>Ga0101944_10001149_pt1 | contig 60172 bp, 48 predicted proteins | sample DewCreD2012metaG_FD_75245 | JGI IMG/M metagenome (GOLD analysis project Ga0101944, IMG submission 75245) | Hot spring sediment bacterial and archeal communities from British Columbia, Canada, to study Microbial Dark Matter (Phase II) - Dewar... ...
ATTGTGGACCCAGTGGACTTCACCCGCAAGGGGATTGATTTTCTTGTCCATTTCGTCCACAAGGTCCACGACATCCAGAGGATAGCACGTAGAATCCGATCTTGACTGCCGAATCCAGGATTATTCTTCGTTTGCAAGGGGAACCGCGATCCCGGTTTTCGATACAATTTCGGTTTGGCGTGTGGAAAGCGGTTTGTATGGCGCGAGTGCTGATTCTGTTTGCGGGCATTGTGGCGGTTCTGGCCGGTTTGCATTCCCTGACCGGTATGCCGCCGCGTTCGGCCATGGGCAAGACCGTTATCACGTTCTGGCAGCCGTGGCCGGGCGATCAGGGCGATGAACTGCGCCGGCTGATTGCGTTGTTCAATCGCGCCCATCCGGCGATCGAGATGCGCACGCTCTATGTGCCGTACAATCCGGCGTCGAACCAGAAATTGTTCCTTTCGATTAGCGCGGGCATTCCGCCGGATTGCACCATTGTGGGCGGCCCGCAAGTCTGTGAATGGGCGGCGCGCGGAGCGCTTGAACCCCTCGATGCGCTGATGGCGCGTTTTGACGTTCACAATGAGGATTACTGGGAACCGTGTGCGCGGCAGTGCCGATTCCGTGGAAAGACCTATGGATTGACCTATTGCGCCGACCCCAATTTCGCCTTGTTATGGAACCGGTCCGTTTTCCGGGATGCGGGGCTGCTGGAGAACGGTCCGCCGAAGACGATCGAAGAACTGGACCGGCTGGCGAGGCAATTGACGCAACGGGATGCGAAGGGACGCCTGACCCGCATAGGCTTTATTCCATGGAGCGTTTTTGGGTTTCCGAACTCGATTTTCACATGGGGCTGGGCTTTTGGGGGCGAATTTTATGATGAAAAACGCGAGCGGCTGATCTGCGGGGAGGATCCCGGCGTGTTGGAGGCTATGCGTTGGATGAAATCCTATGCCGACGAATACGGATTCGAGGCCATCAATAGTTTTTCGGAAGGTTTCGGTGACGAAGCGGACAGTCCGTTTATCCGGGGCAAGATTGCCATGGCGGCGGGGCACATCTCCAATTTGCGGCTTTTTGAAAAATATGCGCCCAATCTCGATTATGGTGTGGCGCCGTTTCCCTATCCCGAAAAGATGGGATCGGATCGAAGCGCGTGGGTGGGGGGATGGTGCGTGGGCATTCCCCGCGGATCCCGTCATCCGGAAGCCGCATTCGAATTCATGAAGTGGTTGTGTTCCAGTCCGGAAATGGGCAAGTCCATGGTCCAGACCACGGGCCAGTTTCCCGGTTACCGTTACAGTTCCGCCCTCGATCTGGCCAAAGACAATCCCCGCATGGCCTTGTTTCTTGAAATACTCCGAACCGCACGGCATCAGCGCCCCGTAATGCCCGCCCAAGGCTATTTCATGGGCGTGCTCGATCATGCCGTCAGCGATGTGTTGAATGGACTGAAATCCCCCGAACAGGCCCTTAGGGATGCCCAGGACGACACACAAAAGGAGCTGAACCGGGTCTTGGAACGATTGGAATAACCCCATGGTGCGCTTCAAGGAACTGGAACGTTTGGGCGTGGCTCTTGCGATCATGACGGACATGGCCGATGGGGATTGCGGAATGCGGGGATCGGATGGTGAATCCCGCCGAGAACCGTTGGCCGCCGAAAACGCAAAGAACAGGTGGCGCGTCTGCACTGCTTGCGGAATTCGCCCGGACGGCCTCGTATGCGGCAAGCAGGTTCACGGCACGCATATCGCCCTGGCCGGAGAAGCCGACCGGGGCCGCGGCTTTTGCAGGGGTTTGCCAGCGTTTCCGGGAACGGATGGACTCATTACGCTTGTAAAGAATTTACCGCTGGTTCTCTTCGTTGCCGATTGCGTGCCGGTTTTTCTCGCTGACCCGGTTTCCGGAACGGTTGGTTTAGTTCATGCCGGACGTGAGGGCACGTTGCACGGCATCGCTGCGCGGGCGATAAAGCGCATGAGGCAAATCTCCGGAGCCCAGCCTGAGGGGTTCCATGTCTTTATTGGCCCATCCGCCGGACCTTGCTGCTACGAAGTCGATCCGCCACGGGCCAAGGCATTTGCCGACGCTGGTTTTCCAGTTCGTGGTCGCTATCTTGACCTGTGGAATGCCAATGCAATACAAGCGATGGAAGCGGGCGTGCCAAATTCGAACATCATCATTTCAGGGGAATGCACCATTTGTACACGCCGATATTACTCTCATCGGCGCCAGGCGGACGGATCGCGCAACATGGTGATAATATCGGCATAAATACATACAGATATGTTTTTACGACGATATTATAATGGATTATGATTCCTTGGCTGGGATGACGGAAATTTGCCGAAACGATGGGCGTTTGGTTATATTGTTGTCAAGAGATAACCGATTTATCCGATAGATTGGAATGAAATACCAATGGATGGCTAAAGTAAATCGTATCTTGGCTTGGCCTGTTTTATGCGGTGTTTTGTACGCAATAAAGTGGAAAAGAAAAGTGTTGACAGAAAGTCGAATATTTGCTAAGATGTAAAGTGCAAAGACAGGGAGGATTGGTCGTATTGGGTATATCGGATTTCGGATTGGGAACAATTGATTGAGGGTTGGGGTAGTTGAAAGGCCAGAGGAGCATGGAGATCATTGCTGTTCAGTAAGCCCAAAAAGGCAATCGGCATTGATATTGGCGCCCATTGCGTAAAAGCGGTTCAGATGTCGCGTTCGGGCCGTCGCTTGCATGTGGATGGCACAGGCATGGCATTGGTGGACCGCAATTTGGTCAACACCGATCCCGTTGCGGCGCACGCAATGGCCGTTCGTGATGCCCTGCGCACGATTTTTCTTGCCCAGAGTCTGGTTGTAGGGGCGTTGCCCGGGCAGACGGTGGTGATTCGTTATCCGCGTTTGCCGGACATGCCGGAAGATCGTATAGGCGCGGCCATTGAAAAAGAGGCCTCCCAACATATTCCCTATGATTTATCGGAAGTTTTCCTCGATTGGAGTCTGCTGGAACGGGTGACGGAGGGTAATGACCGTCTGTTGAAAGTGTTGCTGGTGGCGGCGCGTCATGAAGTGATTGATTCGCGCGTACAAATTGCCTCGGCCGCCGAAATCCAGTATGGGATTCTGACGGTTGATTCGCTGGCGCTGGCGGATGCGGCGGAGTGTTGTGGATTCCTGCAGCCCGGCGAAACGGTGGCGCTGGTCAATATTGGCCTTACTTCGGCAAGCATCCATTTCGTGAAGGACGGCATATCCAATTTCATCCGAGACATCAACTGGGGGTCACGGGAGTTCATTCAGTCAATCGTCCGCGCGCGCCGTTGCGACTATGAACAGGCCGAAAAATTGTTGTGCACGGCCGCGGAAGAATCGGAATCGAAGCCGGAAACGCCGCGGACCGCGCCCGAAACGGAAGAGCAGAAACCGGCATCGAACGCGTCGCTGCTCGATCCCTTCGAGGATGAATTCGAGATGGCGCCGAAAACGCCCGCTCCCGCCGCCGCCATGCCGGATTCCGACAAACCGGTCCAGGATCTTTTGGGAACGCCGTTGAACAAACTGGTTTCCGAACTGCGGCGGTCGCTTGATTTCTACGAACATGAATTGTATGAGACGCCGATAGATCGGATGATTTTGAGTGGTGGGGTGGCGCATTTGCCGATCATTCGCGCAACACTCGAAGAGGAACTGGCCCTCAAGCGCGTAGACGTGGCCAATCCCACGGACAGCGCGCTGACGTTTGGCGACGGCTCGGCAACGGGCGCCTTGTATGAGCATCCGGCCCAGTTTATGGTCGCCATAGGCTTGGCGGCGCGGGGGATGGCGGAACTATGATTACGATAAACCTTCTTCCCTATCATTTGCGGCCGATCAAGCGGACACCGCTTCCGTATATTCTCAGTACGCTGGTTTTATTGCTGGTTCTGGTTGCGCTGGGCGGGCTTTGGTTGCGCGGCCAAACCCAAATTTCGGCGAAAAACGCCGCATTTGAACAACACAAGAAAGAACTGGCGGGGCTTCAGGCGATTGTGGACGAGTTCAAGCGGCTTTCCGAACAACAGACGCGCCTTGCCGACAAGATCCAAATTATTCAGGAAATCGTGGCCGACCGTATCATCTGGTCACGCCAACTTTTCAACATCAGCCGTTTGACGCCGGACAATTTCTGGTATTCGGGCATTGCGGAAAAACAACGCACAATCAAAGAAAACCGGATGGTTTTTAATGAACAGACCGGCAAGGAAGAAATGAAGTCGGTGACCGTTCCACAACGCGTACTGGAATTGAGCGGCTATGTGATCACGGGCACCGACGGAAGCAATGACATTTATCCGCTTACCTTCAATATGGAGCAGGATCCGGAATTTGCCGGCCTGTTTCAGTTGAGCCTTCCAAAACTGGTGGACACCGAATTCAAGGGGTATCGCGTGCGTAATTTCACCCTTGAATATCTGGTCATGGAGAAAAAGGAAGAAGCGGCATCCGCCGGGGAGCCGAAGCAATGATGGATTTTCTGAAAGGCACGGTGACGCCCAAGGATTGGATGGCGACAGGGATCATTCTTGCGTTGGCGGCCGGGTTGTGCGCCGGGTATTACTTCGTTCTTCATGCCCGGCAAATGGCCAAACTGCAAGCGATTGAAGCGGCCGACGCCGTCGTCGTGAACGATCTTCGGCTTGCCCGCGAGACCGAGAAGAACATAGACAAACTGCGCGTTGAAGCGGCCAAGATGCAGGAACTTACCACGCAATTCGAGCAGCGGTTACCGGAAAGCCGAGAAATTCCGACGCTCCTGCGCCAATTCGAGGGTTTTGCGGGCGAGATCGGGCTGCGTGTGGAATTGTCGCAATTGCCGCGCGTGACGGACGAGAAAAAGGAAACGATTCCTTATAGCGTGGTCGCCAGGGGTAATTTCCACCAGATTGTCACTTTCATCAACCGGCTGGAACGGTTTCAGCGTTATCTGAAGATATCCGAGTTGAATATCGGAAAGATGGAGGAGGGGATAGCCGAAGCCTCTTTCACGCTGAGCACATACCGTTTCATTCAGCCCAGCGAGGGCGAGAAAAAGTCGTGAACGAACAACAGAAAAAACAAATGGTCATCGTCGCCATTCTTGGCGTTGTGCTGGTAGGCGTTCTCATCTACCAGTTTCGAGGAAAGCCGGGCGGATCACCGGCGGCCCCAAAACCGGCCGCCGCGGCGGCGGCTACGCCCGGATCGCATGCGCCAGCGGCCGCTTCTGCGGTTCAACAGCCCCAATCGGTCATGCGCAAGGCTGAAGTGAATATTGACGAACTCCTGATGGGCATCAAGGAAGTGGATTTCGACTATGCCCGTGATCGCATGCCGCGCGATCCGCTTGCGCCTCTTGTGGGGACGGTGAGCAAGAAATCGGCCGCCGAAGCCGGCGGCGATCTGAGCACGATTCCGCCCAGTATTTTGCAGGTCATGAACAAGGTAGTCGCAGGCATTTTATGGGACAAGACCCAGCCGCTTGCCGTGGTGGACAACGAAGTTGTTTATCCCGGATACGAATACCCCGACGGGACGTTGGTTTATAGAATTGATAAAGATTCGGTAACGTTTAAGGTCGGGGACTCCGAAATCCAGGTCGAACTCAAGGAGTTGTGATACATGATCTCCATGCTTTTTCATCGCCGCATGACGGTTTCCCTGCGCATGGCCTGCGCTTGTGCCATTGCCTTTGTGGCGGTGTCGGCTGTGTCCATGGCGGCCGATACGCTTGAACAACGCAAGCGCGAAGTGGCCCGCGCTTCATTGGACCGTCTTGGACGTCCGGATGCGGGCGTGTTGATTGACAACGCTTCGCAGGCGGAAGCGTTGACGGATATCCGTGTGGATGGATTGGGACCGCAAGCCCTGTTGACCGTCGAGACGACAGGGGAGCCGGCCTACAAGGTGTTTACAACGGAAGAGGGCCGGAAAGTCGTATTGGACGTGACGGGGGCCGTCAACCTTCAGGCAGGCAAGGTGTTTTCGCCTGCACAAGATACAATCGTCCGCCAAGTGCGCACCAGTCTTTTTGCGGTGGAGCCGCAATATATTTCCCGTGTAGTGGCGGATCTGACCGGTCCGGGCCAGTACACGGTGGCGCGGGAAGGCTGTCGCATCTGCTTGACCATAACCGGCAAAGGGGCCAATCCGTCTGGACAGACGGTGGAAACGATAAAAACGGCCGAACGTCTCAATAAAACCAAAGCGACCCTCGAAGCGGTGCGCAAGGAAGTACAGGAGAAGCGTGTTCGCAAGGAATGGATGCGCGACAGCGCCTTGCGAGTCGGTTTGGCCGCGCATTCGATGAGTAAAACCGGGGCAGAGTTGGCTTCCCGTGTTCGTGAAGGCTTTTTGACGCTGGCCGGCCGCCAACAAGCGGTAACACCGCAACCAGCCGAACAGCGCGTGGAATATCTTGCGCGGGACTTGGAAATGGTCAAAGCGGCGGAGATAGAACTGCGCATGCCGCCGTTGGCCCGTCTTGCCCAAGTAGCCCCGGCATCACAACCGTCGGCCGAGGCGGCTACGCCGGATTCAGCGGCAACCGGCAATCCGGCGGAACCTCCGCAGACAACGGAGACGCCTGCCGCTTCGGATAATGCCGGCGTTTCAGCGGAAACGAAACCTGCCGCGGAATCCTCGCCGTCAGATCCGCCGCCCCCACCCAAGCGGGAAGAAGGCGCTGAAAGCGCATCTGGCGGCGCCGCGGCGATTGGACGCATGAAGCAGTTGATATCCGGCATTGTCGGCGCACCGCCTAATCCCGTTGAAGCGGGATTGACTTCGCCCGCCGTGGTGGATGCCCAGAATTTGCCGAGGGAAGCGAAGTCCGATTCCGCATCCAAAGCCGGCGCGGGCGGGCCGGAATCGAACGAACCTCCGCCCTTCATCGGAAATCCGATGGAGCAAATCGTCAATATTGATTTGCGCGAAATGGATCTAACAAACGTGGTGGCGCTGCTGGCCCAAAAAGCGCAAATCAATGTGATTGCAGGCACCGAACTCAAGGGCGTCGTGACGGCCAGTCTGAAAAACATCACGCTTCGCAAGGCGATTGACACAGTGTTGCGCATGAACAACCTCGGCATTGTCGAAGAAGAAGGCATCTACCGGATCATTCCCTATGAAGACGCCCTTGCCGCGAAGCGCAAGACCCTTATGGTGAAACTGGACAGCGCAAAGGTGGAAGAACTTCAGAAAACACTTCAGGAAGTGGTGAAGGGGACCCCGGACGATAATCTGGTTTCAATATCAGTGGACAAACAGACCAACACGTTGATCCTGGCCGGGCCCGATATGCGTATTCTTGAACTGGAAAAACTGGCGCGCGATCTCGATGTTTCGAAACCGGCCACTCCGACGATTACCGAAGCCATCAAAATCAACAATGCCGACCCCGAAGAATTGTTGAAACTGGTCGCCGGCATTCAAACGCCTGAAATCGGGAAAGCGGCTGTGGACGTGCGCAGCCGGATGCTGGTCATTACCGACGTGCCGGTGGTTCTCGATCAGATTCGCGATCTGATTGCAAAAGTAGATATGCCCGTGAAGCAGGTGACGATCGAAGCCATGGTCGTGGATGCCGTGCTTTCGGACAATGCCGAAACGGGCATAGACTGGATTTACAAGGCCGTTATGCGCCGTGATGCGTTGGGCAACCTGCGGGGAGACCTTGCCGGCCTTGGGATGGAAAACGATGCCACCGGCTCGGCGCTTACATCGAACGCCATCACCGCAATTCCGATGGTGGGGCGGCTTTCGTTTGCGCTGTTGTCGTCCCATGCGGACATTCAAGGCGCCATCGCGGGCCAAGTCAAAGCCAACAACGCCAAACTGCTGGCCAATCCCACTGTGGTTACGGTCGAAAACAAGAAGGCGAACATCAACATTACGCGTGAAATTCCCTATACACAATACACGCAATCCACTACCGGACCGCCCATGGCGACCACGGCGTTCAAAGAAGTCGGTATCATCATGACCGTTACACCCAATGTGTCCCATGACAATCACGTCATTTCGGATATTGATGTGAAGGAAAGCACCTCGACTGAAGTGGTCAACGACATTCCGGTTGAGGCGAAACGGCAGGCGCAAACGACGCTGCGCACGAAAAACGGCCAGACGATCTACATCGGCGGCCTACGCCAACTCGACGACACAACTTCGGTCAGTAAAACGCCGATTCTGGGGGATATCCCCATCATGAATCTGCTTTTCCGCAGCAACAGCATCAAGAAACAGCGATCGGAACTGCTGGTTTTTCTGACGTGTACCGTTTTACCCGATGAAGTCGAACCGTTGCCGGCCGAACACCAGGCGAAGTACGACGAACTGGGCCGTACCCCGTTTATCCCCAATTCCCAGCACACGCTGATTCATAACACGATCAATCCGGGCGAATTTCGCGACCCGGCATGGAAATACCGCCGGCCCGTTGAGGACGGACCGCTGATTCCGAAACCCGAGAAAAAAGCGCACACCAAGCGTCCACAACGAATTGAGCGGGTGGATTAGACCTACACACACCACACACGGCAAGAGGGATGCGAACACCGGCCGGCGCTCCGGCAAGTGTTCGTGTCCCTCTTGCCGTGTGGCATTCATGCCGGCTCGAAAACGCTTCAACCTAAAATCGGCAGTTGAACGCGGCTCTTTCGACCAAACCATGGACGAGATGGACATTGTGGACCCAGTGGACTTCACCCGCAAGGGGATTGATTTTCTTGTCCATTTCGTCCACAAGGTCCACGACATCCAGAGGATAGCACGTAGAATCCGATCTTGACTGCCGAATCCAGGTTCAACCAGTTGCCCTTGCCGGGCTTGTTGGCTTGATTGCCAGTACAAAAAGAGATTTGGATCCGTCGCCGCTGCAAGGGGATTGTGGATAATGTATCGAACCCATTCGGCATGGGCATCGAGGGAACGGCGATTCAGGCCGCGTACCCGTGGTTACTTATGCGCGATGTCTTCCTTTGTCTTCTCAATCAAGGTGATTGTCTCGATGATCATTTGTTTGTCCACGGCCTTGCACATGTCGTATACGGCCAGCAGCGCAACGCTTACAGCCGTCAAGGCCTCCATCTCGACGCCGGTTTTATCGGCGGCGGCGGCTTCACTTTCGACGACAACGCCATCGGCTTCGAGGGTTGCGCGGACATGGACACTTGTGATTTGCACGGCATGGCACAGCGGTATGAGTTCGCTGGTCCGCTTCGCGGCCTGGATACCCGCTATTTCGGCCACGGCGAGCACATCGCCCTTCTTCACTTCATTTTCGCGAATGAGCGCTACGGTCTGGGGAGTCAGACGTATACGGCCCCGGGCTTTGGCTATACGGCGTTGTACGGGTTTCGCGCCGACGTCCACCATGCGCGCGCGGCCCTTGTCGTCGAGATGGGACAATTTGTTCACGTTTACCCTCCTATGGTATTGAAGCGGCCACGGCTCGTCTGGCCGCACAAGGGCTTCGCGGCGACGGCTTGCCGAATGGCCTCGCGCGCGCCCAGTTCGCGGACGCTGAATTGAGTGTCGCAGAAAAGACACGGACGAATCATGCCGTCACAGGAAAGCCGTATGCGGTTACACCGTGCGCAATCGCCGCCGCTTCCACCCAGGACCACCGAGAAATCGCCGATTTCAAGATTCATACGCCGGATATAGCGAACCTCCAGCCCTTCTTTTTCCGCATAGGCCGCCACACCGCGTGCATCGGGTTCGTCGGGCGAATCTTGAACGACGCAATTGATTTTGATGGGCGCCAGACCCGCTTCCCGCGCCACACGAATCCCCTCGAAAACGCGGTGGACATCGCCGCCGCGGGTGATGGCCGCATACCGTCCGGGATCGACCGCGTCAAGGCTGACGTTTACGCGATGCAGGCCGGCCTCGGCGAGGGGGTATGCGAATTCGGCCAGGTGCGTGCCATTGGACGTCATGGCGAAGTCCGTTATCCCTTCTATACGGCTTAGCATCCCAATCAATGTGACAATGCCGCGCCGGACGAGGGGTTCGCCGCCCGTTACGCGCACTTTGACGATACCCATTTCAACGGCGGTCCGGGCGACTTCGGCGATTTCCTCGAAACGGAGCATTTTGTCATGGCAAATGAAAGGAACGCCTTCGGGCGGCATGCAATAGGCACACCGCAGGTTGCATTTGTCCGTCACGGAAATCCGAAGATAGTTGATTTTTCTATTGAAGCGGTCGAACACGGACCAGCGTTCCTTCCTGTAAAACGCCCGATCCGGCCGGTAACACGATAAGTCCATCGGCGTCACACAGCGCGTTGATGTGCGCCGATCCGTGATAGATGCCGGCTTCCACGCGTCCGTCCGGCGTGAATTTGACGGGCAGCCATGTTTCCCGGTCCGTTCCTTTTGCCTTGATAGACGATGCCAGCGGCCGCAGGGAATAGGACGGCCGATAGTCGTAGCCCATGAGTTTGTAGAGGAACGGTTTTACGAGTATCTCGAATTGGATAAACGTCGAAACGGGATTTCCGGGAAGTCCGAAACAATAGATGCTTGGCGACACGCCGAAGGTCGTCGGTTTTCCCGGTTTCATCGCAATCGAATCGAAAAGGATTTCGATGCCGTTGGCCGTCATGATGTCCGGAACGAGATCGAAGTCGCCTTGCGATACACCGCCGGAAAGTAAAATCACGTCATTTTCGGCCATGGCGCGTTTCATCGCTCCGTCAATGTCGGATTTCGTGTCGCGCGCAATGCCGTAATAGGCCGGAACCGTATCCGCCGTAATTGCCTGGGCGCGCAGTTGATGGCTATTGCTTGTCCGGATTTGCGAAGGACCGGGGCGTTCGTCCGGTTCGACCAGTTCGTCGCCGGTGGCGATAATACCGACCCGTGCTTTGCGGTAGACGCGCGGGTGTGTGCAACCGACCGTGGCCAGCACGGCGACATGTTGCGGCGCGATACGCGCACCACGACGAAGGGCGATGTCGCCGGCGCGGATATCCTCGCTCTTGCGGCAGATATTGTCGTGTGTCGCCGATCCGGTGAAACGAACGAGTCCCGGCCGTGCCTCCTCGGCATATTCGATCATGAAAACGCAGTCCGCGCCTTCCGGCAGCATGGCGCCGGTCATGATTTTTGCGCACTGGCCTTCACCGATGGCTTTTGATGGAGGCGTGCCCGCCTGAACGACCTCGACAACCTCAAGTTCGCGGCCCAGATCGGCGCGACGGCAGGCATAACCATCCATGGCCGACTTGTCGAATGGCGGCATATCTATGTCCGAGCGCACGTCTTCCGCCAGAATGCGGCCCAGCGATTCGGACAACGCGACCGTTTCCGAATCCAGCGGCCGGGCATGGGCCATGACAATCTCGAAGGCTTTATCAAAAGGAATCATGTTGCTCCTGTCATGGGCGGCTTGCTTACGGGCAGTTGGCCGCCGATTGTCCATCGGGTTTCCATAATAGCCACACGGGCGGGATCGAGGTCAAAATGCGTTCCATCGAACACGACGATTTGATCCGCGTGTCTTCGGACCGCCTCGGCGGAAGCCTTGGCCGTTTCGTTCCCTACTCCGCGAAAGAGCAAAAAAAGACCCGGTTCGACGATATGGCGCAGACTGTTCGATTCACAAACGACGGGACAGCGGGAACCGATTATTTTGAGGAATGCCCGCGCGCCTTCCTCGAGATATTCGTTCATGACGCGCAGCCAGTAGACTTTCGAAGCGCCGGCGCCGAGCAGGCGTTGCGTATCCTTGGTTCCGCCGCGTGTGGTTTCCTCGGTAATGGAAAAACGGCCGTCGAGCGTGGCGCAAACGCCACACCCTTCGCCGCCCCGTGGACAGGTTCCGTTTCGTTCCTGAATCGTCGTGACTTTCGCCGCAATGATTTCGTGCCGTTCCGAAAGGCGCTTCAGTAATTCGCATGCAAACAATGTCTTGCCGGAGTTTCGCCCGGCGGAACCGATCATAAGCATGTTGGGCATGTGAATCATTTTATTCCTCGATGAAGCGCGCGGCGGACGCCTTGAAACTGGTCCAAACCTCGCTTCCCAAACGAAGTTGCAGCCGGCGGAGGGATTCATTGGTAATCCATGCAGTGGCTTCGACGCCGATTTCCACCGTGACCTCAACGCCCAGACGGGCGGGCGCAATATCCTTGACGATGCCACGAAACGTGTTTTGCGCGCTGGTATCGTTCCGCGTCAGCGAGACGGTGATGTCTTCGCTGCGCACAATCAGGCTGCCCGGTCCGGGGGACGCGTCGGTCAACACGGCAAACGAGCGATTGCCGGTCGTGAATTTTGGAGTGCCTTCCGGTTCCGCCGCAAGAAGCCGGCCCTTGTACACGTTGCGGATACCGATGAAACGCGCGACAAATTCGGACCGGGGATGATGAAAGATCTCTTCCGGCGTGCCGGTCTGCACCACGGTTCCCCGTTCCATAACGCCCACGTGCGTGGCCAGCGAAATGGCCTCCTCGTAATCGTGCGTGACGTGAATGATCGTGTGGCCTTGCCGGTTCAACCCTCGTAGCAGTGCGCGCATGTGGCCGCGGGCGTGTGTGTCGAGCGCGGCGATCGGCTCGTCAAGCAGCAGGCATCGCGGTTCCACGGCAAGCGCCCGCGCCAGCGCCACGCGTTGCGCCTCGCCGCCGGACAGGGTTTCCGGCATCCGGTCGAGCAGCGCTTCAACGCCTGTTTCCCTTGCCAGCGCACGGAATCGATTTTGGGTAGTGTGGCCGCGCATTCCGCGTGCGCGAAGGCCGTAGGCGATGTTGGCGCGGACGGAAAGATGCGGGAAAAGCGCCTGATCCTGGTAGACGAGGCTAAAACCCCTATGTTGAATCCGGGCATGCGTGATATCTTCATCATTCCAGCGGATGCGGCCATCGTCGCAGGACTCGATGCCGGCCAGCATTTCGAGCAGGACCGTCTTGCCCGCGCCCGATGCGCCCAGCAGCACGAAATAACCGCCATTGGGCACGTCGAAGTTTATGCCGTGTAGCGCGAAGTCGCCTATCCGCTTCGACAAATTTTCAACGTGAAGCATGGTATTGACGCCTTGACAGCAACCGCGCCGCGATAAAAAAGATCAAGCATACGCCGATAAAGAGCACCGAAATGGGCCGCGCGTATTTGAGGCCGAAGGCCCCAAAACGTTCGTAAATGAGCACCGGCGCGATGATCGGATGGTATGCGACCACGGCGACGGCCCCGAATTCGCTCAGGCCTCGCGCCCACATCAGAATCAATCCGGACAGGATTGCGCGCCATGCCAGCGGGACGGAGATTGTGAAAAAGACGCGCGCGGGCGTGGCGCCCAAGCCTAGCGCGGCCTTTTCCAGCCGTTCGGGAACGGCGTGAAAACCGTCGCGTGCGGCGTTAATGAGAAACGGTAGACTGACAAATGCCATCGCGGCCATGATGCCCGCCGCGCCGCCCACGAAATGAATGCCCATGCGCTTGCCGGCCGCGCCGATGACGCTGTCGCCCGCCACGAAACCGAGGATCGCGATGCCGGCGGCGGAGTGGGGGATCACGATTGGCAGATCGATGAGAGACGTTACCAGGTGTTTTAGCGGAAATTCTTTTCGCGCCAGCAGATAGGCGAGCGGTATCGCGCCGGCCGCCATGATGGCTGTGGCGACCATCGAAGTCCATAGCGTCAGGAAGATGCTGCGCTGTACTTCAGCGTCGCGGGCGGTCTGAACAAGTTCCGCGCCCGACGTTTTCAACGCCATCCCCATCAGCGGCGCGACAATGAACAGCAGCGCCGCGCCCCCCAGAAATGTAAACAAGAGGTAAAGCGGCTCGGTTCGAATGGCAATCTTGCGGCTGTTGTTCATGGTTTCAACGCGTACTTTCGCAAACATTCGGGGATTTGGCTGAACGTATCCGACAGGGCCGGAACAATCGGCGGCTGGCCGTTCTTTTCCATAATGGCCAGCCCCTTGTCTTTTTCGAGAAGGAATTCAACGAATGCCCGCGCAGCGCTTGGATTCGGCGCATTTTTCGGAATCGTGATGCCGTAGGCTATCGGCTCGCCCCGCTGGTGCATCGTTGTACCCGGTTTACGGCTTGTAATTACCACCGAAACCGTCTTGTAATGATCCGCGAGCGTGGAGTCCTTTAGATTGATTTCATTGGGAAGCGCCAGCCATTGGAGTCCATGCTGGGCGGCCACGGAACGATAGAGGAAGAGGTAATCAATCGTTTTGGTTTCGAGCAGCGCCAGCAGATCCGTTTCCTTCGGGCGTATGTAACGGAGGTCCTTCCGCATTAGCGCGTCCGCAAGACCTGGCCGTTTATAAAAATCTTCCGCGAGTTTCATCGTTAGAACGGCGCGATAGCCGCATGGATCCGAGTTCGGGTCGGCGCGTCCGAACGCCACGTCTTCCCTCAGTAAAATCTCGTGCCAATTGCCGCTGTTGATCTCGTTTGCGTACTTGCTGGCCCTCGTATGGACAATGGCCATTTCGTTGCCGGCGAATTTGATGTTCCAATCCGCGAATTTGGGAATCAGCAGTGTGTCAATTACGGCGTAGTCCGCGGAAACCATCACATCGCAGGGCTTGCCGAGATCGGCGATCTTGCGCGCGCACTCGAGGCTGCCCGCCGCTTCGGCCAGCACGCGCATGCCCGGATGCTCCCGTGTGAATGCCGCCGCCATTTCCTTGATCGGCACGCTCAGGCTGCCTGCATGGAAGACAATCAAGTCGCCGGAAAGATCGTCCGCCGCCCCAGTCATTCCGGCGATCAGGCAAGAAACCACACAAAAATAACGGGCGATCATTTCGCAATCCTGTTCGCCCATGCGGCAAACGCCTTGTCAACGAACTTCGCGACCTGCTCGTGAAAGCGCCCGTATTCCACGAGCCACTTGCGCCCCTCGTCCGTGAGCAACGTCTCGCCGCCGTCGCTGCCGCCGCGCCGGCGTTCGAGAAACACGACGCCCAGCGACTTTTCCGCCTTGCGGAGATCGCCCCACGCTTTTCGGTAACTGATGCCGAGATCGTCCGCCGCCGCGCGCAACGAACCTTCGCGCTCGATGGCTTCGAGCAACCGCCATTTGCCGCCGCCGAATACTTCCTTCGGATCGTCGCCGCACAGCCACAGTTTGAAACCCGGATGGAAGGCCGGTTTGTTGGAACCACGCACGCGGATCATTTGAAACAGCCGAGTTGGCACTGGGCAATGCGGATATGCTCTTCGTTGCACGCCTGGCCCACCGCGCTCAGCGGCTCACCGAGCCGTTCGGCTATCTTGAAGGCCTGCGCGCAAGGCAGGATAGTCCGCCCGTCGCGGTCAATAGCGGCTTCCCGGATCGTTTTACGTAGCATTTCGGATAGTTCCATGGCCCGTCTCCCGTTATGTCTTACCATGCATATCGGGTGCATTGTAACACGCCCGCCAAAGAAATTCCATGCGATTGGGGCTATGGGCGTAAGAAACTCCGGACGGCTTGGAGGACTTCGTCCGGCGAGATGAGTTCAAGGCATTTCGGATAGCCGTACATGGGGCAGATGTCCTTGTCGCAGAGTTCGCACTCGATGCGCTTTCGCAGCACGATCTGGCGATCGCCATAGGGATACCAGATATTCGGATGAAAGCGCGCACTGAATATCGCAACGGTCGGCGTGCCCATGGCATACGCGACGTGCATGACACCGGTATCGTTCGACAACGCGACGGCGCATCGCCGCAGAACGGCTTCGAGAATTCCAATGGGGGTTTGCCCGGCGAGATTGATGACGTGTTCACCCAATTCCGCCGCGATCCGCGCCGTCATCTCCCGCTCGTCCGGACTGCCGGTCAAGACAATGCAGGCGTTATCTTCGGCGATAAGGCAGCGTCCGACTTCGATGAATGATTCGGGCGCCCACCGGTTGGCCGGGCGCTTGGCGCCGCAGTGCATGGCGATCCGTACGCGTCCTTCCGTGGAAGCCAGCAACCGTTCCGCGCTGTTTTCGTCTTCTTGGGCCGGCGTAAGCCACGGGAAGGGAATGGCCGCGCGATTGATGCCCAAGGGACTCAAGAGTTTCAGCAGCCGGTCCACTTGGCGTAATTCGTAATCAGCGGGTTCGACCATCTGGAATCCGGCGAACCGGCGCACACCACTCCAGGCCAGGAGGAGTTCATACTTGGCCAGATGAGAGAAGCGTGTGAGATGATTGGGCACGGCGACGGCCAAGTCAATGCCGCCGCCGGCAATTCGCCGGCTGAGACCGTGAAGAAACCGCATCCGGCTCGATTCGTCAATGTAGTAAACGATGATTTCATCGAAAAGGGGATCGTTTTCCAAGAGTTCCACGGCGCCGGGCATTCCCCGCCGCGTAGGGGAGGTCAACAGTGTGATCCGGGCGTCCGGAAAACGGCGGCGCAATGCCCGAAATGCCGGCATGGCGACTATCATGTCGCCAAGATTGCCCAAACGCAGCACGAGGATGTTGCGCGGCGTAGACGAACGCCGGCCGCCGGGCAACATTGACAGCACGGCTGCCCCCAGCGACAATACTCGGTTGCGGATTCTGTTGGACGGAACCACCACCTTGTTCACTCGCTGCAATCCAGTCTGACGGTTACAGGCCGCAGGCGTCTTGCCTTGCCTTACGCACCTCGCACATCATTGGCACAAGGCTATCAGGTTTGGTGATATTTACTCAAGCGCGTTCGGCAAGCCGCCAGTATTCGAGCAGATCGCCCAGCAGATTGCCGAAGGAGATTTCCGGCAACCAGCCGGTTCGTGCCGTCAATTTTTCGTGCGACCCCCACAGTTCAGGAACATCCACCGGACGCATGCGCCCGGCGTCCTGCTCGACACGGATAGGGACGGCCGCCATGTCTAACAGCAGGGCCAACGCTTCACGGATTGATACCGCCGCGCCGCTGCAGACATTGTACACTTCGCCGCTGACACCCTCGACGGCCAAGGCTTCATACGCCCGGACCACGTCGGAAACGTGCGAGAAATCGCGCCGCGCATCCAGATTGCCGACACGCAATATGGGTTCTACCTTACCGGCTTCGATCCGCGCGATTTGGCGCGCAAAACTCGACAATACGAACGAATCGGCCTGTCCGGGGCCGGAATGGTTGAACGGGCGCACACGCACGACATCGAGCAAGCCGGCCGCGTGCAGATAACCGCAGTACAAATCCGCGGCCGCCTTGGAAATCGCATAAGGATTGGTTGGGTTGATCGGATGCCGTTCATCCATGGGAAGCGATTGCGGCGGTCCATAGACTTCGGCGCTACCGATAAAGACGAGGCGCGCCGAAGGAATAGCGCGGCGCACGGCATCCGCCAAAAGCACCGTGCCTTGCAGGTTCACATCGAAGGCCCGGTAGGGATTGCGCCCCGTTTCCGGCACAAACGTAATGGCGGCCAAATGGAAAACGTGGGAGATTTTTTCCCCGCACCACGCCATCAACGCGTCAACCCGGCGGGAATCCGACACATCACAGGCGAACCAGCCGGGTTCACCTGGCGGTACGTGAACGTCGCAACAGCGGACGGTCCAGCCCCGTTCTGCCAAGCGTTGGTGGAGGATGCGGCCCACGAATCCGCCGGCGCCGGTTATCAGGGCTTCCCGGTTCATGCGCGCTCGTTTTTGATTTGGCGGGCGATGCGCTCCATGTCGGCGTCCACCATGAGTTCAATCAACTGTTCAAAGGAGGTTTCCGGAGTCCAGCCGAGTTTGGCGCGGGCCTTGGCCGAATTTCCAAGCAACAGGTGAACCTCGGCGGGGCGGTAGAATTCGGGATCTTCGATTACATATTTCTGCCAGTCCAATCCGACACGGCCGAAAGCAACCTCGCACATGTCCCGGACAGTGTGTGTACGGTCGCTTGACACGACGTAATCGTCCGGCGTGTCCTGTTGGAGCATGAGCCACATCGCGCGGACATAATCCTTCGCGAAACCCCAGTCGCGCTTGGCTTCGAGATTTCCAAGACGCAATTCATGTTGCAGGCCATGCTTGATCCGCGCGACGCCATGGGTTACCTTGCGGGTCACGAATTCGAGACCGCGCCGCGGGGATTCATGGTTGAACAGAATGCCGGACACGGCGAAAATGTCGTAACTTTCGCGGTAGTTGACAGTAATCCAGTGTCCGTAGAGTTTGGCGACGCCGTAGGGGCTGCGCGGATAGAAAGGCGTCTTTTCCGTTTGCGGCGTTTCCTGGACGTGGCCGAACATTTCGCTCGATGAAGCCTGATAAAAACGGATGGACTTGTCCACGACCCGGATGGCTTCGAGAACGCGCGTAACGCCAAGCGCCGTTACGTCGCCCGTGAGTATCGGCTGTTTCCATGAAGTCGGCACGAACGACATCGCCGCAAGGTTGTAAATCTCGCGCGGGCGGATGTCGTGCAGGATTTCGATCAGTGAGACTTGGTCGGTCAGGTCCGCCTGCAACAATTTGATCTGGTCTTTGATGTGCGTTATCCGTTCGAAAGTCTCCGTGCTTGCCCGACGAACGATACCGTAGACTTCGTATCCCTTCTCTAAAAGCAATTCGGCCAGGTAGGAACCGTCCTGCCCTGTTATACCCGTAATCAAGGCCCTTCGTGGCGTTGCATCCGGCATAGTGTCATCTCCTTTTGTGATAGTCGAATACGTTGCAAAATCATCTGTGATGAATGGTCAATTTATTATGGGTTGAAGTGGTTTTTAGGCTAATTGCGGAACTTCGAATCCTTCACGGTACTCGCGCTTGAGCAGCGGATTGGCTTTTTCGGCATCCGGTCCGGTGAACTGTTCCGAGGCCGGATCGAAGGCCAATGTCGCGCCGAGGCGATAAGCGATATTGCCCAGATGGCAATGCGCGGAAGCGATATGGCCCGCGAGCGCCGGCGCGGGGTTGTCTTCCGGCTTGTGCGAACGCACGGCGCGGATAAAACTCGCATAATGATTGTCGTCAACCGTGATGTCTTCGCCGGCGCCCTTGTCGTCCGGAATTTCCTTGTTGTTTTTATCGAAAAATTTCCGGTCCACCATGTAGCCGTCCGAACCATAGAAGAGGTTGCCGATGCGGGCGCCGCCTTCGTCGTTGGTGGCGCGCCCGCGCACTTCAAACACGAGCATCGAACCGTCCCCGTAGGCGAACGTGCAAATCTGCGTGTTGGCGGTTTCGCCTTGATCCTTGTATCCAAACCGGCCGCCCATGCTGGCCACACGCACGGGAAGGCCCTTGTCCATACCCCATATCGCGACGTCCATCTGGTGTACGCCCTGGTTGCCGAGATCCCCGTTGCCGTAATTCCAGAACCAATGCCAGTTGTAATGAACATACAGGTCACAGTACGGTTCTTCCCGGGCCGGTCCCTGCCACAGGGTCCAGTCGAGATGCGCGGGCGGATCCTTCGGTTCGCCCGTGCCGATGGAATCGCGGTTCTTGAAACACAGGGCGCGAGCCATGTAGATGTCGCCGATTACGCCTTCCCGCAAACGCTGTATCGCGCGCACCCAGTCGCGCTCCGAACGGCGCTGCGTGCCGTGCATGACGACGCGGCCGTATTTTTCGGCGGCGGCGGCCAGTTGGCGGCCTTCCCAGACTTCATGCGAAAGTGGCTTTTCGACATACACATCCTTGCCGGCCTGGCAGGCCCATACCGACCCCAGTGAATGCCAATGGTTTGGCGTCGCGAAACTGACCGCGTCAATGTCCTTGTCGGCCAGTAGATCGCGCATGTCGCGAACACATTTGGGTTTTTTCCCCGTCTTCTTTTCGAGTTCGGCGGCCCGTTCTTCCAGAACCTTCGCGTCCACGTCGCACAACGCGACAACCTCGGAATCGGGCAGACTAGAAAACCCGTCAATATGGCTGCCGCCGCGTCCGTGAATACCTACGCACCCAACACGAATACGATCGTTTGCACCGAATACTTTTCCGCGGCCCATCGTTCCCGCCACCCATGCCGCCGCCGCCGTCGCGCCCAAGAACTGTCTTCGCGTGAATTCCATGGCTCCTTCTCCCATTCAAGGTTGGCAAATCCATTTATTTGCGTTATCATCGGCCTAACGCAGGCCAGCCTGCAAGTTTTTGACGGCAAGGAGAGGTCTTTTGTCCATTGCGTTGTTGTTGTTTCTGATGAACGTCGGCGCGGATCGGGCGGAGGCATGTCCCTCTATCGGCGCAATCCGTTGGGACGGTTGGTTTCCGGACAATCCGTGGGAAAAGAACCTGGCGCCCAAGGAATGGCATGGCCGGTTGCCGTTCTACGGAAAGATCGCGGAGGATGGCTCGTGCCGCGTGTGCGCGGATTCGCGGGAGGTTATGGACCGCGAGATTGCCTATGCGAAAGCCGGCGGCGTCGCGTATTGGGCCTTTTGCTACTATCACCCGAAATCGTGGCCGCAGGCCGATTCATATAATTACGGTTGGCGGCGTTACCTCAAGAGCGAACATAAGAAGGATGTGAACTTTTGCCTGCTGCTCCAGGGCGGCTCGCACATGGGGCCTGCCGCCGAATGGGCAGCGACCGTAGGCGAGTTTGTCACGCTGTTCAAAGAACCCACTTACCAGCGCGTCTGTGGCAATCGCCCGTTGATCTATGTGTTCGCATGCGAACACCTCATTCCGCATTTCGGTTCGCTCGAAGCCGCGGGAAAGGCGTTCGCGCTTCTCCGCGAAGAGAGCCAAAAAGCCGGAACGGGAGATCCCTATATCGTGGCGCAAATCTGGACGCATCAGATTCAAGCCGATTTCCTCGATGCCGTACGCTTCGATGCCTTGGGAGCGTATAGCGCCCATGGCGGCAAAGGCGGCCAATGTTTATATGCCCAACTGGTCGAATCAAACCACTCCTATTGGGAGCAATACAAGGCGTCGGGACGCGAGGTGGTCCCGACCGTCAACGCGGGTTGGGATGGACGTCCGCGGAAATACGACGGACCGTGGTATGAGCAGGGAACGCCTTCGGAAATCGCCGGGGCGATCAAGAGTGCATTCGATTGGATTCGCGCCAATGTGTCCGTTTCACCCGCGCGAACGGTGCTCGTTTACGCATGGAATGAACACGATGAAGGCGGATGGCTGTGTCCGACGCTCGAAGAAGGCGCCGCCCGGCTCGACGCCATTCGCGCCATGCGTGACGCCTACAAGCCCTAAATCCACCGAATGGGGAGAATCAACAAGATCCCTTCGGAGAAAATCCGCCGGCTTCGCCGTTTTGTTTTTTTGTCCGCCACCTTTGCTTGTCGCGTACAGTTTTGATGGACAAGTCAACCTGGATTCGGCAGTCGAAACCCGGGTCCTGTGCACAAACCATGACGTCATGGACTTTGTGGACGAAATGGATAAAAAAAGCAATCTTTCGGATGAAGTCCGCTGCTTAGGTCCACGGCTTCCAGAAGTGAAAGCGTAGAATCCAATCTTCACTGCCGAATCCAGGATCCATTCGGGATCGGCCCAGGGTTTGGGGCTTATTGGGATAAAAGGGTTTCTGTAGCGGGGTTGCCCGAGATCGTTCTATTCTCTTTTGCCTCCCTGAAACATCTGTTTTGGATTGATCTTCAAGTGACTGGCTGGTTCGGGGATCCTATCCGATTTTACAGCGGCGGCGGCGGAATGGCCTCGCCGGGCTTCCGGTTGATCGGCGTGACGCCCATGCGGCTCCAATCAATCTTGCGCGTAATCCTCGTGTCTTTGGGCTTGAGCGCGGTGAAGTCCTGAAAGTTTTTATAAAGAATGCGTTCAAGGAGATCTTTGCTAAGCGCGAGTCCCTTGAACTCTTCACGGGGCAGCACGGAGGTGGTGTAGACGTTCTGCGTGAGCATGTCGAGATAGACCCGGAATCGGTCGTGAATCCATTCGACGGTCTTGAGCGCTTCGGGGGTAACGACAAGATCGGTCGCATACATGAACCGTGTGGGGTATTTATTAAAAAGCGCGCGAAACTTTTGGGGCGATTTCGAGATACGGCGCAATCCGGCGGACAGGAAATCGTCGTGTCCGAACGAGATATCCGAGTACAGGTTGGGAAAGGTGTCAAGGAATTCCTCGAGACGTGTCTGGAGAATAGATGACAACATGAAGTGCGGACAGACGACTTTCATGTTGGGATACGCTTCGAGGACGGCGATGAATTCTTGGGCGAATCCGGGGGCCTTCGGGCTGGGATTGACATGCAGACAGACGGGAATAAAATGGTCCTGGCAGTACTGGTAGACAGGCCGCATGCCGGGGTCGTCTATGGCTACGGGATGGAACATGTACTGGTTCGTTTTTTTTACGATAAAACCGTGGCCGAGATACAGTTTGAGTCCTTTCGCACCGCGTTCGACGAGTTTTTTGAATTTGTCGAGTTTATCCGGGTCGAGCGGATTGAGGGTGGGCCACGCCTCAAAGCGATCCGGGTATTTTTCGCAGATCTTCATCAGTTCCTCGTTGACTTCATCGTATCCGGTGAAGCCGACCGCGGGATTCAATGTCAGCGTGAAACGGGAACTACCCATGAGACAGGTCTTGCCGATACCGGCCGCATCCATGGCGGCCAGCATTTTGGGAACTTCCTCAAGCGACGCGATGTGCTCGTGAACGTCAATGATGAGCCGCTGCTCCTGGATGCGCTTTAGATCGGTGGTGGCTGATACGGGATTGCGATGTACCCGCCGGGGCCAGAAAATGGCGAGAAGAATCAACAGGACAGCGCCGGCGAGCACTAACGCGCGTTTGGCGCGTGTTTTTCGCGTGACGGACAGGGCGGGCGTTTCGTTTCGTTTCATTTCGACGGGAAAAGCCTTTCCATATTGGTTTCGTAAATTTTCCTAAGCGTGTCGTCGTCAAGCGCGAGGCCGCGAAACACGCCTGCCTCGTTTCGGCTGTTGCGTGACGCGTAGGCGGCGCCCTTGGCGCCGAGTGCATAACGGAAGGCGTCCTTTTCGAGCATTTCGCGGCATGCGCGCAGCACGTCCGCAATCCACGGCTCCGTCTTCTCTTTGTTTCCCGTGACCACCATGTCCGTGCCGAACAGGGTTCGATCCGCGAATTTTTTCAAAAATTCACGGAACGGCTCCGGATCGCGGCTGACCGCTTCAAATCCGTCCACGAGAATCGTGCGCGTGCCGAAACTCGTGTCCGTGTACAAGTTCGGATAGGTGTCCATGAGCCGTTGAAAGACGCGCCACGGCTCATCGCGAGGACGGAAAAATGTCACGCCGAAATGTGGCACGATGACAATCATATTGGGAAACTGTTTCATGACACGCTCGAATTCATCCGCATATTTTGTGATATTTACATGCCAGCAAATCGGAAACCCGGTTTCCGCACAATACTGGTAGACAGGGATCATGCCGGGATCGTCAAGCGCCTTTTCGTAGAAGTTGCCATGGCCGGTGTACAGTTTGAGGCCCATCGCGCCGGCCTCGCGAAATCGCTTGATCTTGTCGAGTTTATCCGGATCGTTTGGATGGATGGCGCAAAACGGGATGATCCGGCCCGGATGCTCGCGCGCGGCGGCAAGGATTTCCTCGGTGTTTTCGTCGTTACCTTTGTCCTGCGGCTTGCTTGATCCCATGAGCGTATACTCGGAACTCGCCACGAACAGCGTGCGCGCGATTCCGGTCTTCTCGGCGGCGTTGAGATATTTCCCGAGGTATTTCCGCGAAAACAGGTGCTCGTGAGCATTCACGACCTTGAACGGCCGCAAGGGCGTATCGGAGGGTACATCCGCCGGTGGCGGCAATCCTTCCGGAGGGCGGTTCAGCATTTGATAGACCGCGGCCGCCGCGGCAAACGCCACTCCCAAAAGGACCAGTATTTCCCAACCCGATAATGCGCGTTTTGGGCGGCCGGCGGGCGACAGGGACGATGGGGGCGTTTTCCCGGGGTCATTTCGATCGTCGCGTTTCATTCTTTATCCTTTTTCCCAAGACAAATGGACCTGATTCTCATCTGACTTCCCGCGCGGGGACCAATGCGATACAGATAATGCGCCCGGGGCGAGTAGGCCGTGAAAGCCTGGATGGAAATCATGCCTAGCAAAACTGTTCCAGATACCATGCGCCGCGGCAAAATCCTTCTTCGCGCGTCTGGGCGCCGTCTTCATGCTCGATGCTTAGCACGCCGTCGTATCCGTTCGCGCGCAGATGGCTGATGTATTCGCCCCAATTGATATTACCGAATCCCGGAATTACATAGCGCCACCATCCGCTGCCATAAATCCCCACTTTCGCGCGCCTGGCCTTGTCAACCAGCGTGTCCTTGGCGTGTGTATGGAAAATGCGCCTGCCGTAAAGCGACACCGGAACAAGATGATCACATTCCTGGTGGTACAAATGCGACGGGTCATAGTTCAAGCCGAAATGATCGTCCTTCATGACCTCGAACAACACCTCGAACGTGTCGAGACCCTGCAAGCATGTCGCGAAGTAATTTTCCATGGCGAGATTGACTTTCTTTTTACGCGCGTGGGCCAAAATGGGCGCATAAACTTTGGGCAACACCTGCCGGATTGTATCAATCTTGCTCATGCCCGGCAGCGGCGATCCCGTCAGCATGCACACCGTCGGCACACCCAACATGGCCGCCGCATCTATTGTTTTGATGGCATGCGCCTGGATTGCCTTGGCGCGTTTTGGATCCGTGGTGTCCGTGTAATAGGCGAGGCTCGAAATCTGAAGACCCCGTTCAGCCAGCCTATCCATGATTTTTTTCGCTTGATCGGCGGTCAGCCGGGCGGGATCAATATGCCGGCTCCCCGGATGGGCTACCACTTCCAGGCAGGGAATGCCCGCCTCCTCCGCAAAATCCATCACGGTTTCCAGTTTTTCATTCTCGAAGGGTCCCGTCAACATCCCGACTTTCATGAGGTCTTTTCCTTTCCAAACTGTTTTCTTCAAGAAGCACTAAGGCGGCCTGTCCGCAATGTCTCCAACAAGGGTATGGTTGCTTTGTTCTCCATGGCCACGCTTCACGCGCAGCCGTTGCAAACAAAGAAACTAAATGTGCAGTAGCACTTTTAATACATCCGGCGCCGCGGCGCGCTGCATGGCCACTTCCGCGTCGCGCAACTCATAGGTTTCACTAATCATCGGCCGGACGTCCACCGTGTTCGACGCGAGCGCGTCGAGCGCGGGACGAAACGGCCCGCATCGCGAACCGACAATCCGGATTTCATGGATGACCGGCAGGCTGAGGTTGATTGCGCAGGTGTCCGCGAGGGTCGTCTTGAGCACAATGGTTCCTTCCGGCCGTACCAGTTCAAATGCTCGCGCGATGCCTTCCGGCGAACCCGTTGCCTCGACGACGATATCTACGTTCCGCTCAACGGGATCGTCTTTCATGGCGGTCGGAATATGCAGGGCGTTGAGCAGGGCCAGTTTCCACTCATGCTTTCCGATGCAAAGCAGTTTTTTTGTCGAAAGCCACAAAACCTGTGCGCACAACTGGCCCAGTTTGCCGTCGCCCAGCACCACGACGCGATCCTTCGCCGTGATGGGAATTTGCTCGGCGATGCGAAACGCCGCCGCCAGCGGCTCGGTGAACACCGCCACATCATCGCGAATGGAGGCCGGCACGATATGCAGGTTTTCTTCCGGCAATGTGAGGAATTCCGCGAAGGCTCCCGGCCGCCCGGCGATGCCGAGTACCGTGCGGTTTAGGCAGTGATGCGGCATTTCGAGCCGGCAGAAGTGGCATTTGTGGCAAACGCAGTTGATTTCACCGGCCACGCGCTTGCCCTGCAGGTTTGGATTTGTGCATTGCTCGACCACGCCCACAAACTCATGGCCCGGCACCCCCTTGAAATCCATGTAACCACGGAGAATTTCGAGATCCGTATTGCAGATTCCCGCCGTCAGAACCCGAATCAACGCCTCGCCCTCGCAAGGCCGCGGAATCGGCAGTTCCGTTACTCGTAACTCACCGTCGAACACCAAGGCTCGCATATCCAACACTCCGGTTGTATGCCTTCTCTTGCGGACAATGTATAGTATCGCCGTCAAACGGTATGATGGCTTTGTTTGCAACGTCCGCACATGGCGCCTGGACGGTTCAAACAAGGAATCTATTCAACACCACTTGGCGCAAAGAATCAAGTGAGCGTATGGGACGAAGATTTTTTTTATCCGTCCGGAAAGGGTAATCTTGCATCGGATACAGGTTGGGAAAATGTTTATGGACGGATGGAGGATGGTGCGCATGGATCGGAGACGTTTTCTGGCGGGAAGTCTGGCCGGTTACGCTGTGGCTTTTTCCGGTATGGCCATGAGGGCACGGGCGGAAGCAACGCGCTGGAAGACCGGTTTGGGGCTGAACGGTTTCATGTCTTCTGCTGATGCCTATGGGAAGAGTTATCCGATTTGGGAAATTTTGGATTTTGCCGCGAACGCGGGTTTCGACGGGATTGAATTGGTGGATGGCTGGCCGATGGGAGGGTATCCGCCGCCGGATGCGCCGGAACGCATAGCTGCGCTGAAAACGCTTTACGATCGCTATGGTTTGCGCATCTATACAATCCAGACCTTTGGCGCGGACGCCTATGCGGCGGATGCCTCGGCGCGCCGGGAGTGGATCCGTCAATTCGCGGACTATGTGCGTCTGGCCAAACAACTGGGTTGCTCGTTTGTGGGACATTGGCCCGGCGGCGACCTGCGCGGCCAACCGGACGTGGATCACGCCATTGAAGCCCTTTCGGGCAGTTATCGCGAAGCGGCGGGAATCGCGGCCGAGGCGGGACTATACCTGTCGTTCGAGATCGAGCCGCCGTTTCTGTTCAATACGCCGGATCATCTTCAACGAATCCTTGCCGGCGCCGATCATCCGGCCTGTAAGACCAATTACGATCCCAGCCATTTCGACTGCATGACGGGCAGCCGGGGAAAACCCGAAGAAATGCTCCGAATAGTCGGCGTAAAACATATAGGCCATGTGCATCTCACGGATACGGACGGTTCGATATACCGGGGCACCTCGAAGCATCTGGCGTGCGGTGACGGCCATTGCGATATTCAGGCGTCGCTGAAAACCTTGTGGGACGGCGGCTATACGGGATGGATCATGATTGACGCATGGATGATCGAAGACGTCTATCGTGCCGCGCGCATGGGAATACAGGCCATTGACACGGCGCAACGGGCTTTATCCGGTTGATCGCGTTTCCATCGTTTCGGAAACGGGCCCGGAAAACCTGGACAGGAGGCTTTCATCCCGTTTCCGCGGCGATCCGTTGTTCCCATTCGGCGTAGAGGGCCTGTAGATCCTCTTTGAGACCGTCGTATTCTTCTTTGAGCCGCCGGGCGGCTTGGTAATCAGACGGATCGAGCGTTATGAAACGCTGGTCGAACGCTTCGATCATTTCTTCCACCGCCTCGATGTTGCGTTCAAGTTCATCGAGTTGTTTTCGGCGTTTTCGGTGTTCCTGTTCGGCGGACTTGTTCTTGGCGGAAGGTTTTTTTCGGATGCTCAACGGATTGCCGTCGCGCTTGGGCGGCGGTGGGGAAATGGCTTTTTCCTGTTCGGTCTTCCGGTGGTAATCCGAGTAATTGCCGAGATGCACCGAGGCCTCGCCGTTTTCAACGACGATGAGGCGGTTGACGAGACGATCAATCAATTGCCGGTCATGCGACACCAGCAGGATGGTTCCCGGAAATTCTTCCAGCGCGGCCTCGATGGTTTCGCGGGATGCGATATCGAGATGGTTTGTCGGTTCGTCGAGCAACAGCAAATTCGCGCCGCTCAAAACGAGTTTTGCGATGGCCACGCGGCTCAATTCCCCTCCGCTGAGCACCGACAACGGTTTGAAAATGTCGTCGCCGGTGAACAAAAAGCGTCCCATGTAATTCCTCACCCGTTCCGGGGTCATATCGGGCCGAAGGACACGGATTTCGGAGAGGATGTCATTGGCCCGGTTCACGTCTTCATGATGCTGCTGATAGAATCCGATTCGCACCTTGTGGCCGGGCGTTACCGTTCCCGTTCCATTCGAAATCCGGCCCGCCAAATGCCGCAGCAGCGTCGTCTTGCCCGAACCGTTCGGGCCGATGATACCGACGCGCTCGCCCCGTTCGACGTGAAAAGACAATTGACGGTAAAGCCGCAAGTCCCCGTAGGCCATCGCCAAACCTTCGGCTTTGAGCACCCATTGTCCGCTGCGCACGACCTCTCCAAAGGTAAAATGGGCTGAAGCCGATTCCGGCGGCGGCGCTTCGATACGTTCCATTTTTTCGAGGCGCGCAATGCGGCTTTGCACCTGATCTGCCTTCGTGTTCTTGTACCGGAACCGCTCGATCCAATTCTCTTCCTTTTCGATAAAGGCCTGCTGGCGTTCGAAGGCCTTCTGCTGTTGTTCCCGGACAAGCGCCTTCTGCTTTCGGTAGAACGCATAGTTTCCCGGATAATTTGTTAGGGTTCCCCGTTCGACTTCGACAATACGTGTTACGACATGGTCGAGCATGCGCCGGTCGTGCGTGATGATGACGATGGCCTTCGGCGATTCGAGCAGGAAGGTTTCGAGCCATTCCTGCGCTTCGATATCGAGATGATTTTCCGGTTCGTCCAGCAGCAACAGGTCGGCGTCCCGCAACAGGATCAGCGCGAGCATGAGGCGCGTCCGCTGGCCGCCGCTCAAGGCGTTTACCGGCAGCCGGTAATCTTCCTCGCGAAACCCCAACCCGTGCAGGACACGCTTTACGGTTGTGTGGAAGGTGTAGCCGCCACGCGCCGAAAACACGTCCTGCAACTCGCCATACCGGTCATGTACGGACACGTCGCCCGCGGCCATACGGTGTTCCAAATCCGCCAGAACCTTCTCCATTTCGATGAGTTCCCGGAATGGTAACATCGCCGTGTCGAAGATCGTGTCGCTCATGCCGAGGTCCGGTATTTGCGCAAGGCATGCTATTCTCGCCCGCCGCATGCGCTCAATGGTTCCCCGGTCGGGTTCGAGTTCCCCCGTAATCAGCCGGAATATTGTGGATTTGCCTGTGCCGTTCCGGCCGATCAATCCGATTTTTTCACCTTCCTCGACACGAAAAGAAATACCGTCCAGCGTCGGTTTGCCGCCGAAGGTCTTGGTCACATTTTCCAATCGAATCAAACTCATTTCCAAATCCGAATAGCGCCCCGCGCTTATTGGCTGTTTGGCTTCCCGGGAGGGGAAAGTATACGCGGCGCCGACCCGAAGGGTCCAGTGAGCAGGGTGAAACCCGGCGATGCGCCGGACGGTCATAGTTTTGTAAAAGGCTCGGGATGCGGCAGGGTAGCGCCGTGCGCCTGGACGCTTCCGGATGCGGAGGAGATTGCGGAAGCGGGAAGTTACATTGCGAAGGAGGGTGTTGTTATGTTGTTTCGGTCGTGGGTGGGGACTTTTTTCCTTCTGGCGGCGGTTGCGCTGGTTTCCTGTGCTCGTGAAGAGCCAGCCTTGGATGCCGACAAACTGCTTGAGCGCGCCAAGCAGTACGATGTCCGCATTTTGCGCGACACATGGGGAGTGCCGCATGTGTTCGGTAAAAGGGATGCCGATACGGCTTTCGGCATCGGTTTCGCCCATTCGGAAGACGATTTCGCTACTATCCAGGAAAGTCTTCTGGCGGGACGCGGGGAATTGGCCTCGGTCAAAGGTCCCAAGGGCATGCCGACGGATCTCTTGGCCGCGGCTATCCGCCTCTGGGACGTGCTCAACGCCAAATATGAAACGGATCTGAGTCCCGAAATACGCGCCATCTGTGAGGCCTATGCGGAAGGCGTCAATTTGTATGCGGCCCAACATCCGGACGCCATGCTGAAACCAAGCGTCTTTCCGGCGAGCGGCAAGGACGTCGTGGCGGGATTTGTATTGAAAACCCCGCTTTTTTTCCGGCTTGACCGTGAATTGAAAGACGTGTTGTCTTTCAAACGAAAGCATCCTGTTTCGCAAAGGAACGGTTCTGAGTCGCTGAAACAGGATACCGCCGAGTGCGAAGGCGTTTCGCTTTTCGATATTTTTACACAGGGCGCCGAACTGGGATCGAACACGGCCGCCGTGGCGCCTTCGCGGTCGGCGGACGGCTGGACACGTCTCAACATCAATTCGCACCAGCCGTGGACAGGCCAAGTAGCTTGGTACGAGGCGCATCTGCACAGTGAAGAAGGAATGGACATCGTTGGGGGACTGTTTCCCGGATCGCCCATTATCCTGCACGGACACAACCGGAATCTTGGCTGGGCGCATACGGTAAACCAGCCCGACTTGACCGACGTGTACGTTCTGGAGATGAATCCCGATAATCCAAACCAGTACCGCTTCGACGGCCAATGGCGGGATTTGGATGTCCGGTACGCCCGGATCAAATGCCGCCTCGCCGGGCCGCTCCAATGGACATTCCGGCGCGAGGTGTCCTGGTCGGTGCACGGGCCGATCATTCGGCGGCCGCATGGCGTCTATGCCATCCGATATGCGGGGATGGGGGAGATCCGGCAGATCGAGCAATGGTATCGCATGGGGAAGGCCCAAAATTTCGAGGAGTGGCAAACAGCCGTCAAGATGCGCGGAATCGCCTCGTTCAATATGGGATATGCCGACCGCGAAGGCAATATCTATTATCTCTATAATGCCCTGTTGCCCGTACGAATGGAAGGCTATGACTGGAAACAGTACCTGCCGGGCAATACGTCCGAAACGCTCTGGACTGATTTCATTCCGTTCGACAATCTGCCCCAAATTATAAATCCGGCGGCGGGATTTGTCATGAATTGCAACAATACGCCGTTTCAGGCCACCGCAGACGGCGAAAACTTGAAACCGGAGAACTTTTCACTGACCTTGGGCTTGGATACGGAAATGACGAACCGGGCGTATCGTTATCTGGAACTGCTCGGCGGCGATGACCAGATTACCCGGGACGAATTCCTCGAATACAAATACGACATTGCCTATTCGGACCAATCCGATGCGCGCAAGTTATTGGACGGTCTATTCGCGATGCCGCCTTCGGACGATCCGCTGGTGCGTGAAGCCGTCGAACTATTGAAGACTTGGGATTATCGGACGGACTTGGAGAATCGCGCGGCGGCGCTGGCGATTCTGACCTTGGAACCGATAGTCCGGGCGCGGATGTTCGGCGGTTCGGAGCCGGACATTGTACAACTGTTGAAAGAGCGCGCGGCCATGCTTATGAACAAGTACGGACGGCTCGACGTGCCTTGGGGCGACATCAACCGGCTGGTGCGCGGAACCGTGGATATCGGATTGAGCGGCGGCCCCGACACCCTTCACGCCGTATACGGAAACCTTACAGACGGCCGTCTCGTGGGCATGGCCGGAGATTGTTACATTCTCCTTGCGGAATGGGACAGGGAAGGCAAAGTGCATTCGAGCAGCATCCACCAGTTCGGCAGCGCGACGATGAATCCCGAATCTCCCCATTACGCGGATCAGGCGCCTCTGTTTGCCGCATGTAAACTGAAACCCGTCTGGCTTGACGAGTCGGACATCCGCGCCAACCTTGAACGGGAATACCGGCCGGGGGAGTAGTATAGCGAATCAACAATACGGCCATCGGTCTTGAGAACACCGATTTCCCGGAACCGGGAGAATTGTAGCGTTGATTTCCGCATTGGCCTGCCGAAATACCGATTGGACAGGGCAACGCGAAGCGGTGTGCGAGGACGCGCGCCCTCCCCAAACGATATTTTGCACGGTATGTCGCGGCGCGGGAGGGCCGGCATACCCGTCGGCCGGTGCTCGTCATCGTCATCGTAATCGTAATCGCTCTCAAACCCTGCGATTTACGCGCTTGCTAAATCGTTGAACCTAAAATCGGCAGTTGAACGCGGCTCTTTCGACCAAACCATGGACGAGATGGACATTGTGGACGAAGTGAATAAGAAAATCTATCCCCTTCGGGTGAGGTCCGGTTTGCCTATAAGGTCCACGACGTCCAGAAATTAGAACGTAGCGCCCGATCTGGACTGCCGAATTTTGGATGAACGGTAAATTCGCTGACGATGACGAGCGCGAGTACGAGCACGAACACAAGCATGATATGCGGGAGCGGCAAGCGGAAGATTGGATCGGAATTTGGATGCTTTTACGCTGTGGTAAATTGAATTGCATTGCGTGACTGCTCCTGTCATAATGGAAACAGTTTATGGGGTATTACAGGGGAACTGTATCCATGGTCGCTTTGGTTGAATCGTTCGTTCGGGCAGATGTTTTATGAAAGAGCCCGTCAACACAGGGCGCGACATCAGCGACGCCACGCCTATCCGCCGAACCTTGCTTTTTTTTGCGCTTGGATCGTTGTTGCTTGGGGGCGGCATTGAACTGGCGGGACGTTATCTGTACGCCAAGATGGACATCGGATTTGCCGTCACGGGATCTCTAACGCTTCTGGCGCTCATTGTGGCGTCTATACCGTCCATTTATGTTTTTTACCGATTGCGCACGGCTCCATGGATCATGCGGACCCTCTCGGCCGGGGTGGCTTTATGTATTTTGTCGCAGGCGATCAGTCTGGCCGATTCCATGCGATTGCCGCTGATTGATGCGCCGCTTGATGCGTTGAATCAGGCCTTGGGGCTCGAAGATGTTTTATTTATTGCCGGTTTATTTCTTCTTTGCGGCGGATTTTACCTAACAATTTTTTATATGTCCGTCGCGGCGGAACGGCTGGCTAGGGATCGCGCACGTCTTGCGGATGAAGTGGAAGAACACCGGAAAACAGGGAAGATGCTTCTCGAAAGCCAGGAAGCCCTGCGGAAGGCCAACGAGGAAATCGAGCGACGCGTGCGCGACCGCACGGAAAAACTGGCGGAAATCAATCAGTGTCTCGAAGGGGAAATTCAGGAACGGGGCCGGGCCGAAGCGGCGCTTCGGCAGAGTGAACAATGGTATCGTTCATTGGCCGAGGCCACGCGCGAAGTCATTTACATCGTGGCGCGTGACGATACGGTCCTGTATGTCAACAACGAGGCGGCTTTACAACTGGGCCTGCCGCCCGGCCAGATCGCCGGGCGCAAGCGCCATGAATTGTTCCCGCCGCACATCGAAGCGCAACAGCGCAGAAGTCTGGATCGGGTGTTTGCATCGGGTGAGCCATCGCGCACGGAGCATCCGGCAGTCTTTCATGGGCAATCCATCTGGCAGGATACATTTCTCGTACCCTTGCTGGACGACAACGGCGCCGTGACGGCCGTCATGGGTGTTTCGCGCGACATTACCGCGCGCAAGATGGCGGAAACCGCGCTGCACAACCGCCTGGCCATGGAAGAAATCGTATCGAGGATTGCAACCCGGTTTGCCTGCATCGAGTCAACGGATATCGGCAAGGAAATCCGGTACGGTCTTTCGGTAATCGTGCAATTCATGCAGGCGGATCGCGGTTCGGTCGTCCATTTCAATCCCGATGCTTCCACGATTCTCCATGTGGACGAGTGGTGCTCGCCGGGGATCCCGTCGCAGGCCGAAATGTTGGCCGGCCTGGATATGGCGCCCTTGCAATGGACGCTGAGTCAATTGAACCGCGGTGAAATTATCGCCATCCATTCGACCCGGGATTTGCCGCCTACAGCAAAGGCCGAACGGGAAAATCACGAACAACGCGGCATTCGCGGGGCGCTGTTGGCGCCGTTACGTTCCGGTAACCGCCTTCAGGGATTCATTGCGGTGACGATGTACCGGAACGAGCGAAAATGGTCTGATGGCGATATGCGGCTGATGCATATCGTCGCCAATTTGTTCACAAGTGTTATTGACCGCGTGAAGGCCGCCCAGTTCCTGGAGGCGAACGAGCGCAAATACCGCACGTTGCTGGAAAGCCTCCGTGATGCGGTTTTCCGTGTCCGATTACTGGACGGCGTATGCGAGTACATGAGCCCGTCCGCACTGGATATCTTCGGCTATCCGGCCGCTTCGTTTACCGAAACGCCTTTTTTTCTGACCAAAATAATCCATCCTGACTTCAAGGAAGAACTGGAAAAACTCTTTCGGGAAGCCGTCCAGGGAAACGCGCCGAGCCGTTACGAGTGTAAAATAATCGATCCGGAGGGCAAGGATCGCTGGATTTTCCTTTCGGGGGCCATCATCGCGGACGATCAGGGCAAGCCCGTGGCTGTTGAGGGCGTCGTCCGCAACATCAGCGAGGAGCGAATGACCCACCGCCTCATCGAGGAGCAGCGGGCCAAACTGGTCCAGTCGCAGAAAATGTCTATTCTGGGCGAAATGGCCGCCAACATCGCCCATGAAATCAACAATCCGCTCGCCATTGTTTCCGGATCCGCCGAACAGATCCGAAAAGCCGTTCAGCAGGGTCTGCTTACCCAGGAAATGAGCGATCGCCTTTCGGACGCCATTATGCGCAACGCGATACGCATCCAGACGATTATCAAGGGACTTCGCAATTTCACGCGAGACGGAGCGGAAGACCCCTTTCAGGAAACGTCCGTGCGTACGATCATTGAAGACACCGAGTCCGTTTGCCGTGAGCGATTTGTCTCATACGATGTCCACTTTCATGTCGAACCCGTTTCTGAAACGCTGTGCATCGAGTGCCGCCCGACGCAGATCATGGAAGTCTTGGTCAATCTGCTGAGCAACGCGTTGCACGCGGTCGAAGAAGCGTCTGAACACTGGGTATCGCTCGGTGTGCGCGATCTCGGCAGCGATGTCGAACTGGTCGTTGCTGACAGCGGTCCGGGTATTCCGCCGGATATCGAGCGATCGCTTTTCGAACGTTTCGGCACAACGAAGGAACTCGGCAAGGGCACCGGTCTGGGGCTGAGTATTTCGAAACGCATTGTTCAATCGCACGGAGGCAGTCTTGCCTATGACCGTTCATCGGGCCATACCCGGTTTACGGTCCGGCTCCCCAAGGCACATCGCGAAGAATCCAGTTGACCGGTTCGGAGAATTGTCATCCATGATTCCCTTTGTCGTTCTGGCGGGTTCGTACGTAATGGGCGCGGTGGATTTTGCCGATGCCGCGTATCGCGAGGCATGGCTGCATCATCCCGTGCTGGGCGATCCCTCGTTCGATACCTTTGAACGGTATTCGCATAACCCGGTTTATACAGGCGCGCCGCCCTATGAATGGCCGGTAAACGGCACCCTGTTCCGCGATCCGAAAAGCGGCCGCTGGTATGCCTATGTGTCGCTGTATCCCAAAGGCTACTGGCCTGCGGGCCCGACGCGCCTCCTGCGTTCGTGCGACGACGGCGCTTCATGGGAAGATCGCGGGATCGTCATTACGGGCGACAAGGATATGTTCGACGGCGACGGGGTATCCGCGGGGGCCACGTGTGATGCGTCCATTGCCGTGGATGCCCACGGCTATCACGCCGCCTATGGCTGGGCCAAGCCCGACAATTCGGACGGCGGCATAGCCTATGCCTTTGCGGCATCGCCCGAAGGTCCCTTCATCCGCGATGCGGCCCCCATCCACGCCGAATCGGCGCAACCCATCCTTCCGCCGGGGTACAAGCGCGTCTACGCCAGTTCGATTGTCCGCCGTAAACGCGATTGGATCATTCTCGCTTCCATGAGTACCCCGCGCAACGCCGGCGGCATGTGGGCCTTTATCGCTATGACCGCGCCCGAAGCCCGCGGCCCCTATTCGCCGCCGATAGTTCTTCGTTCTCCGCAGCAGGACACATGGGCGCCCCAGCCGGTCGAATTCTTTCCGGCTTTTGTCCACGGCGGCCATATCTACGCGCCATTGACCTCCGTCGCCGCCAATCGCGGTTACCACGTTGTCTATCGCGCGGCTATCGAGGAAGCGCATCGTCCCGAAGCATGGCAGGTTTGGCAGGACGGATCCGTTTTTCATGCCGAGCCGAACGAATGGGAATCGCGTGGGATCTGGGGCCAGGCCGTAGCCGGATTCATTGGTCCCGGCGAACGGCTTCGCGTCCTTTATCCATCGCGTAATGCCGAAGGCATGGGAACCATCAACTTCGCCACCCGGCCATGGAAGAAGCCTTATCGGGACGGTTTTCGCCTTTCCGCGCCGAATGCGCCTTCGCTGGCGCTACTTCTGCGTTATTTCATGGAGTTGGATATGGAAATCGAGTTGAAAGCCAATGGACCTTGGCGTTTCATCTGGGCCCGCCGCGGTCCTTTGGGTTCGGATCGCGCCGCTGCCGATGCCGAACCGTCGCCGCTATGCTGGCGTTCCATGGTGGAACTGCGCCTGGCGGCATTGGACTGGTCGCTTTCCACCTATACGGACGATGGCGCCTCGGCTGTCCTTGCCAAGGGAATGAAAACGGATGGCCTGAGCGGAACCCTGGCGCTGAAACAGGAATCCAATACGGCAACAATCGTTTGGAACGGTGCGCCGCTGGGCCATGTCGAACTTCACGCATTGCCGGGCGGCCTGGCGCTTGTTGCCGAAAAAGGAAGTTACCTTCATGTGAATCACTTTCGGGTCAAAGGCGATGAGAGACCCGGATCGGAGTTTTTATTGCCGGTCGAGGGATTGTTGGGCGCCGGTTCGCGGGAAAAAGATTGGGAAACCATTCCCAGGGGCCGATATGGTAACGGATTTGCCTGTTCGCGTGAAGACGCCCGCGCCAAATGGAATTTTATCGGACGCCGGGTTCGGATATGGGCGCCACGGGGTCCGGATTACGGAGACGCCGAAATTTGGCTGGACGGCGCATCGCAGGGCCACGTTTCTTTTCGTGCCGGACAAGATCGGGATTCCGAAGTTATTTGGGAATCGAAAGAACTCGATTCGGGCCGCCATGCGATGGCGATAGTCCGCCTTACGGGAACCATGCCCGTGGATACGATAGAAGTCGTCCCGTGAATCGGGGAAAAGTCACCGAGCCGGCGGTGCGTTGCCGAGGCGCTGAAGAGCCTGCCGGGAAATTGTGTCATCCGGATATAGGGTAAGCGTGCGCGCATAGGCCTGCCGAGCCCCTTCCTCATCGCCTGAACGTTCGATGGTTTGCGCAAGGAGACGGTTGGCCGCACGCGACATCGGAAAACGGGCCGCGAGTTCCGCCGCCTCGCGATTTGCCCGGCCGGCCGCGTCGCATTCGATTAGCCATCGAACGAAATGAACACGTAGCATCCCGTCATCCGGATTCAACCGCAGCGCCGCTTCGAAATCGTCCAACATCGCTTGTTGCGGATTTGGCCCCACCTGATCGCGCAAGGGATTTGCGTATGCTTCCGTAGTGGCCAACTTTCCTGTACGACTCCCGTTTCGCAACCCTTGTTCGATGAGCCACACTTTTCCTGCCGCGCTCAAACCCATCCGGCGTTCGCATTCGGATTGAGATAAAGGACTGGCGCCGGATCGGCGTGCGCCTTTTGATTCGAGGGCCGCGGCCACTTCGGGAAACGCCGATACGGCCAAGAGATAGTTGCCCTCGAAAGTAAGATGGAGCACATCACAGAACAGATCATATCCCGGCGCCACAACCTTTCCAGAATACGCCCAGCAGGCACGGTCGAAATCCACAAGCCGCACCGGGCCTTCGGCAACACGGCGGGCAAACGACAGGATGCGCTTGTTGAACGCCGAGCGCGGGATGGCCGCAAGGTCGCTCACGGCTTGCGCGTCGGCATTCCCTTCGGTATTGCGTCCGAGCGTACACAGCACGACTTCCGCGCCCGCCCGGCGCGCTTCCCTGGCGATTACACCGAGATTGGCCTCAAAATCATTCAGCGCGAGATTGCCGGGCGAGTCCTCATTCGGCCACACAAGCGACGGGGCTGGTTCGCGCCGGCGGCTTCGCGCCATTTGGACCAGACGTAACCGGTTCATTGCAACTTCGGCGCGAAAAAGCGCAGGCCGCGAAATAAACGGAAGCGCCTTGGACACGAACGGGTCCACAAACGGCGGATTGCTTTCGTTATTGCCCATGTAAAGCAGAACCACGTCGGGTTCAAGTTCCGTGAAATACGACGCCATGATTTGCAGGACGTTTGAGTTCGTTCCCGGTACGGCGGCGTTGATAACCTCGACACTCGTGCCGGGGAAGGCCTCGCGCAACATCATCTCAAGATAACGCGAGAATCCATAGCCACCGAACGGGCTGCCGTAGGCGGCCGATTCGCCCAGAACAATCACGCGGCGGACATCCGGGGGCTTTGGTGTCGCGGACATATATTCCGCGCAATCCCAATCCATGATATTTTCGACCGGTAATGAGAAAAATTGCTGATGGAAGGCCTTGTTTGGCCGAACCGCGTTGTTCGTGTGAATCAAATAGCGCGTATCGGTTCCGTATCCGGCGATCCGCGCGGCGAATTCGGCGGCCGCCATGAGCAGCGCAGGCGCAACCGCCAGTATCCACGCATACGCGAGCCATGCGCGTGCAAGACGCCTCGCAGATTGCGGCATGCCCGCTTTCATGCGGGTGTGGTATTCTTCTTCCATGCGTAACCTATTGGGTCTGGAGATGAAATGCGCATGATCCACGGTGGTGTCCACAACCATGGCGCTTTGCCGGGAGACCGCGGCCGATTTGCGCTGCTTGACGGATGCCTGGTCGTTTTCCTTGCCGGGTTGGCCATCGCGTTGCGCGGCATTCATCTCTCCGAACAGTCTGTCTGGTACGACGAGTATATTACCATTCGATTCGCCGATGCGCCCAGTCTGATCGCATGCCTGCGCGAGCAACTTCAATGGGACTGGCACATGGTGCCCGTATACCATATTTTTGAATACTATGCTTATCAATGGTCGAGCGGCAGCGTCATGGCGGTGCGGGGGCTGTCCGTCCTTTTCGCGGCGGGATCGGCGATCGTCATCTATCTGCTGGGACGCCGGTTATACGGCGCATGGGCCGGCGCCGTCGCCGGCGCGCTTTTCGCCATGTCGCCCTTTCATATCTTCCACGGCCAGGAAATCCGGCCCTATTCGCTGGTTACACTGCTGGCCATGCTTTCCGTATATTGTTTCGTTCGGGCGACGGCTGGCGATGGAAAGCGGTGGTGGGTGTTGCACACCGCGGCCAATCTGGCATTGTTATGGACGCATTTGCTGGCCGCGATTATTCTGGCGCCGCTGGGGCTTTATCTCCTTCTGTTTTCTATGCGCAGGTGGCGCCGTGTTTTTTTCTGGGGACTGGCGCATGTTTTTTTTCTGATGTTTATCGCCATTTGGATACATTCGCTCCAGGGCGGCATGGATAGTCCAAAAGCGCCTCCGCCACCATTCAAGGCCCTCTGGGGCGACTGGTTTCACCGCGATCCGGTCTATCTGCATTGGGTGTTTGGTTCGCTCCCCTTGGACAAGACGCCCGAAGAAATCGGCTCCCTCGTCCATCGAATTTTGATGGTCCAGCCGCGATATGAAAACGTCCTGGCGTGGTCCTTTGCCGCGGCCTGCGCCATCCTGTTGATAGGATCGTTCGCGCAATGCAGGATGGCCGGAACCTTTTTATCCAATGGCCGGCCGCCGCCGTCATTTCATCCGGCCCTGTTGCTGCTGCTCCTTTTTTCGATGCCCAGCGCGATCTTGTTCGCGCTGACATGGGCAACGCGGCTCGAACTGTTTCAGGCCCGTTTCTCGGCGTATAGTTCCCCGGCGCTGTATTTGATGGCCGGCGGGTTCGTGGCGAACTTGGGCGCCTGGTTGTTTCCCGCGCGTCCCGGTTCGTTCATCGCGCACAGCATACGCGCGATGGCCGCGGCCGGGATCGTCGCCCTGATGGGTGTGCAGACCGTTCTGGGTGTCGGATTGCCGATTCGCCAAGGATATCTTGCCGCGGCCCGGACCTTGCGCGCCGAAAAACACGAAACAGAAAAACTCGTTGCCCACGGACTCTATACCCAATGGCTGCTTGCTTATAATCTGGGAGAACCGCCCATACCGGCAATTGAAACCCACGGATTCGATGGCTTGTGCCAGGCGACGGATGCGTTGCTGCAATCGGAAGAACCGTTCTGGGTGGCGCTGACCGCCGTGCCGCCGCATTGTCCTTCGCCACCGGACATGTCGGGCCTCGCCGAACGATATGCGGCCTACTTGACGGAACGCGGCGCCCGTTTCGACATGCGGCGGTTTTTGGGCATGCAGAATGTCCACCTTTTTCATGTGACGGCCTTTCGCGTGCCTTCCTGACGACCGCGAGAAGGCCTTCAGTCGGTCACGAGCATTCGGACGGGGATGTCGTGGACATCCGGAATCCAGCGCGGATACAACTGTTCCCTGAAGGCAAGTCCAATACTGATCCCATCGAAGCCGGCCAGGAAACGATCGAAATAACCGCCGCCATAGCCAATGCGATACCTGTCCTCGTTGAATGCAATGCCCGGGACAAGACAAACAGATTCGGGCGGAGGCGGTGTGGGGCGCATGGATTCCGCGCGTGGTTCGAGAATGCCGAACCGGCTTTCGGCGAGATCGTCCCAATCGCGCAGGGCGGACCAAATCATGACGCCCCGTGGTTTCGCCACAGGAACGAGTACGGGCCGCCCCTCCCGCAAGACGCCATCTATCAAGGCCCGCGTGTCCACTTCGTTGTCTTTCGACGACACGTAACTCAGCACGCATGGGGCTTGCTGAAAAACTTCCAGCGCCCGGACACGTGCCGTTATCTCGGCGCTTTTCGAAGCGGCAACTTCGGGCGACAGGGCCCGTCGCGCGGCCAGCGCGATGCCGCGCAGTTCATCTTTACTTATCATGCGGTTTGGCCTTGCGGCGCATGGGGCCGTCTCACTATTTTTCCAGATCCATGATGGCTGCGGCGATACGCGATCGATAGTCCATGATCGCGTCGAAATCCAGTGAATAGTCTTTGGTCCACCGGGTGATTTCGTCAATGTTTGCCATCTGCCATCCAACCAATTGCTCGACGGCTTCATCCATAAGCGCCTGTGCTTTTTGGGCTTTGGCGTTATGACCGGCGGCGCGCGCCTTGGCAATGGCTTCCCGGAGCACATACAAGGCGCGGTAGTCTTCCACGCCATCCCGGTCGGCTTCCCATCGGCGCGACGGCGTGATCTGGCGGTTCGTTTCATAGACCGCCGAATAATCCGGATTCGTGAACGTCCACCAGTTGTCCTCGCCACGATACACCCAGTATCCGACGCCTTCACATCCGAATTTCCAGGCCATCCATGCGAACGCGCGGTAATGGCCCAGCGGCGGCAGATCCTTGGCCGGTCCCGGCGCCTCGTAGGTCCAGAATCGTTTGGCGTTCTTCTGAAACCATTCGACGAGTTTCGGATCGCGCTTGAGCAGGTTCATTTCCGGCTGCCAAATGTCCACAAGATCCTTGAATTCTTCAAGATATTCGACACGTACAAGGCCCGCCGGATCGGCGTACATCTGGACATTCGGATCGGCGCGTTTGACCATCTCGCAAAAACGTTTCAAAATGGGAACAAGCGTGAATCCGGTGTTCCAAGGTTCGTCAATGGGATAGAACGCCCATTGGCGGTAGGGGAATCCCAGACTTTCCAGATGCTTCGCCAGTTCTTCGACTCCGGTTTTGAATCCGTTGAAATGGGTGTCACTGCCTTCTTTTGGCGTGGCGCCTTCAGGCCATTTGCAGGCCGGAGGCCCACCCCAGAACAGCGTGAAATACTTGGGGATGCGCGCCATCGCGCGATCGAATGTGGTCCAGTCCACATCGCCCGCGCGGCGTCCTTCCGCATCTACCGGAATCGCGGGCAGCGGCGGACCATAGGCCGCCGATACGCCGTGTTCAATCAGATCACGCGCGGCATCACGCGAGGTCTCCGGTTCGTTGAAACTGCACCAGTTCATTTTGGCGAAGACGTCTCCCGGAAGGCGAATAGGCCAAACTTCGATGCGCAACAGCACGGTCCGGAGGGTCGCGGGTTTGTCGAGACTGCCAAGATAAAGCGTCAATTCGTGCGCACCCGGATCGAGTCCGTGTGTGTCCACGACGATCCAGAGTTGCCGCGCGCCGCCGGGCGGCAGCAGGATCGTCCGCGAGGAATCGAGTTTCGGCAATGCGTCGAACACGCGGTCTTGTAACGCCGTCGCGACGGGCACGGCATGCCGGAGCGTAACCTTCTTCGACAACTCCGGTTCGACGTGCCGCATGCCTTTTGTCGCGGGATCGGTGAATGTGCATCGCACGTCGAGCGGGTTGGCCGTAATGTTGCGCAAGGTAATCGCGATATCTTCGTATTCATCCTGAAACGCCTGTATGACAACCGGCGCGGCCATATCGGGATCCGTAGGCGTTTCATCGGGATCGAACGTATCCCATGGATTATTGTCCTTCCACCACACGAACGCGCCGGAACCGCTTTTTCGCCAGAATCCTTCGAGCATCCGGGCCTGCGACTCCAGCGCGCCGGCCTTGCTGCGCAACGCCGTTGCGCGTTGGACGAGCGAGGCTGTCGCCGTCCGGCTTATATCGAGCGACTGGACAGCCTCCATGTTCGCCCGGAGCAGGGCGAGGCCGGCTTCGAGTCCTTCCGTGCCGGCGCCGGCGGCTGCACCGGCGGCTATCGCCTGTTCGCAGGCCTGTTGGACCGATTCGATGCGGCAGAAAGCCGGCGGATTCGGCGTGATTTCCCGCAAGGCGGACAGGGCCGGTTCGGCGCTGTCGGTTGTGTGCAGGTGCAGGACTACCTGGGCGGGTTCGGGACGGTACAGCCGTACATGCGCCACGGCCTGTGTCGCGCCGGGTTTGATGTCCATCACACGCGATTCGTCGGCATGGCCCGCGTAATACACGGCCGTTTCCAGGAATGCGCCTTCGGGCGCCGGTTCATTCCATGAGATCGTCCAGGCATTATCTCCCCAGACGGCGTCTCCCGTTTCGATGACCATCCGGCCGATGGGCCGTAAACCCAGCAGCGCATGAGGCGCCGAACCCACGCCAGGTTCTAATGCGCCTCCTTGTGGAACGTTCACGTTGGCCGTCATGCGCGAATTGCCGCGCAAAGACGGCCATGCGACGCGGCCTTTCCCATGCCATGTCAGCGCCTGCACTTGATAGGGGTTTTCCACCGCGACGATGGCTTCCAGTTCGCCGTCGCCGTCTATGTCGCCGATGGCCGGCGCCGCGTTTGAACCGCCGCCGAGTTTGAGCGATGACTTCACGTGGCCGTCTGTACCCACGACATAGACGCATGCGCCTGTCTTCGGATCGGTTCCGCGAACCCCCACAACGGCTTCGAACAATCCATCGCCGTCAATATCCGCGACGGCGGGCGCCCAGAAAATGCCATGCCCGCCCAGTTCGGTTTGCCAGCGGCGCGATCCGTCCGCGTTTTCACAATACAGGTAGTTTCCCTTATCCGCGTGTAAAATTTCGAGCGATCCGTCGCCGTCGAGATCCACAAAAGCGTTCGAGAAATATCCTTGCATCGCGTCGCGCGTCCGCCATCGAAAGGCGCCGTTCGGCGCATCGAGCGCCATGAGACATGTTGCGATACCGACATTGCTGCGCGTGATGAATACAGCCGGCAATCCGCCAGGCTGCGTAATGGCAAGATTCGGCCCTGATCGTCCGTAAGGGGCATGCTCGGTATGCCGCCATTGAACATGTCCGAAATTGTCGAGACAGTATACATGCCCGTTGTCGGTGCCGTAGAAGATCTCCGGGACATTGTCGCCATCCGTGCAACCCACGGCGATTCCACCCACGCGCGAACGGTCACCGAAAAAACGCCACAGGAGACGTCCGTCGGCGGCAAGGCAATTCAGCCAGCCGTCATCGAATCCGGCCAGAAGTTCAAGGCCGCGGTTCGGAGTCAGATCGGTTGCCACGATGACTTTGAATCCTCCCGAAGGCGTGTCGAATGCGTATGTCCAACGCATCGCGCCGGACGCATCAAGGCATAGCACCGTGCCATCGGCCAGCGCCGCGATTACTTCGGCGGATCCGTCTTCGTCCAGATCGGCCACCGTTGCGGGAGTGGCCGTAGGCGCCGGCATTTCGGTCCGCCAAGCAACCGTGCCGTCACCCCTGAGCGACTGTATCGTTTTTCCTGAAACGACGATCACACCCGACGGCGCCGTCTCGTTCGGATACAAAGACGGCGAAAAGGCCGGTCCGTCCAACGCAACAGTCCACTCGGTGGATTCCGGGCCGGCATAGGCCGCGCATGCCAACGCAATAACCACCAATCCTGTCCAAATTCTTTTTCGCATGGCCATCTCCTGTTCCTGCGCCGTCTCGTTTCGTTCAAGCCTATGCGACATGCCCTGTTGAGTCAAGAAATAAATACAGAAAACGGCATCCCTGAATTTGTTGGATGGATGATCGAGCCAGAGATACGATGGGCCGGTCTGACCCATAACCGCATCGGCCGCATGAGGGGCAGAAGAGGGCTTTGATAAGGCCTTGATGGATAAATTGGAGCGGGACACGGGGTTCGAACCCGCGACATCCAGCTTGGGAAGCTGGCACTCTGCCAACTGAGTTAGTCCCGCTCGGTTGACCAGCAAGTCCATTCTATCAGTTGGGCGTTATCCTGTCAATTCGACAAATCGCTGTTTTTCCATCCATCTTCGCCAATCAAGGGGACGAAGATACAGCCGATTCCCGTGGTTTCCTGGAAGCCCGTTTCGGTTCGTTCAATAACGGCGAGATGTTGTAAGTTGCGCGGCCCGACGGGGCAGACGAGGCGGCCGTTGGGAGCAAGTTGGGTTTTCAAGGCCAACGGCACGGCGGGAGCGCCGGCGGTAACGATAATGGCGTTGTAGGGGGCGTGCTCGGGACAACCCAATGTGCCGTCGCCGACTACGACCGTGATGTTTTTATATCCCAACGTCTGCAAACGGCGGCGCGCGGATTCGGCCAGAAACGATACCCGTTCGACGGTGATTACCTCGCGGGCGAGCAGGGAGAGGATAGCCGTCTGGTAACCGGAACCGGTCCCGATTTCGAGAACGCGATCTGACGGTTCAAGTTTGAGCAGTTGGGTCATTACGGCGGCCATATAGGGTTGCGAAATGGTCTGGCCCTGGCCAATGGGCATGGCGTGGTCTTCATAGGCGTGTTCCACGGATTCGGGCGGAACGAAAGCATGCCGCGGAACGCGGCGCATGGCGTCGAGGATACGGGTGTCGCTTACGCCGCGCGAAGCGATTTGCCGTTCGACCATTTCTACCCGCACCCGTTCGTACGGGTCAGTCGGCGGTCCGGATTCACACCGTCCCATGGCGCACTATCCGCCGACGGCGGCACGCGCCAGTATCGCAACGACTATCGCGCGGGCTACCCACAACACAAACAGGGCAAAGATCGGGCCGTAATCAATTATGCCCAAACGGGGAAGAAGAAATTTTTCAACGGCTATCTTGCGCATGGCGCGGATAAGCGGATCAGTTAGGCGGCTTATCCATTGGAAGCGGGGGGAGTCCATATCCAACTGGAGATAGGGCGCCAGCCAGCGCAACAGAATCATCATCATGTAAAAGGTAAACGCCGCGTTTGCGGCGCGGCATGCAACGTCGAAAAGAGAAATCTCAATCACAGGGGAAACTCCCGCACGACTCGGTAAACAGGTCCTTTTGGAGTTAGTTCGCTGGAGAATAATGTCATACCAACGGACTCAAATGCACCCGCGTCGAAGGACGCCTCGTGTTCGATCGCTTCCATAAGAGACTGAGCCGTGCGCGCATCGCGTATACGGGCCAACGTGATGTGCGGATGAAACGGCTTGTCGTCCGGTGGCAGGCCGATAGCGCGCGCGGCGTCTTCGGCGGCGGCGTTCATGCGAATCAGGCAGCCGTCCGGCGCTTCGGCGCCAACCCAAATAACGGCGGGCTTGCGCGCGTTGGGGAACACGCCGATCCCTTGGACGCATATCGGAAAAGGCCGGATTTCCCGGCAGGTATCGGCCAAAATATTCCCAAGACGGATGGACTGTTCCTCTGCGAGATCGCCAAAAAAACGTAGCGTCAAGTGCATGTTTTCACGGTGGACCCATGATGCCCGCGCGCCCAATCCCTGAAGCCGGCGGCTTAGCGACGCTATGGCGTCCTTGATTGTTTCGGGGATTTCTATCGCAGCGAATGCTCTCATCGCGGAGACGTCCAGCCGGACTTGATCCGGGCCCATGCGGCGTCGTCGGCGCAAACCGGCGGAATGCCGATATCGGCCACGACCAGACGGCCAACATAAGGGCGCGCGGATGGAACGAGAAGGCCGGTCTTGGCAAATTGAAACGTTACGGTTACATCAGCCCTGACGCACACGCCACAACACTCGCCCGTGTCCGCGTTGAGTCCGGACGGTAGATCCACGGCAACCGTATGCGTTTCCGGCCATGCCGCAATGGCCGCGCGGTACGGATCCTGCACTTCGCCCCGGGTGCCGGTGCCGAGGAGCGCATCCACCAGGACGGTCCGGCCGCGCAAGGCCGAGACGGCCGCGCCGGCTTCGGGGGCGGTGCGCGCCACACACATTTCCCCGCCGAGCCGCCGGTACACGTTCATGTACAGCGCCGCATCGCCCTGAACCTGATCCGGATCGGCAATCAGTACAACCCGCACATCCCGTCCAGCCTGCAACGCCAGACGCGCCACTACAAATCCATCCCCGCCGTTATTGCCCTTGCCGCATACAACACCCACCGGACCGTCCGGCAATTCCCGGAAAACGGCCATGCCCGCGTTGTTCATTAAAACCGCGCCCGGAATGCCCAAGTCCTCGATACATCGCCGGTCCGCTTCACGCATCGCTGCGCTTGTCAAACTCATCATATCAATACCTCGGTAACGGTGTCTGCCACCACGTAAAATGGCATTTTAGCGCAAGGAATCGCCCATCTGACAACTCCTCTTGGGTAGGATGGCAGGATTGTACCTCTTTTCCCCATGAAGAGGCGGCGCTTTATGGTTTGGCGGTTTTGCGCTACAATTATTGTTGGCGCCGGTAGAGCGGTATAGGTTTTTTGACTCAGCCGGGCGCTCCATGTAATCTTTTCATTCTGAAATTGGGACCGGTCATTACGCGGACGTAGGAGGAGACGACCATTATGGCAAACAACGGCGGATCGGAAGGCATCAAGCCGGAAAAACTGTTCCGGGGAAGTTGTACGGCGCTCATCGCTACGGCGATGACGTTCGCGGTATTGAGTTCGATTATGACCCCGCTGAAGGAGCAATTCCTGCTCACCAACGAGCAGGCGGGGTTCATCGGCGGCGCGGGGCTTTGGGGTTTTCCGCTGTCCATTTTGATTTTTGGGCCGTTGTGTTCGGTCTTGGGCATGCGGTTTTTATTGCGCATGGCGTTCGTCTTTTTCGTGGGCGGTGTGCTGCTGATGGTGCTGGCCGGAAATTTCTGGATGCTGTTCTTCGGCGCGCTGACCATCGCATTCGCGAACGGTCTGGTCGAAGGCGCGTGCAATCCGCTGGTCGCCACCATCTATCCCGACCGAAAAGTGGAGAAGTTGAACGCGTTTCACGTCTGGTTTCCGGGCGGTATCGTGATAGGCGGGCTTGCTTGTTTCTTTTTGGACCGTGCGGGCGTCACGCAAATTGCAGGCATCGCGTCGTGGCAACTGAAACTCGGCATGATCCTGTTGCCGGTGCTGGCCTACGGCGCCATTATGTTGAACGAAAAATTTCCTGAAACCGAACGCGCGCAGTCCGGTGTGTCTTTTGGAGGCATGGTCAAAGAGACCTTGTTTCGGCCGCTGTTCCTTCTGTTGTTTGTATGCATGATGCTTACCGCCTCGGTGGAACTTGGACCGAACCGATGGATTCCCTCTGTGCTCGACGCGGGCGGCGTATCGGGCATGCTGGTGCTGGTATGGACAAGCCTGCTGATGGCGGTGATGAGGCAGTCGGCGGGCAAAGTCGTCGAACGGCTTGCCCCCACGGGCATCCTGTTGACTTCAGCCATTCTTTCGGGCCTTGGCCTGTTGTGGCTGAGTTACGCCGAGGGCGGCGTGATGATTTTCATCGCGGACACGGTGTTTGCCGTGGGCATTTGTTACTTCTGGCCGACCATGCTTGGGGTGGCGTCCGAGCGTGTTCCCAAGGGCGGCGAACTCGCGCTGGCCCTGTTGGGCGCGGCGGGCAACGTCGCTGTCGGCCTTGTCACAATTCCCCTGATGGGAACCATTGCCGATTACTACGGCCACGAAAAGTTCCCGGTCAATGAAACCAAAGCCGTCATTCAGCAGATTGCCGCTGAACTGCCGGGGCTCAAGGCCGGCGCCAAAGACAATGAATTGAAGGCGGCCATGGACGAAACCGTTGTGCTCGCCAATGCTGTCTTGGCTCAGGCGCAAAGCGGCGCTTTGCCGCGCAAGGACACGGCCAACGTGCTGCGCGGCGCCATCAAATGCGCGCCCGATTCCGAAATCGGAAAACTCGCAAAGAAGACGCTGGATCCGGCGGAACTACACGGCGGGCGCACGTCGTTTCGCATTGTTTCCTGCATGGCGATTGTACTGGTCATCGTGTTTGGCGCGCTCTATCTTCGGGATCTTTCGACCGGCGGCTACAAGGCCGAACGACTTATCTAATCTCAAGGCCACAAAGACAAGGGGCGGACCCGTTTTTCAAACGCAGGAAAAACGGGTCCGTCCGATTTGTTTTGTTCGATAGTGCCATTTGTTTCGTTTGCGCGCGGCGGGAATTCAGGTTTAGAATAATGTGAAAAAATTACCCTTGTTGAAAAAACCGAATGTATGAATCGGGCCGGGGTCTGGAAAGCGAGTGTTCTATGTCTGTTCTGATGTTTCTCTGCGTTGCCTTATTATGCTTTTTGCTGGCCATGCGTTGGTACGGCGCCTTTGTGGCTCGTCAATTAGGGGAAAACGCCGACAATATGACGCCGGCGCATGTACGCAACGATGGCCGGGATTTCGTGCCGACCAAGCCGTATATCCTTTTCGCGCACCATTTTTCGGCCATCGCGGGCGCGGGACCGATCCTGGGGCCGACGATGGCCATCCTCTACGGTTTTGTCCCCGCGTGGTTGTGGGTGGTGTTCGGCGGCATATTCATCGGAGCGGTGCATGATTTCATGGCCTTGTTCGTCTGCATGCGCGAGGGAGGCCGGAGCATGGCCGAAGTCGCGAAAAAGACGATGGGATCGGCCGGATTTCTCCTTTTCATTCTCTTCACCATCATGATGCTGCTGCTCGTGACCAGTTCGTTCCTGTCGGCGGTGAGCATGTCGCTGACCTCATTGTGGCCGCTGGACAAACTCGGTCTTTCGTCCGGCCAGACGCTTCTGAAAACACAGGTTGAAAATGGCGTGGTCATGGGCCGTATCGGTGGAATCGCCTCGACCTCGGTCGTGATTATCACATTGTTTTCGCCGTTTCTGGGCTGGCTGGTATACAAACGAGGCATGGGCGCGCTTGTCGCCTACCCGTTGGCCGCGTTTGTATGCGTGGGATCGATCGTCGCGGGCGTCTGGTGGCCGATCGTCCTGAACGCCGACACGTGGAAAATTGTACTGTCGTTCTATGTGCTTTTCGCGGCGGGCGTGCCGGTGTGGGTCATCCTGCAACCGCGCGACTTCATCAACGTCCAGATTCTGTACGCCGGGATAATCCTTTTGATCCTGGCGTTATTCGGGGCGGGATTCGGCGGAGCATCGCTCAACATGCCCGCGTGGAACATCCAGGAAGGCGTCGCCAACCTTGGCCTGATATGGCCGATGATGTTCATCATGGTGGCGTGCGGCGCGATATCCGGGTTTCATTCGCTCGTGGCGGGAGGGACCACCACCAAGCAACTCGACAATGAACGGGATGCGCGGCGCATCGGGTTCAATGCCATGTTGCTCGAATCCCTGCTGGCTGTTTGCGTGTTGCTGGCCTTGGCGATCGGTTTGGACTTCGGCGATTATCATGCAATTGTCTTTCCCACGGAGGCGGGCGCCAAATCGAATCCCATCCTCGCCTTCAGCCTTGCCACGGGCCATCTGGTCAACCGGAGTGTCGGCATTCCCATGGACCTCGGCACCGTTTTCGGCGTGCTATTGGTAGAGGGTTTTGTAATCACCACGCTGGATGCCGCCGTGCGCCTGAATCGTTATCTGTTCGAGGAACTTTGGGCGATGGTATTCCGTAAAACGCCGGCCATCATGCGGCACTATCTCTTTAATGCGGGGCTTGCGGTGGTCTTGATGTGGGTGCTTGCCTATAGCAATGCCTTCAACAAACTATGGCCCATTTTCGGCGCAGCCAACCAATTGCTGGCGGCTATCGGCCTCATCTCCGTAACTTTGTGGCTTTTGGTCAACGGCCGCCGTTACTTCTTTGCGGCGGCGCCCGCCGTGTTCATGATGGCCACAACGCTGGCTTCTCTCATTATTCTGTTGCGGAAATACCTCGCCGAAAGCAACTATATCCTGATAGTAACGGATGTGATCTTATTCGTTCTCGCGATGGGCGTCATCGTCCTCGTGGTGAAACGAGTTGCTTCGGGCAACCTCCGTTCCGGCATCTCCAAAGTCCGCGGGACCCTTTGACTCGTTTCAAAGTGTTTGAATAATCAACATGGGCCGTGCCTCGATGCGGATCCCCCCGCAGTAATCGTCGGCGCGTGATTTGAATGATTCGGAGGACAAAAACGCGGCTTTGCCGGCGTCGTTTATTCGAAGCAAAATGCCGTGATTCGTTTCTGGGTGCGCCAGCCAGCGTGAAACAGCGGGGAGCAGATTCCACGACACCCAATGGCCGCCGTGAATAGGCGGCGAAACCGGCGTCGAATCAATCGGAACATCATCGCGATCGCGGTCCACATGCTCGCAGCCGGGCGATTCCCATGGCGCTTCCCATGTGGCTTCATCTTCCACCGCGGGACGTCCTACAACACCGCGGATGTTGTCTGTGGCGCCGTTGCCGGCGTTCCACGCGCGATTCACGGTATAGGCCGCGATGACCGCTTGTTTCGGACATTCGATGACATGCAACCATAGCGTTGCGGCGGCAAGACGGGCCGCTGCGGGAATATTGTCAAGTGAGAAACGCAGGAGCGCGCGCCGCTCGGCGCCGGTGGTCTCGCGCGATACTTCGAGCAGTGGTTCGCCTCCCGCGTTATGGCCGGGCAGCGCATCGCCGATGGTGGTGTCCCGGCAAGGCGCATGCGCGATGTAACCCGGCGGTTGGCACGAATAGGCCGGCATGTTTTGCAGGCAACTTCCGCCGTGCAGGCGCGTATACCAGTAACGGATACATACCGCACTCAGGGCCGCGCCATGCTGAACGCCGCCATAGTAGTAATCCTCGTAATGGCGATGGGACCAGGGATACTTCATTTTGTTATGCCAGTAAGGCAGCGTCCCGAATCCAACCGTGCCAAGCGAAGCGGCTTCCAGCAGTGTTCGCCCGGCTTCGATTTGTGCGGCCGTCACGGCCTTGCCGCGTTTGGCGAAGGCTTCGAGTAGATCGTCCATCGGAAACCAGATGGTTCCCTGCAACCCCGGCAGCACGCCGTATTCCGCCTGAACGAACAGATGACAGATCATGTCCAGGTTTGCGTCATACCCGGCATCTTCCCGTTCGCCGCGATTTTCGAATGCGACATTCGTCCCTTCGTCGAAGTGCCAGGGGAGATCGGTCATGTCGTGTGTCACCACTCCGAAAAAAAAGGCGATATGCCGCTTGGTTTCATAATTCCAAGGCGGCGGATATTTCGCGCTCAGTACGTCGAAATAACAGTCCAGGAATTCGCGCCAGTGGCAGTCTTCTCCCGCGTCGCGATTGATCCCGCCCGGATAACCCCAGTCCGGAAACAAACATCCCGAATAATAGGCATGCCAGAGGCCGTCATCCGAGAGAAATGTGGAAAGTCCCGGAAGCATGTCTTCGTTTTTCGACAGGTAATAAAACCATGCCTGTCGGCCCATTTCGGCATGAACGCGACCGCCGGCCGCCTCCGACGCCGTTGCATAACATAACAACGCCGCCATTGGAACCAGAATATTACGCAGTCGGATCATCGGTTCGCCTCAAAAGATGATGAAGTGTAACCGGGAACGTTGCGCGGGGCAAATCTATTTCCGGTGAAGACACCATCCCTTGTGGCATTGCGGCGCGGCATTGAGGTGATTCAGGTTCGTTCGGTTTCCGGAATATGGGTTTCATCATTTAACTTGAGAAAATGCACTTCTTCCGGTGTGGCGTGGACAACATGAAATGCGCAGTTGCCCGAAAGGAACCGAATTTGCGGAATGAGGGGCAATTCCAGCATCGCCGCGAGCAGCAGGTCGTTGAAAACGCCGTGTGAGACCACGCCGACGCGTTGGTTGTTTTTCCCATGTGCGTCCAGCCAAAAATGCCAAAGCACGTGGGCACGGCGATGAGCATGCTCGCGCGATTCCTGGGGATGGCGTGGATGTGTGTCGTCGTGTCCGAATTGGACAACGGAAAACTCTTTTTCAATGGATCCGCGGGAACGCACATAGGGATTGTAGGCAACTTCGAACATGCTCCAGATCAATTGCGGGCGCAGTCCCGTGGCCTCGTGAATACACTGCGCCGTCTGTAGATTGCGCAACAGCGGGCCGCAGTACAAAATATCCGGCGGCGATTCAGCGATACGTTTTCCCGCGTAACGCGCTTGGCGCCAACCCCGCGCCGTCAACGGAGGATCCATCGGATCGTACAACGGATCCGCCGGATTGATGATGCATTCGCCATGCCGTATCAATACCAGTTCCATACCGTTCTCTTTCGAGGCGCCGTGGCCCGGCGTTTATGAAGGCTCGCCAGCCAATTCGTAGCGCACAGGCGTGGCGTGCCAGCCTTTCCAGCGTTTTTCCCAATACAAATTGTGAAGGCGTATGGCGATTTCCCCCGCGCCGTTCCGTTCCGAAAGGGGTTTTCCGTCCACGCAGCGCACCGGCATGATGCTGCCGGCGGTCGTGGTCATGAAAACCTCCTGCGCGGCCGGCAATTCGCCGGCGTGGATTCGCCGGCATGCCACCGGAATGCCCAATTCTTCGCATAGTTCCAGCACGCTCTCGCGCGTGATTCCTTCCAGGCACCCGGAATCGGGCGTGGCTATCGTGCCGTCAATCAACGCAAAGATATTGGCGCCGGCGGCTTCGGTGAGATAACCGTTTTCATCCGTCAGCACAGCCCATTCGGCGCCGCGGCCGCCCGCCTCGAAGAGCGCCATCTGCATGTCAAGCCAATGGAAGTTTTTGGCGCGCGGATCCACCGCGCGCGGCGGAATACGAATGCGATCGCGGCTGATGGCGAGGTCAATGCCGCGCGCGCGTTGATCGTCGTCAAACATGAAGACAAACGGCGTGGCGAAGGCATAAAAGCGATTCTGAAATTTTTCCGGATCCACCATTTCGTTTCGTCCCATCGGTGGAATGCCCCTCGTGACCGTCCACCAAACATAGGCGTCGCTCAATCCCGCGAGCGCCACCAATTTGTGCAGGATGGCAGCCTCTTGATCGCGATCGAAGGGATTTCGTACGCGGATGGCCTCACAGGCCTTCGCAAAACGCGTCTGGTGGCGATCCAGTTTGAAAAAGGCGCCCCGGCTGACGCTTACGACGTCGTAGACGGCGTCGGCATGAAAAAAACCTGTGTCGTAAATAGGGATAGCGGCTTCAAGAATTGGGCAAAAGTGATCCGCAATGAACGCGGCGCCGAACGCATATTCCGGGGCATGCGGCCTTTGGGCATGATCCGGATGCGTGAACATTTTTTCCTGGACCCGGATAAATTCCATGATGTGTAGCCTTTCTACGCAGTGCGGTTACTCGGTATCTTGTGGTACGGGAAATTATAGAGCAACCCGTGTTGTTCCCCAAACAGCCTGCGTTCACGGACTAGGGATTGATTTGACCCGTGAGCCGTCTGCGCGATAGGCTTTCCAAAATACATCTAACCAGGAGATAACGAGATGCGTAGCGATCAGATAAAACAGGGAATTGACCGGATGCCGAACCGGGCGTTATTGCATGCTACCGGCGTGACGCGTCCGCAGTTGGAAAAACCGTTCATCGGTTTGTGTTCGAGTTTTACGGATTTGATTCCGGGGCATGTCGGTATGCGGGCGCTCGAACGCAAGATCGAATGGGGCGTGTGCGCGGGCGGCGGCGTGCCGTTCATGTTCGGCGTGCCGGGCATTTGCGACGGCATCGCCATGGGCCATTCGGGTATGCACTTTTCGCTGCCGTCCCGCGAACTCATCGCGGATATGATCGAAACCATCGCGCAGGCGCATCAACTGGACGGGCTGGTGCTGCTGACCAATTGCGACAAAATCACGCCGGGGATGCTGATGGCGGCGTGCCGTCTCGATATACCGGCTATCGTCGTTACGGCGGGGCCGATGCACAGCGGACGCCACAGCGGGCGCCGGCTCGATCTGGTGCGCGACACCTTCGAGGCGGTCGGGCTTTGGCAGGCGGGGCAACTAAGTGAACAAGACGCGGGTTGCCTGGAAATGGAAGCGTGCCCCGGAGAAGGCTCTTGCCAGGGATTGTACACGGCGAACACGATGGCGTGTCTGACGGAAACCATGGGCATGAGCCTACCGGGCACGGGCACGGCGCTGGCGGGAAGCGCCAAGAAGATGCGCCTGGCACAAGCCGCGGGCGAGCGTGTGGTCGAGTTGGTGCGGCAGGGCGTGACCGCGCGGCAAATCGTCACGAAGGAGGCGCTTGAAAACGCGGTGCGCATGGATCTCGCCTTGGGCGGCTCAACGAATACGACACTTCACATCCCTGCCATCGCCCATGCCGCTGAAGTGGATGTGACCATCGAAACTTTCGACCGGCTGAGCCGTGAAATCCCGCAGATTATTTCGCTTCGTCCGGCGGGTGAGTTCATGATGGAAGATTTCGAATGGGCGGGCGGCATTCCGGCCATGCTCAAGGCGCTGGAGCCGCGCCTCGCGAAAAATTGCATGACCGTTTGCGGCGCGACAATCGGCGAGTTGTGCGCGAAATATGCGCCGGGCGATTCGCGCGTGATTCGTGGCTTGGATAATCCAGTAGCCACCGAAGGTGGCATCGCCGTTTTGAAAGGTTCCTTCGCGCCGGAAGGCGCCGTCGTCAAACAAGGCGCCGTCAGCGATGCGATGAAGCAATTCACGGGCACGGCGCGCGTGTTTGACGGCGAAGACGCCGCGATGAATTATTTGAAGGCCGGAAAAGTCGTTCCAGGCGATATTCTCATCGTGCGCTACGAAGGGCCAAAGGGCGGACCGGGCATGCGCGAATCGCTGGCGTTGACAGCGGCAGTCGCGGGATGTGGACTCGGCGATAAGATTGCCATCTTGACGGATGGGCGGTTCTCGGGAGGAACCCGTAACCTGAGCATCGGCCATGTTTCGCCGGAAGCGGCGGACGGCGGCCCCATCGCCCTTGTCCGCGATGGCGACCGGATCAAAGTGGACGTTCCCAATCGCGTGCTGGATCTGCTGGTCGAACCTTCCGAACTTGAACGGCGCAAAGCCGAATGGAAACGTCCAGCGCCGAAATTCAAGCGTGGCTGGCTGGCGCGGTATGAGCGATTAGTCCAGAGTGCGGCGAAGGGCGCCGTACTCGAACCGCCGGAAAAATAGATGCGTCCGGATGGCGGATGGGGGAGAGGCCCATCAATCCCTCAATCGCAATGAAATACCTCTTCCATTTCCGCCCACCATTCGCCGTCCTTCCGCGTCGGCAAGGGCGTTTGGCACGGTTTGCACACGTCCCACCACCGTTGAGTTGTCGGATCGGCGGCCATTTTCGCCATGTCCAGCGCGAAATCGTCGCCTGTATATTCGAAATAACTGAACAAGAAGTCGTCTTTCAGATAGATCGAATAATTCGCGATGTTGCATTCCTTGATTTTCTTGAGCACATCCGGCCAGACCGCCGCGTGCAGCCGCTTGTATTCCTCGATTTTCTCCGGAACTACCTTGATCGCCATTCCATATCTTTTCATGCTGGCTCCTCAGCGTTTGTGGAAAAATTGCCCAGCCCTGTGGCGCAGACTGTCCAGTCTGTGGAAAAAAGGCCTTTTCGGTAAAAACCGCGCAGACTCGACAGTCTGCGCCACGGGTTTCGTCATTTATTCACAACCGCTCCGTTCACTGGGATGTCGTATTCGTCGAGAAACAGTGGATAGACGCCGTACCGGCGCACCAATTGCACCATATAGTCGTAACTGGCCGGGGCCACGTTGTCCGGCACCGAATGATCGGACTGGATGATATAGCCGCCGCCTTTAGCGGCGTTGAGCTTCGTAAGCACCTCGCGCCGAATGGCGTCGCGGTCGTTCGTCGCCAGCACGCGCACGTCAATGTTGCCGTTGAAGGCCCAGCGGCGGCCGAAGCGCCGTTTGAGTTCCACGACGTCCAACCCGGCTTTCGCTTCAAGCGGATTGTAGGCATCCACGCCCGCTTTGACGAGATCCTCGAAGACGGCGCTCGCGTTGCCGCATCCATGGTAAATGACTTTGATGCCCGCTTTGTGCGCCACATCGCACAGGCGCGCCACTTGCGGCAAGTACGCCGCCCGCCAATAATCCGGCGAAAAGAACATGCCCCGGTCATAGGCGATGTCGCCCCACATGTAAAGGCCGCTGAGTTTGCCGCCGGCCGCCTCGATTTGGCTTTCGGCAATGCCCACCATGAAATCGCCAATCCGTTCGACGAATCTCGCGACTCGTTCCGGAGCCTCGCCGATTTTGAGGAGCACGTTCTCCGTGCCCATTATGCGCCAGATCATTTCGTGCGGTTCGCAAATACTGCCGAACACACAGAAATCGTCCGCGCAGGCATTGACCCGATCCACGAACGACGGCAATCCAAGGTTCAGGGCATCCCCGACGCTGTTGAGTTGATCGTCCAGCGCCGTCGTGTACCGGCGCGGATCGCGCGGATCGTCGAAACGGAACGCCTCCATTTGTTCATAGGTCTTGGTCTCGAAATCGAGGAACGACGGCATCGGACACGTATCGCGCAATTCGATGGCCGCCCCGAATCCCGTCTTGACGATTTTTCGTTCGGGTGTGTCTTCCAGCACTTGGATGCCGGTCAGGCGAGGGTCCATGTTGGGGTTGATGACGATGAGATCGAGATCCCAATATGCGTACGGATTGAAATCGCCGCCGTCGGCCAACTCCTCTCTCGCGCGCCGCACAAACTGCGACCAGAAAAACTCGCCTATCGGCACACGATCCGGTTCGCGGCCTTCAAGCGCCGCCAGCACCCGCCGTCGCTTTGCGTTGCCATCGCCCATGAAGATTCCCTCCAGGAACATCTATTTGCCAACATAAGACCACGGTTTTTGTCAGCCCATTTCACGAAACACATTAGAAGTCGTTTATAACAAGGCAGTTGACGCAAAACCCGCTGTTATCGCAATCGGGGCATAGAATGATTCCGTAGGACGCACACCTAACGGTTTATTCTTCTTCGACCTTGGCGCCGCACATTTCACATCGCATGCTCCACCTCCGGATTTCTTGTCGCCGCCCGAAGCCGCCGGGATCGCATCGGCATAATTCCAGACTGGCAGAAATCGGCCCGTAAATCAAGAGGAAGCACGGCGCCACAATCCGCACGCGAGCATGGCCCCATAGAATGCCCATAACGGGATTGGGGCGGTTCTTTTTTGAAAGCGTACGAAAGGGTAATATACCTTGGTTGCGAGAGGACGGATCATGAAAAAAAAAGATATGTCACGACGGCGTTTTATGGTAACCTCCATTGCATCCGGGACGGCGTTGGCGATGGGCCTGTTTGGAGGAATGCAGATGAAAAGCAATGCGGATGCGGAGAAGAAGATCTCTTTCGTTACGGCCAATCTGGTCGCCCGGGTTTCGGGATACCGGTTTGAATTGGCAAACTGGGGCGAACAACACAAGAAAACAGTCGCCGCCACGGATGAAGCCGCTTGGCGGTCCATTTGCCGGGAAATCGCCGCGCATGGATTCAAGGCCATCGAAATTTGGGAAGCCCATGCGGCGCCGGAGGTAATGGACCGCAAACGCGGGACTACATGGAAGGCCATCATGGACGACTGCGGACTCAAGGCCATTGGGTACGGGGGCACGCTGAGCCGTAAAACCCTCGAAATCTGCCAATGGTTGGATATTCCGCAAATCAACGGTTGGATTGGGGAAAACACGCCCGGGCAGGCGACGGTTTTATGCAAGGAAACAGGTGTGCGTTTCAACCTTGAGAACCATCCTCAGAAGACCGCCCAGGAACTGCTCGATATTGTGGGAGGCGGCAATGATATGCTGGGGATTTGCATTGACACGGGCTGGCTTGGCACCCAGGGGGTATCCGGACCTGAAATCATTCGTGATTGTGGCAAATGGGTACGACATACGCACATCAAGGATGTCAAGGCCATCGGCGGGCACCAAACCTGCCTGTTGGGCGAAGGTGTCGCCCGGGTGGCGGACTGTATCGCCGAACTGAAGAAGAACGGTTACTCCGGGTGGTATTCATGGGAAGACGAACCGGAAGACCGGAATCCTTTCGACTCGGCGGTTCGCAATCGAAATTGGATTGAGAAACAATTGGGGTGAGATTTTTTCCATGATATCCATTCAGGAGGGTTACCGACAGAAGCCGCCGGCCACAGACCGGACCGGCAGGAGTTGGCGTGTAATGGGCCCCGTTTACTTTTAGAGCAGAAGAAGCGAGAAAAGGAGAAATGCCATGAAGGAAACCGAACAAAAAAGCAGTGCGGGCGAGGGGATCCCAAGGCGCGATTTTGTGAAGCGTGCCGCCGGAATAGCCGCCTTATCGTCCATTCCGCGTAGTTTCTTTTTAGGGGCGGCCGGAAAGTCGCCCAATGAAAAACTCAACATCGCCGCCGTGGGCATCGGCGGCATGGGCAAGAGCAACCTGGGAAAATGCGTGGATGAAAACATCGTGGCATTGTGCGATGTGGACCAGGAATATGCCGCGCCGGTCTTCAAGAGATATCCGAAAGCGGCGAAATACGTGGATTACCGTGAGATGCTCGACAAACAGAAAGACATTGACGCGGTAATCGTGGCGACGCCCGACCATACCCACGCGGTAATTGCCATGGCCTGCATCAAGGCCGGAAAACACGTGTATGTTCAGAAACCGCTGACGCATTCCGTTCACGAAGCCCGCGCGCTGACCGAGGCCGCCCGGGAACACAAGGTTATGACCCAGATGGGCAATCAGGGGCGATCGGGCGACGGCACCCGAATGGTGTGCGAATGGCTGTGGAGCGGCGCCATCGGAAACGTAACCGAGGTCCACGCCTGGACCAATCGCCCCGTGTGGCCGCAGGGTGTCGAGGTCGATCGTCCCAAAGAAAAGCCTCCGACGCCTGCAACGCTCAATTGGGACCTGTGGTTGGGCCCTGCGCCCTTCCGTGATTACCACCCCTGTTACCTGCCGCAAAGTTGGCGCGCATGGTGGGATTTCGGAACGGGATCCCTGGGCGATCTGGGTTGCCACCTTCTGGACTCGGTGTTCTGGGGGCTCAAACTGAAATACCCGGAAAGTGTCGAAGGCTGTATCTCTACCTATTGGGAGGGATTCTGGAAGTACACCGAGCCCAAGAACGAAATGTACCCGCGATCGTCCATTGTACGCTACAAGTTTCCCGCGCGCGACGGTCTGCCGGAAGTGAAACTGAACTGGTATGATGGCGGACTGATGCCCCCGCGGCCCGACGAACTCGAAGAAGGACGCAAGATGGGCGATGAAGACGGCGGAGTCCTCTTTATCGGCGACAAGGGCAAACTCATGTGCGGCTGCTATGGCAAGAGTCCGCGTTTGATTCCTGAATCCGCCATGAAAGATTTCAAGCAGCCCGATCAGACCATACCGCGTGTCCCCGGCGGAGAAGGGGGACACGAAAAGGACTGGATTCGGGCCTGCAAGGACGGCAAGCCCGCCAGTTCTAACTTCGATTATTCCGGTCCGATGTCCGAAATGGTCCTCATGGGCAACCTCGCCGTCCGCTTCCCGCAACAACGGCTGCTATGGGATGGCGAAAAAATGCAGGTCACTAACAACCAGGAGGCCGACGCCTTTGTCCGTACCCCTTATCGCGAAGGATGGAGCCTGTAGGTTACAGCAAGTCACCTCCTTTTGGCTGGCGTATGAATTTTTTACGACACGGCTGTCCAAAATAGATCCAACTCAGAGACGCCGAGAATGCAAAGGATCGCAAAGAGGTTATAAATAAATGAGGTTCCTCACAGGAATTCGTGCAGGGAATTGCCACAGTCTGCGACGCGGAGTGTTTATAGAAGCCCCAAGAATCGCCAGGGTCATGGCGTAACATAAATGCCTGCCGACAGCCTGAAGGGCTGTGACAGGTCAGCCCAGGGCAGCGCCCTGGGAAAGCGGAATACCCCACATGTCAGCCCTGAAAGGG
>Ga0101944_10001153_pt1 | contig 59902 bp, 46 predicted proteins | sample DewCreD2012metaG_FD_75245 | JGI IMG/M metagenome (GOLD analysis project Ga0101944, IMG submission 75245) | Hot spring sediment bacterial and archeal communities from British Columbia, Canada, to study Microbial Dark Matter (Phase II) - Dewar... ...
TGCCGCGGCTGATGAGGATCTTCGCGCGGCACGAGGACAACGAGCTGGCCAGCGGTACCATCACGCTTCCCCAGTTCTGGGCCCTTTATTATCTGGAAGAGAACGGGCGCTGTAGGATGAAGGACCTGGCGGCTCATCTGCGCGTGACCCCCGCCGCCTTCCCCGACACTGAAGAAACCCCTGCCAGCGGCATGACCTATGCCCTGCGCCTATGGCGCGACGATGGCGGCCCGGTCTACACGGTGCGCCCGTCCCTAACTCCCGCCGGCCCCGGAACCCAGGGAGCCGTGAACGGGCAGGTGCAGTTTAAGATCGTCGGACTTACGCACGGCGTCACGTACTTCTGGGCCATCCAGGCCATTGACGCTTCCTTTGCCGGTTCCAACTGGGTGAGCGGCAACCCCGCCGACCCGGTCTTCGATTTCCTCGCCAACGCCCGCCCTGCGGCGGTCAACGATGACCTGGCGGTTCAGGAAGACGGCCCCGCCGGTTCCATCAACGTTCTGGATAACGACAGCGACCCCGACTTTGAGGCGGTAGACCCTGATGTCCCCGACGCGCTGGCGATTGTCCCCGGCTCGCTGCTGCCACCCGATGCTGATGACGCCACTCCCGGCTACCAGTCCGCCAGCGGCGCGACCATCACCTTCGACGAGGCCACCGGCCTGTTCACCTATGCCCCTGCCCCCAACTGGAACGGGACCGAAACCTTCAGCTACCGGCTGGCAGATGAACACGGCACGCCAGACCCCGACCCGGCGGTGATCTCGGTGGTTGTGGGCGCTCAATTCGACCCGCCCACTCTGACCGACATCCTGCTGAACGGCGTTTCGGGGCGCGCTTTCACCACGCCCGAAGATCAGCCCTTCACCCCTATCCGCGTATTAGGCACGGACGTAGACGGGCAGAATGTTTCCTTTGACATCAGCCAGGCCCCCCTGTTGGGCGCGCTCAGCCCGATCCTCACCAATCCCGGCGATTGGACGTACACTTTCTCGCCAGCCCAGAACTGCAACGGCTCTGACAGCTTCAAGGTACGCGCCGCCACCCCTGGCCTGAGCGGGATGGATTACTCCGCCGAAGAGACGGTGACGATTACCATCACGTCTGTCAACGACCGGCCTATTGCCCACGCCGCCACCTTTGACCTGCCGCTCTCCGGCCCCGCGGTCCTCTCCGCCGCGGACCCCGACAACGACTCGCCGTGCAGCAGTGAACCCGACCAGACCCTCACCTTCCACCTGGTTGATAACGCCGCCCATGGCACAGTCAGCCTCTCCGCTGGCGGCAGCTTTACCTACACCCCTAACCAGGGCTACACCGGCGATGATTTCTTCACCTTCCGCGTCTACGACGGCGTGGAATACTCCGAACCTGCCCTGGTGACGCTCCTGCGCCCCAATACGCCGCCCATCGGGAACGACTCGGCCTTTGACGTGACCGAAGACGTGAACTTCACCGGCGCGTTTGACATCTCCGACCCCGATGGTCACGCCCTGACGGTGGACGCGATCCCGGTTGTGCCGCCTCAGCACGGCACGGTGACGGTGCTGTACAACAACACCCTCTCCCGTTGGGAGTTCACCTACGACCCCGCCGAAAATTACAATGGCTCAGACCAGTTCACCTACCGCGTCCGCGACACGCGCGGCGGTACGGATGAAGGCGTCATTACGCTCGCCATTGCCCCGGTGGATGACCGCCCGATCTTCACCACCCCTGCCCAACTGCCCAACACCCCTGAAGAAACTGCGCTGGTCTATACCGTCCTCGCCACCCAGCCCGCTGACGAGAGCGACCCGATCACTTACAGCGTGGTGACAGAACCAGCGCGCGGCACGCTCACCCTTGACGGCGTCAGCGGGGAGTTTACCTACACTCCAGCCCTTAACTACAACGGCGTTGATACCTTTACCCTGCGCGCCGCGCAAGAAAACGGCCTGGAAGATGAGCGCGAGTTCACGGTGCTGGTCACGCAGGTCAACGACCTGCCCGTGCTGATCGGCGACACCTTCCCTGCGGTTGATGAGGACACCAATCAACTCATCGGTGACCTCAAGACCCTCATCGCAGACGTGGACAACGACCCCGCCCTCAACGATCTGGCCCGCTGGCCGGCCCAGAGCTTCCAGTTCACGCTTGGAGACCTGCTCCCCGCAACCGTCCGGCTGACCCCAGAACGCGAAGCGGCCTTCCGCGGCAACTTTACGCGCGCGGGCAATTTCATCTATGAACCGCTTGCCAATTTTTACGGCTCCGAGAGCTTTTCCTTCACCGTCAGCGACGGTGTAGGCGTTACCGGGCAGTTGGTGGTCAACCTGGTCGTTAACCCGGTCAACGACCCGCCCATCGCCGCGGCCGACAGCATCACCATCAGCGAAGACAGCGGCCCGGCCCAGATTTTCGTCCTGGCGAATGACACCCTCAACCCGCCTGCTTACCCGGACCAGACCGACCCGGTTCTCGACCGCGTCAGCGCGGCTCCGCCTGCCGCCGGGGTGGTAGAAGTAGTCGGCGGCGAATACGTCCGCTACACGCCAGCCCTCAACTATTGGGGGACCTTTACCTTCTCTTATACGCTGGTAGATGGCCCCTATGAATCTACCGCGACCGTCACCGTCACAGTGACGGCGGTAGAAGATACCCCCGTGCTGGCCCCCATTGACTACGACGCGCGCATTTCCCCCGGCGAGACGCTCACCTTCACGGTTTCTGGCAGTGATGGCGACGGCGATCCGCTGACGTACTCTGCGGCTTACCTGGTCAACGGCCTGCCGCAGCCCATGCCCGCCGGGGCTTCGTTCAACCCGGCCACGCGCACTTTTACCTGGACGCCCACCAACGACCAGGTGCGCGCTGACCCCTATACCTTTAATTTCACCGTTTTCGATAACCACAACCGCTCGGCCTCAGCCGCCGCGCAAATTTGGGTCGGCGCTGACCTGCGCCTGACGGGCAACGCCCCTACCGAGGTAAAAGCAGGCGAGGCCATCACCTATGCCATGCTCGTCACCAATAACAGCACGGCCACCGTTACCGGCGTGGCGGTGACGGCCACCCTCCCGGCTGGCGTGACGTACAGCGATGCCGAATCCACCGGTGACTGTGCCTTGTCCGGGCAGACCGTCACCTGTGCATTGGGCAGTCTGACCGCCGGGCGCATGGTTCCAGTGACCATTGTGGTTTACGTACCTGCCAATACTGCCGATGGAAGCATATTGGCCTTCACCGCCCTTGCCGGGCAGGTCGAAGCCGACAGCGAGCCAAATAACAACCAATTTACGGCCAGCACTACTGTCTTGGGTGCTCCGCCTGCCGTAAAGGTCTTCCTGCCGTCGGTGTTGGGCGTGCCTTAATCGGCAGTCAGTAAACAGCTTCTAGCGATCAGCGGTCAGCTAACAAAGCTGACCGCTGATGCGTTTATTTAGTGAGCTGGAAAAGCGGTTAGCTAACCGCTGATTGTTGTCTGCTGCCTATGGTTTGGTAAACGCATCTTTTTGTGGGTCGTAAGCCAGGGTATAGATGTGGGTGGGCTGGACTTCCAGCGTCTCCGCAAAGAGCGTGCGCCAGTTGGCTCCGTCGTCCATCATCCGCACCTCCACCGCGCGGGTTCCGGCGGGCAAAACCAGGCTGCTCATCCCGGTAATCATGCCCTCTTTGCGCAGACCCGCCGGTGCATAAGTTTCTGCCAGCGCCAGGCGGCCATCCACCCACACCTGGATCTGCACCGGGTAGCGCTCGCCGCCCATGATTTGGGCGCTGTCCACCGAGGCGTGTTCGGGCAGTTTTACCCCGGCGGCATCCAGGCTCGTTTTAACCACCCCATGATGCTCAACGACGATGCGCACCCGGCCTTCCCCGGCCCTCGCACGCCCGGCAGTGAGTTCGACCGGCAGAGCCAGCAGCGTCAGCAGAACCAACCCCAGCAGTGCCGCCGCCAGGCCGGGCCAGGCCTTCTGGCGCTCACGCCAATCGGACAGGGTTGGGGGCGGCGCTGCCCGCCAGTTGGCCGGCAGGGGATCATCAGGCGCAGACTCCACCCAGTGTAGTTCGGGCCGCAGTAGGGCCTTGCGCCGCTTAAAGCGGGCCGCCAGCCAGTGCGGGCCTTCGCGGTTGGCGCAGTCATCGGTTGGGCAAGAGTAGAAGGCGATCTCGCTCACTCCGGCGGTGAACAGTTCCTTTGTCCAGACGGGGTCCACCATGCCTACGCACGGCAGAACGCATACCAGGGCATCGTCTTGTGGCTTCACCCCTCCGGCGGACGCCAGCCGCCGGCAGGTGAACACCACCGCCGGAGAGCGGCCTTCCGCCGTCTGGCGCTGTACGCGCGCTAACAGCCCTTCGCGGTACACGCTGTGGGTCGGCAGATGCTGCAGTTCGATCCCTGCCGTTGCGCATGCTCCCACGCAGATGCCACAGCCCGTACACAGGTTGGGGGTGACGCGGGCGCGGCGCTTATACCCGCTGGGATCGCTCTCGTCGCGCGGGAGCATCTCAATGGCGTGATAGGGGCATTCGATGGAACATAACGAACAGCCCGTACAGCGTTCATCGGTGACAACCGCCGGTCCCGGGTGCCTGCCGCGCGCCAGCCAAGGCAGTGCCAGCAGGACCACCAAAACCACCGCGCCTGCCAGCGTCACTGCCAGGCCGCCGAAGCGTTCTGCCAGCGCCAAAAAGCCCAAATACCACAGGTCTAACTGCACCGCTTCGACCGCGCGTTCCAGCGCCGCCGGAGCCGCACTGCGCGCCGGCCAGGCAACCGCTACTACCGCCAGCCCGGCAGTGCTGAGGATCAACACCCAGCGCGGGCTGACCAGGCGCGCCCGCGCCAGCCGCGCCACGTGGACGAGAATCAGCCCGGCAAAGCCCATAGGGATGAAAATGTGCAAAAACAGCGCGATCACGAAGGCCGAATACGTCGAAGAAGCGATGTCCGTCGTCAGAAAAGTCACGGCGATTGGCCCTTTGAGGGCCTCCATCGCCACTTCGGTGATCCACTGAGCGCGTTGATCCCACACCAGCCAGAAGCCCAACAACCCCGTGAACCACGCCAGCACTGCGATTACCCATCCAGAAACCCACGCCAGCCAGCGGCTGCCCCAAAAACGCCCCGAGGCCAGGCTCTTAAGCGCATGCAGCACCGCCACCACCAGGAAGGCATCTGAAGCGTAGCGGTGAACACTGCGCACCAGCAGGCCAAACCAGTTAGACGAAATGCGCTCTACCGATGGGTAAGCCGCCTCTACTCCGGGGCGGTAGATGGCCGTCAGGTACGCTCCAGTAATGCCCAGCACGACCAGCAGGAAGACGGCCAGCGTCCCCAGGTGATAGAGGGGGTTGAAGCGCGGGGTCGTCAGGCAGTTGATCCACCCTTCCAGTTTTGCCAGGGGCTTCTCGAAAGCGCGTGCCAGGCGGCCCTCGCCGTAAGGGATGTTAACGTCGAAACGATGAGCCAAGATAGGTTCCTTTTCTGTCAATTCTGTTTAGCAGGGGAAGTAAGGATTCCTACGGGGAACACAATTTTACGTTTTGGTTGTCATCGGTAGGGGCGGGACCGCCACGTCTGGCAGTTGTTGGCCGGCCCTACCCTCGCTTTCACTCGGACCCGGAAAGCGGCGCAGGCGCAGGGCGTTGTGCGTCACCACCAGGCTGCTGGCTACCATTGCCGCCGCGCCGATGAGGGGGGTCAGTTGGCCGGCCATTGCCAGGGTGAGGCCCACCAGGTTATAGACAAAAGCCCAGGCCAGGTTTTGGTGCAGGCGGCGGCGCGTGGCGCGTGCCAGGGCGATCAGCCAGGGGGCCAGGCGCAGGTCGTCGCGCACCAAAACGGCTTCTGCCGCCGAGCGCGCCACCTGCGCCCCGCGCGCCAGCGCCAGCCCCACCCCAGCGGCGGCCAGTGCCGGCCCATCGTTAATGCCATCGCCCAGCATGGCCGCGCCGGAACCCCGTGCTTGAATGCGCGCCAGCTTTTCCTCCGGTGACAGCCCGCCCTCTACTGCAATGCCCAGCCGTTCCTGCCAGCGCGCCCCCGCCGCGGGTGAATCGCCCGTCAGGATGGAAAGGCTCAGGCCCTGTCCGGCCAGTTCATCCAGAGCGGCGCGGGCATCAGCGCGCAGGGTTTCGCCCAGGGCCAGCGCACCGCGCACCTGACCGCCCCACCCGGCGAAGACTACCACCCAGCCCTCACGCTGCCAGCTTGCGGCGGCGGCCTCCAGGCGGGCGGAGAGGGCCAGGCCGGCGCTGTTCATCAGTCGGCGGCTGCCGGCCCATACCCAATCTCCGCCCACCTCGGCGCGCACGCCCGCCCCCGGAAGCGCCGCGAACACAGCCGGAGCGGTCACCGCCAGGCCGCGCGCTCTGGCCTCGGCTACCACCGTCTGCGCCAGGGGATGCTCAGACGGGCTTTCGGCGGCGGCGGTAGCGGCCAGCAGTTCGTCCTCACCGACCTGTTCCACGGCCACGGCCATCAGGCGCAGCGGCAGGCGCGTCAGCGTGCCGGTTTTGTCGAAGAATACGTGCTTCACCTGGGCCAGCCGTTCCAGGGCGGCGGTACTGCGCAAGATCACCCCATGTTGAGCGGCGCGCGCCAGGGCCTGCCAGAGCGTCAGTGGAGTTGCCAGCGCCAAAGCGCACGGACAGGCGATTAACAGCACCGCCAGGGCGTGCATCAGCCCGATCTCCAACCCGGCGCGGGCATTCCAAAACAGGAACGTGACCAGCGCAAGGACGGCGGCCAGGGGCATCATCACCGCCGCCAGCCGGTCGGCCAGCCGTTCTACCGGAGAACGCTGCCAGAGGGCGTGATGCAGCAGCCGTCCAATCTGCCCGGCGCGGGTGTTGGCTCCCACCGCTGAGACGATCACCTCAAACGTCCCGTCCAGGCTTGCCGAGCCAGCATAGACGGCTTCACCGGGACCGCGCAGTGCGGGCGTGGCTTCGCCGGTTAACAGGCTCTCGTCCACGTCGCCGCTGCCAGCCGCAATGCGCCCATCGGCGGCAAAACGCTCGCCGGGGCGGACGAGCAGGCGCGCGCCGGGCGCTAACTGTACCGCCGGGATAACCCGTTCGCCGCCGCCATCAACCACCGTAGCCTGGTCGGGAATCTGGCTCGCCAGTTCTTCCACGGCCTGTAAGCCGCTTTTATGCGCCCGCATTTCGATCCAGCGCCCCACCGTCAGCAGTACCAGCAGCATCGAAGCCGTGTCGAAATACACCTGCCCGGTGTGCATCAACAGGTTACGGGTGGAGAGAGCCAGCGCCGCCGCCGTTCCCACGGCCACCAGGGTGTGGGTGTTGGGCAGCCCGCGCAGCAGTCCTGCCAGTCCCGACTTCAAGATCGGCAGTCCTAAAATCAACAGCAGAGGAATGCTCAGGGCGAACTCCATCCACTGGAAGAACTGTACCAGCCACTGCTCATCGGGGCTTCCCCAACCCATCACCTGGCGCAGATAGATTAACCCGCTGCTGGTCATAATGTGCATCGAGAGCATTCCCCCCACCAGCATCCGGGTGAAGAAAGCATCCTCTTCGTCCCTGGGGGTCTCGCCTTCCAGATAAGCCGCGTACCCTAAGCGGCGCACACGGCGGCGGATCTGCTGGGGGGTGATGCGCTCCGGGTCGTAGGACACGGCGGCCTGCTGCTGCAAAAAGCTCACCTGGGCATTTGCCACCCCGCGCGTGGTTTGCAGGCTTTTTTCGATCAGCCAGGCGCAGGAAGAACACCATAGTCCACGCAGGTTCAGGGTAAGGGCAGCGCCCGCCTGGGCTGGCTCTGGATCTGGCGCGGGCGATTCCTTAATCAACGCCGCCACTTCCTGGCAGGCGCGGCAGCAGAACACTTCGCCCGCTTCGCCCTGGATAGGGTGAAAGGCCGGCAGGCCGCACAGTGAACAGTTGGAACGAGCAGGGGCTACCATACCATCACTTCTCCCACCATCAGGTGACTCACTACGCCCCAGGCGGCCAGTCCGCGCAGGGCTAGCTGTGCCCCAAAGAGCAGCAGCAGACTGGCGGCGGCATAGCGCGGCCATCGCAGGCGCAGTACCCGCCCTGCCAGCCAGCGCACCGCCAGCAGTGCTGGCAGCGTCCCCAGGCCAAAGGCGGCCATCCGCAGTGCCCCGCCCAGCGCGTCTGCCGAGGTCAGCGCCGTGAACAGGGCCGCTATCACCATGCCGCACGGCAGCAGGCCCCACAGCATCCCCAGAGTCAGAGCTGAGGCCCACCCCCGTCCTTTTGCGCCGCCCGGCCCCTTGACGCCGCCCGACTGGGCGCGCATGGCCCCGCCCCAGCGGCTCACCAGCGGGGCGAGCAGTCTTTCAGGTGAAGGCGCCCACCCAAGCACTGCCAGAGCAAAATATACCGCCGCATGCGCCGCTGCCAGTGCCAGCGCCCCTTGCAGTTGCCGCATGAGTGAAATTCCCAGCCCCGCGGCCTGGCCCAAGGCGCCCGCCAGCAGGCCTAATAGCGTGTACGTCGCCAGCCGGCCCAGGTGTAAGAAGATCACCGCTGAGCGCGCCCGCCCTCGCGCCAGCAGCGCCGCCGCTGGCCCGCACATCCCTACGCAGTGGCCCAGGCTGCCCGTCACCCCCAGCATGAATGCCATTAACATCCGCGCTCTCCTTTAGATTTTGCTCGTCAGCAGGGCCAGAAATACCACCATCAGGTAATAATTTGAGACCTTATACGTCATATACGCCAGCCGCTTGCCGGGGTTCAGCCACAGACGCACACACATGCCCACCCAGGCCGCTCCCACCGCCGCGCCTGCCCACAACCCGGCCCCGTTCAGCGCCGCCAGAGCGATCAGCGCCGTTAGGTAAGCATGGGCGAAAATAAACGGCGCGGTTTTGCGCAAACCGATCACCGCCGGCAGCATGGGGAACCCGGCACGGTGATAGTCGGTGACATGGGCCATAGCAAAGGCCCAAAAATGCGCCGGAGTCCAGAAAAACACCAGGGCGGCTAAAGCAAAGGGGGCCAGCGGCCAATCAGCCCGCACCGCCGCCCAGCCGGCCAGCACCGGACAGCACCCCGCCAGCCCGCCAATGACCACATTCAGGTACGTCCGGCGCTTGAGCAGTAGCGTATAAACCGGCACGTACACGATGATCCCTGCCAGAATCAGCAGGGTGGCTTCGAGCGGCAGGGTGAAGAGCGCCAACAGCACTCCCATGCCGCATAAGAGCAGTCCCCAATGCAGTGCCAGCCGTTCCGACACCAGACGGCCAGAAGGCAGTGGGCGGCGCGCCGTGCGCGGCATTTGGGCGTCGAGGTCACGCTCCAAATACTGGTTGAGCGACGCCGCTCCCCCAGAGGCCAGCAGCCCAGATACCAGCAGTGCCAACAGCACGCCCGGCTCCACCCACGGACTGGCCGCCGCCAGCGCCGTCGTCATGGCGGTAAAAACTAAAACCACCGTCACGCCGGGCTTGGTCAGCGCCAGCAAGTCACGCAGCGTTTGCTTCCACACCGCCGGGTGAAAGAGCGCCAAACGATCTATCGTCTCTTTTTTTAGCATGGGCTTCTCTCCTGGGTCATTTCTGGTTGGGTTCAGGGCGCGGACCCGCCCTGAACTCCATTCATCCTACCGGATAAACCACGTCCGGCCCAACAGCCACCAGTTGCCAAAGTAATACAGCATGAACCACATCAGGAAGGCCAGTACCAGCACAAACGTGCCTTTCGGCTGCACCGCCGGGTGCTCCATATCCGCATACGATACCGAGATTGACTCTACCAGCGGGTTGCGGTCCCCCGTTGCCAGCAAAAGCTGTGAGGCGTCTTTGCGCTTGCCCGTCAGGATCGAAACCAGCACAATCGTCACGTACATGATTCCGCCGGTCACAGCAATCAACGCGCCGATGCCCAAAATCGCCAGAGTGATCTCCACCGTCCCCGGAATGGTCACGGGAAACTTGGCGTTGGCAAAGGTAACATCCCAATGGCGGCGTGGAACTCCTTGCAGGCCAGAGGTGATCATCCCCACCGAGACCAGGATCATGCCAATGCCGTACACATACGGCTGCCAGGTAGCCCACTTCTTCAGCTTCAGTTCTTTACGGAAAATCAGGGGGATCAGGTAATAAGTAATTGCCATAAACGCAGTGGTTGTGCCGCCCACCACTGTGCTGTGGAAGTGCCCTGGGATGCGCAAAGTGTTGTGCGCCAGCATGTTAATCTGCTCGGTCCCCAGGGTTACGCCCGTCACACCGCCGATCCAGCCGAAGATAAACATTGACATCACCAGCCCGCCAAAGCCGGGTTCTTTCCAGGGGGCCTTACGCAGCCACTCAAACAATCCGCCGTTGTAGCCTTTCAGCCGCAGGGCCACTTCTACCGCCGCTGGCAGTGAAAAGGCGTGGATCAGACTGCCCAGCACCGCCAGGTACATCCCATAAGAGGTGTTGAACATCTTGTACCAGAAGCCCGTGCCCGGGTCTACCAACAGATGATGCACCGAACCGAGGTTGATGAAAAACAGGTACAGGATGAACGCCAGACGCGAGAGCTTCTCGTTGAGCGGCTTGCCCCCCACCGTGATGCCCACCAGCATGTACCAGATTGAGACCATCGCCGCCAGGTTGACCTGTTGGGCCGGGTGACCGAAGCCCCAGAACAGGTTGCGGTAAACCATCGGGTCGAAGTCAGCGACGACGCCCAACGACCATAAAAAGGCTGGCACAAACGTCAGCGCGCCTTCCAGCAGGGTGTAGACCGCCAGAATGGCCGCCGTCGCCAGGCCAAAGACCGCCAGCGGCAACGAGCCCTGGTAGCGCCCTTCGCGTTTGGCAATCGCAATATTGGCGAAGAACAGCCCCAAGCCGATCAACGCGCCGACAGCGAAGATAATGTAGCTCAGGTAAAACAGCGGGTGCGCCCGCATAGGCACATAGGCAGTGAACATCACGTCAGAGGTGTTGGTGGTAAAGATCACCACGTTCACCATCAGCCCGCCCACGACCATCAACCCAAAGGCAAACCAGGCCAGCCGCGGGTTGACCATGCGCGCGTTCAGCAGTACGGTACTGCCAAAATACAGCCCGCCGATCTCAAAAAAGACAATCCAGGCCACCAGCATATCAATGCCGTGCGCCGTGATCAGCCGGTAGAACCATACCGGGTTCAACAGGTGAACTGCCTGCCAGCGCGTCAGCGCGATCAGCAGGGCAAACAGACCGCCCAGCGACAGGCACGTCACCGCGGCCACCGCGTTGGCGATAATCAGCCGCTCGGCGGCCAGATCCACTTTTAAAGCCGTTACCGGACAGGTGCGGGCCTCGAACTCTTTGGCCGCCGGCATAGGTGCAGCGATTGCAGTCATACGCTCTGCTCCTTATTCTTCCACAATCATTTTTCCGACCATCACGTGGTGGCCTACCAGGCAGTATTCATTGCAGATCAGCGAAAATTCGCCGCTGGTCGTGGGGGTCAGCGTCACCACATAATCGTAGCCAGGCGAAACAGTCAGGTTCAGGTTTACCGGCTGGACCGACAGCCCATGCACAATATCCGTCGAAGACAGGTGCAGGCGGTACTGCTGGCCTTTTTTGAGCTTCAGAATCGGGTACCACTGCCACTGGCGGCCAACCAGGTAAATGTCGCCGGGGGGAGGCGCCACAACGGGAACGCCCTGCTCTTCACCGACCCTGTACTGCTCCACAAAGTTCGTCATGGCCTTGTTAAACTGCTCTGGGGTAACGCGGTAGGTAGTCGCCGGCACATTCTGCCGCCCCAGGCTGAACCACAGCGGCATCATAGCGGTCATCAGCACGCACCACATAAACGCAATAATGAGCCAGTTCTTCTCGTACCGGCCTAACGATCTCCACCATAGGGTTGGGGGGGGTAACATGCTTTTTCTCCTAATGCAAAAGGGTATCAGGGCGCGGCGGGGACGAACAGCAGTTCCAACAGGCCCCAGCCGTTATACAACAGCAGGCTGAAGGCCAGGGAGAGGATAAACCACAGAGCAATGTTGTCGAAGATCGCCTGCCCGCGCGGGGGCACGGCTTGTTCTTCGCCGGGTTGGGATGCTTTTTGCTTTTCCATAGAGCCTCCTTTGGGTCAATCGAGTGGGTCTTCGTCTCCACTGGTTTGCCCCTCCGTGCCAGCGCGGATTACCCTCTCAACGTCCTCAAAAAAGGCGGATTCCTCCAGGTGGTGAATATCCGCCGCCGCGCGCAGCGAGCAAAAAGACGCCATCGGGCATCCCACGCAGCCCGTGCGGTGTTTTATCAACACGCGCAGCAGACCTGGATAGCGCCGGAGCGCCTGAGCTACAGAGAGTTTGAGCCAGGGAGCTTGGGGGTGCATACGTGCCTGTAGAATAGCGCGAACTGGAGAGAACGTTTTGCGCTAGCGCAATATCCTATATAATGATCCTTAACGGCTTTGCCGCAGTCTTTGCCCGTGCTGTCCGCGAACAGGGGGATGAATCAACAGATCCTGCCGCAGTTCGCTTCCGCTGAGGATGAGCATGTACAATCTAGACAGATCGATTCTGCGCATTCTGCGCACCTCCGATGGCGCTACCGTTGGCACGGGCTTTCTGCTCGCGCCGGACCTGGCCGTGACCTGCGCTCACGTGGTGACGGCGGCGCAGTGCGCCCCCGGCGGCTACGCCCGGGTACGGCTCTACGCTGGCGGTGATCCACAGATCGCCCAGGTGTTGAGCGAGGGCTTCTCTCCAAAAGAGGCTGAAGACGCCGCCTTCCTGCGCCTGAGCGCTCCCCTGCCCGGCGCAGAACCCGCTCCGTTGGCCCCCGCCGCGGCGGCCCGGCCCGGCGACCCCTTCACTACCCTGGGCTTTCCCAATACCCCCGTCGCCGCCGCGCTGCGCCCCTATGGAACCATCAACGGGGTGATTCCGATGCGGCGCAATGGGGTAAACATGCTGCAAATTGCCGGCGGGGAAATCTACGGCGGCATCAGCGGCGCGCCGGTCTTTGCCCCCGACCTGGGCTGTGTGGTGGGCATGGTCGCGGAGGGCTGGGACGCCCCCAACGGGCGCATTGCCTTTGCCGTGACGACCGAAACTCTGGCCCGCCTGCATCCCGGCCTGCAACTGCAATCTCCCGCCGCCCCTGGCCTGCCGCCCCTGCCCGATCCTGCCGAACTGCCCGAACCGGCGGCCCTGCCGGGCGGCTCGCACCTGCCTTTGCCCCGCAACGCCCTCTTCACCGGGCGCGGGGCGGAGCTTAAGAACCTGGCCGGGGCGCTGTTGTGGGGCCACGAGCGCACTGCCATCGCTCAACCGGCAGGGATTGCCGGGTTGGGGGGCGTGGGCAAGACCCAACTGGCCGTAGAGTTCGCCTATCGCTACGGGCGCTTCTTCGAAGGCGTGCATTGGCTGCCGGCGGCCCATCCCAGCGACTTGGCCCCGGCCGTTGCCGCCTGCGGGCTGGCGATGGGCGTACAGCCCTGGCCGGAGAAACAGCCCGAACAGGTGGCCGCTACGCTGCGGGCCTGGGCGGCCTCGCGCCGCCGGTTGGTGATTCTTGACAACCTGGAAGACCCCGGCCTGCTGGCCGAATGGCTGCCGCGGTTGGGGGCCATGCGCGTGCTGGTGACAACCCGGCGCGCCGACTGGCCCGGCGAATTGGGGATGCAGGTCTACCCGCTGGATACCCTGCCCCGCGCCGACAGCCTGGCCCTGCTGCGCAGGCTTGCCCCGCACCTGGTGCCTCTGCCGGACGTCAGCCTGGACAGCCTGGCGGCCCGCCTGGGCGACCTGCCCCTGGCGCTGGACCTGGCCGGGCGCTACCTGCATGAACTGGCTCCGCTCACGCCGGAGGACTTCCTGGCCGGACTGAACCAAAGCTCCGCGCTGGCCCACCCCGCCCTGGTGGATTGGACCGCTTCCACCCCCACCCGCCATGCCCCCAGCCTGATGGCGACCTTCACCCTCAGTTGGGAGCGCCTAGGCGGGGAAGGGCCGGTCGAAACGCTGGCACGGCGGGTGTTTTTCACTGCTGGGTGGTGCGCGCCTAATGCGCCCATCCCGCCCGAAGTTCTCTCCCGCGCCGCCGGGTTGGAAGCGGCTGATCCGGCCTTCCGCCGCGCCCTCAAACGGCTGATGGACCTGGGACTGCTGGAATCTGCGCCGGAGGGCCCGCTGCTGCACCCCCTGCTGGCGGAGTTCGCCCAAAGACTGCAAGGGGAAGATACTGGCCCGCTGGCGGCCCTGGCGGATGCGCTGGCCGCCCTTTCCACCCAGGCCCTCGAGACCGGCCTGCCCGCCGCCTTTGTGCCCCTGCGCCCTCATCTGGAGGCCTGCGCCCCCGCCGCCGAGGCGCATGGGGTGGAACCTGCCGGGGCGCTGTGGAACAACCTGGGGCTGGTGCTGCGAGACCTGGGCGAACTGCCCGCCGCCCGCCAGCACTTCGAGCGCGCCCTGAGCATTGACGAGCGCGTCTACGGCCCGCAGCATCCCACCGTTGCCATCCGCCTCAACAACCTGGGAAGTGTGCTGCAAGCCCTGGGCGAACTGCCCGCCGCCCGCCAGCACTTCGAGCGCGCCCTGAGCATCGCCGAGCGCGTCTACGGCCCGCAGCATCCCACCGTTGCCACCGTTCTCAACAACCTGGGGAGCGTGCTACAAGCCCTGGGCGAACTGCCCGCCGCCCGCCAGCACTTCGAGCGCGCCTTGACGATTCTCGAAGGAAGCCTGCCCCCTACCCATCCTCACCTTCAGATCATCCGTAACAACCTGGCGGCGTTGGAGGGGTGACAGCGAGCAGGTCGGGTTCAGGCTCGCACCGCGCGGGGGCGATATCGTTGAAAGCCATGAGAGGCAGCTTGTATGGACGACCTGAAAGTTTTTATCACCCAAAGCGAGGCCACCTGCGCCGAATGCGGCGAGGCGCTGGGCCGCCGTGCCTGGGTCACCCTGGTAGAAAATAAAGGGGCCCTCTGCCTGGCCTGCGCTGACCTTGACCATCTCCTCTTCCTACCACGTGGAGATGCCTGCATCACCCGCCGGGCGCGCCAGTATTCTAAGTTATCCGCCGTGGTTTTAGAGTGGAGCCCTACGCGCAAACGCTACGAGCGCCGGGGCCTGCTGGTTGAGGCCGCCGCGCTTGACCAGGCCGAATTAGAATGCCTGGCCGACGCCGAAGCACGCGAGCATCAGCGCCAGCGCGCCGCCGCCCGCCGCGAAGAATTAGATCATCGCTATGTCGAGGAATTTGCCCGTCATGCGCGCCGCCTTTACCCTTTCATGCCAGCGGGCAGGGAACGCGAGATCGCCGAATACGCCTGCCTGAAGTACTCAGACCGCGTTGGCCGCCAGACAGCCGCCAAACCGCTCGATGAAAACGCCATCCGCCTGGCCGTGATTGCCTACATCCGCCACCACGACACTCCCTACGACGAACTGCTTGCGCGGGGCGTTGACCGTTGGACCGCGCGCGAACAGGTGAAGGACGCCGTTTACCGGGTGCTGGACCGTTGGGAAGGGCGCTAAGTCAATTCCCCTACCTGCTCTAACAGCTTTTCGGCGCGGGCAACGCCGTGATTGATGTGCCGCAGCTGCCCATTCGCATCCAGGATAAATGTGGTCGGCACGCTCAATACGCCCCAGCGCGAAGCCAGGTCGGGGCGCTCTTGAGCGTTGACCTCGATCACCGTCACGCGGTCGCCCAGGCGCTCTTTGACGCGTTGGAGGGCCGGGCGCTGTACGGTTTTGCACGGCGCGCACTGCGGGGTGGTGAAGTACAACACCGTCGGCGCGCCGGGGGTGTAATTGGGCAGATCGTGATGGGCCGGGCGAATCTGCGAGCGCACCCGCCAGATCAACAGGCGGTTGGCGAGGCAGTACAGCCCCACGCCGCCGCCCAGCAGCAGCAGGGCCATCACCAGACGGGTAAGAATATCACTCTCCGGCACGGCGCGCTCCTTGCTTCAATGCAGATTGGCGCGGGCGAAAGCCAGGGATGGTCCCCGCCGGGGCCGACTGAGCGAAGCCCGGCGCGCGCAGGCGGTTCAACCAGTAATAGAGGAAGCAGCCCGCGCAGAACCCTACGAACAGGTTCAGCGCGGCCAGGGCGATCACCAGCCAGCTTAACGCCCAACCGAGCGCGCTGGCGCCAGCCAGCAGAGCGACAAAGGCGGCCAGCACGACCACCCCACCGAGACCCTGAGCGAACAGGTGCGGCTCTGGGTGATCGTCAATTACATCGGGGCGCGCCAGCCCCAGGGGGCGCAAAACACGCGTATAGAGCCAGAAAAAGCCGGGGCGGCGCAGTACCAGCGAGCCCAACAGCATAAAAAACGCCACAACTGCTGTCAGATAAGGCCAGTTCAGCACGAACCCCGCCAGCAGTAAGAGAATGATCGTTGCCTGATTGGTGCGGATGGCCGCATGGTCTACCTTTTTAAGCATATTCCTCTCCTCTTTCGATTCGTCAACGGTAATTATCAAAAGAACCAATGGGCAAACAAAAACGGGCGGCCCATGCCACAGCCCAAAAGATTATCTTTTGACTAAACAGGCCGCCCGTTTAAATCTTGTTTTCAGATGCGCGGGGGCCGTTCAGCCGCCCCGCGTACACATGCAGGAAAGTCTCATCCACCACTCCCTTATTGATATATGAGATAATTATAATAAGATTTTTTTATTTTGCAAGCCGGATAAAGATGCAAAGATGCTGGCGTTGACCGTTACCCGCTGTAAGCGCGAATTCCCAACCCGGCGGTGACACTGCTGAAGGCACTGCTCGCTTTGATTTTATCGGGGCCGAAGATGTCGGCCAACATTTGGGTGAACACCGGGATGTTCGAAGAGCCGCCGGTTTTTACCACCGCGTCAATCTCATCCAGCTCCAGACCAGAGGCATCCACCGTTTCAAAGATGACCTGTTCGATGCGCCGGCGGTGATCGAGGATATCGCGCTCGAACTGATAGCGGGTATATAGCTCCCACAGGTCAATGTCTTTTTCTTGCAGTGCGATGACGGCCGCTCCCTGGTCTGAGAGGTTGATTTTGGCCTCTTCAACTGCCCGGTAGAAGGAAAAGGCCAGGTCATTGAAGATCAGGGCTTTCAAGCTGCGCAGGCGCACCGGGGCGACCCCGGCCTGAATGGCCTGCTCTAAGCGCACCCGTGCCTTGGGAACGCTAAGCTCTGGGAGGACCATCCAATCAGAAACGGCATTGACCAGTTCAGCAATTTCCAGGCGGTCTTCTACCTGACCCTTGCCAAAGTGCTTGAGCATGCGTTTTTCGATAATGGCGCGATCAAAATCAGAGCCAGCGATGTCAATGCCGCCGTTGGCATACACCCGGCGCTCTCCACGGCGGCCTTCGCCGAGGCGCATGAGGGTCAGGTCGAGCGTGCCGCCGCCAAAGTCAAAGATCAGGACGTTTTCGGGCTTCTGTAAAGTCAATTCGTAATATAGGGCAGCGGCAACCGGCTCCAGTTCAAAGTTAACTTTCTCAAAGCCGGCCTCATAAGCCGCTTCGCGCAGCGTCTCTTGTGATTTGCGATCTTGAGCGGGCTTCTCAGAGAACTTAACCGGCCGCCCCAGTGTAACGCCCGTGATCTTCTCTCCCAGGATATCTTCAGCGCGCTGTTTCAATGCGCGCAGGTAAACCATAAGCAGGTCGGTAATGGTGAAATAGCGATCAAACACCTGCGTTCCTTCCAATCCTTCGGTGCGCAGGGCCGTTTTGAGGAACTGCAAGAGCCGCCCAGGTTGGAGTTCGTCCACGTAGGCGTACACGTCGGTCACGTAGTACATATCTGCGCCCCTATATTCGACCTCGCCCACCCACTTTCTGGCGAACCGCCGCAGCCGCCCTACGTTCTGGCGGTAATAAAGCTCCATGGCTTCTTGGCCGATATAGTATTGGAAATCGCGGGTAATATAGAGGATGGTTTTAACCACCTCTGGCGAGACGTTTTTTTGATCAATGGGGAGCAGGCGCACCCTGCGCCCATCACTGACGGCGACCCCCGAATTGGAAGTTCCAAAATCAATGCCGACATGGATAGGCATGGCTTTTCAATCCTCGCTCATTTGGTGAAAGCCGTAAATTCAACCAGTTCGCTGGCCGTGACAATGCTGCCCTCGGCGAACAGGTCCGCTGCCGGGTGGACGCTGATTTTGCCGTCCAGGTGCAGGGCCGCGGCCCAATCGCTCTCGTCTACCGCGGCGGCTCCGATCACGCGGACGCCGGCGTCGCGCCGTGATTGGGAAAAGACGGCCTGCCCGCGCGATTTGCTGCTGGCGGCCGGCTCCAGCCAGTTCTTTTCGCGGTGAATGACTTTGCCGTTGTGGGTTACGATCAGCAGCGCAGGTTTTTGGCCCAGCACGAAGGCGCTCACCAGGTAATCGGTGGCGCTCAATTTCAGAGCTTCTTCAATGGTGTATGACAGATTCTGCACTTCCTGAGCCAGGATAAACCCCTCGTGCGTGGCGAGGATGAGAAGACCGTCTTTGCCGGAGAGGGCGAGGCAGCAGGTTTTGTCGGGCGGCTGTTTGATGCCCGCGCCGATGTAACTTTTAGCAAGATGTTGTTCAAAAGAGGAACGCATCATGCGCTTGACGCAGCCGCGCCGGCTGATCTGGAGAACATAATCAAATAAACCCATCTTGCCCACCGCAAAAGCAGTTACCAGTTGTTCGCCGGCGTGCGGTTCGGCGAAGAAAGCGTCTTGCCAGTCTAAAGCATGGGGAGAGTGGATGGGGATCTGATCGGTTGGAATGGCCTTTACCCGACCACTGTCGAACACCAGCACCAGTTCTTCGTGTTCGTGCGTGACCAGCAGACGCGCCGGGCCGCCCGATTGGAGCGCCTGCTGATCCTGGAAGTGAGCCACGACTGTGCCTGCTCCGATCTCGTCCAACGGGACGGTGGCCCGCAGTACCTGACCTTTGGGGTTGTAAACCAAAAAGCTGAGCGTGTTAACGGCTGCGCCCAGGGCTGCACCAGAGGGCATCTCACCGCCGAACTGCCGCCGCAGTAACTCTAGCTGATATTCCAGGTTGGCAATGCGGCGTTCATATTCTTCCACGCGCCTGCCGCTGCGGAGTTCGATATTCTCTGCTAGAAGTTCTTCGTTGCGCTCGGTGAGCGCCTTCAAACGCTGAATGATAAATCGCACGATGACCGCGCCGGACTGCGGGCGTTCCTCGACCTCGCGGATCCATTCTTCCATCTGATCCTGGTTGATCAAGTTGACCTCCCTACTGGATGGCATTGTGTTTTTAAAGGCGTATTTAAAATGGCGCTTCCATCCAATTTGTGACAAAAACAGGGGCTAGCGCATATAGCGATCGGTAAAATCCATGAAGCGTTCCCAGTCATAGAGGGTGACATCGTGTTTGCCGGAACGGATGTGATAGCCCACCCGGCTCATCACGGGCCGCTCAATGGGGGGCATATCATCGGCTTCCAGGCCGCCCAGGCCGAGGAATTCATAGACCGGCGCGGCGTGTTTGGCCGCCAGGAATTCGCCGCGTGGATCGGCCCAGAGGTCTTCGGCGGCGCTGGCAACGTAGACCGGGCGCGGGGCGATGAGTGCGAGCAGTAAGTGTTGGTCAACGGGCAGGCGGTCTTCGTTCAGGCTGTACTGCTTGAAGTTTTGACAAAACCAATGGGGGAAGCGCGCGTTAATGAGGGCCGCGGTCTCGCCGATTTTGCGCCGGAAAAGGGCCGCGCCGCCACAGCCAGAGTTGTTGGAAATCACGACTGCAAAGCGTTCATCTTGAGCGCCGGCCCACAGGGCGGCTTTTCCGAGGCGCGAGTGACCGAGCAGCGCCGCACGCCGGGCATCCAGGTCTGGATCGGATTCGATGTAATCGAGGGTGCGGCTTAGGCCCCAGGCCCAGGCTCCGATTGCACCCCAGGCGTTGGCCGGGCGTGGTTGAGTGCGGTCGAACAACGGATGGACTCCGTTTTGGAAGCCATCGTCATAGTCGGGGTCCAGGTCGCCGTAGCAGGCTGTTGCCAGGGCATAGCCGCGTTCCAAGATGCGCTCTACGGGCCAGCGCGAAGCCGCTTTGCCGCGCGCGGCCCCGGTGACCCGTTGGCGCGAGACATCCGGCGCGCCTTCGGCCATGGCCCACTGATCGCTCAACAGAATAGCCGGGTCGGGGTGAATGGATGCATTGCCGGTGAAGTTCAGCCCGATAAACAAGGGGACGGGCCTGGGTATTCCGTTAGGCAGGTAGATGAGCAAGTCCAGGCGCGGCGTGGGCTGGTTTGAAAAGTAAATCGAAACCTGTTTGCGGGTGGCTGTTCCGGCGAGCGCCAGCGGCTCTTGTTCGCGCACTTCAAAGCGCAAAACGGCGGGATTCCCCGGCATGATGCCGTAAACGTGTTCTTCAAACAGCCGCCGAATTTCGGCCCGGCGGCGCGGCCAGTCTTGCGCAGACTGCACCCGCTCCCCACTCTCAAAACGCAGTGGATCGGGCAGTGAATAAGCGGGGATTTTACTCTCGTCGTAATTGGGTTGTTCGGGCAGTTCGGTCATGGCTGATTCCTGTGTGGATCCGGTAAGGTTATAAAGATTATACCTGCCTGCAAAAACAAATCGAAACAAATACGGCCAGGTAGGCGGGAATGCAACCCTCGATCTGCGGTCTAGTATGACATAAAGGGTGCGCAAAAGGGGATGTCATTGTGCGCAAGGGCGTTGTGGTGTTTTGGGAGGTTTTTGAGAGTGTTTAAGGTTTGTGTAACTGACTACACGAAATTTTATTACAAACGCCAACGTTGTTGCCAGTTGTCAATAATTACGGCTATGCGAAAAATTACATGATCCCGTAAAAGTTTTAAGGCCGCCAGTCGGGGCGCCAGTCATAAACCAGGCCGCCAGTGTACGTAACCTGACGAAAATTACCGCTTGCCATTTCCACGATAAACAACTCGCCCAGGTCGGCCCCGGCGCTGCCCGCCTGGCTGGAAACGTACCCGATATACTGACCATCTGGCGACCAGGTCGGCGCACGCGACCAGGTTCCCGGCGGGCTGTTGGTGATCTGACGCCGATCAGATCCGTCTGCGCGTGCCACCCAGATTTGCGACTCGCCCCCACTGCTGGAACCCTGGAACGCCAGCCATTGGCCATCACGCGACCAGGCCGGAGCATAGGCTTCGGTGCCTGGCTGGATGACCAGGCCGGCGGCACCTGGCGCCGTGCTGATGACTACCTCGTAAAAATCATTGCTTTGCTGGGCAAACGCCACCTGGCCGCCCGACGACCAGTTCCAGACAAACAGGTTGCGGTAGCGCGGCAGGTCAAACCGCTCAAGCTGCTCGCCAGTGGCTGCGTCTGCGATAACCACCCAATTCCGCCCGCTGTCCGCGGCCCAAAAAGACACCCGCCGCCCATCCGCCAGCCAGGAAGGGGAATGAACCCGTTCAAACTGCTCCGCGGCCGAGAGCGCAATCCATTCCTGCGAAGCGACCTCCATCACCAGGATGTGTGTGCGCCCGCGGTACGAGGCCACCCACGCAATCCGCCGGCCATCGGGCGACCACTGCGGGGCCCAGGAATCGGTAACGTCGGATAAGTTCTGCAATCTTTGTTTTTCGCCGCTGGCCGAATCCACCAGGAAGAGAAGGTCTCTGCCGGACTCACGTTGAACGATCACAAACTGGCCGGCTACCGCTTCTGCAAGCTGGCCCCCTACTGTGGGAGTGGGCGCAAGCGGCGTTGGGGTTGGTTCGGCGGGGGTGGCGGCGGCAGTGGGTAAGAGCGCGAGGGTGGCGGTAAGCTGCACTGTGGCAGTGGCGGGCATCTCCGTGGCCGAAATGGGGGGCGCGCCGGAAGTGCTGACCGGCGGGAGACCGCCCTGCGCGCCCCAGCCGCCGGCCAGCGCGCGAACCATCTGAAACCCAATGAGCAGGCACACCAGTACAATGAGCACCGCCCCCAACGCCACCCATGCCTGTGGCGAAAGCAGTTTCGCGCGGCGCAGCGGGCGTGGGGCGGTTCCTTCTGGGACAGGGTAATCGAGCGCGCCCGACGGCTCCCAACGGTCATAAGGATAGGGGGGCTGGGCATCGCCCGGCAGAGATGATTCGCTTTCGTCCCAAGCGGCAGGCTGGCCCCCGGCAAGATCATCGGGCAGGCGCACCCGGTCTGGAAGAGCCTCGTGACGGGTCGCCGCCGCTGAAAAGATGGCCTCGGCCATTGCCTGCATGTTCGGGTAGCGTTCCTGTGGGTCTTTGGCAAGGGCTTGCAGCACGGCGCGGGCGAGTGGAATGGATAAAGCCGGGTTAAAGTCGCGCGGGTTGGGTGGAGGCTGGTATTGATGAGCATAGCGCAGGCGATCCGACGGGCTGACGCCGGCCTCTGGGGGGTAATCGCCCTCTGGGCGGAAGGGGCGGCGGCCGGTGAGCAGTTCAAACATGACAACCCCCAGCGAATAGACGTCGGTTTCGGGCCGGGCGCGCTCCCCGCGAATCTGTTCGGGGGCCATGTAGATGGGCGTGCCGATGGCCGAAGTAGTGCCTGTGCCTTCGGCGTAACGGGCAATGCCAAAATCCGTCAGAAAGATATGCCCTCCCTGATCAACCAGGACGTTGCCGGGTTTTACATCACAGTGGATGATGCCCTGGGCATGGGCGTATCCCAGGCTGGTATAGAGCGCCTTAAAATACACGAGCGCATCACGTGGGCTCATGGGCGCGCCGGCCGCGCGGCGCAAGACCTCATCTAAGGAAGGGCCGTCAATATATTGTTCCAGCAGGAAGGTTAAATTTCCGGTTTTGTAGATGCCGTAAAATGGCACAATGTGCGGGTGCGAAAGAGCTTCGAGGGCGCGGGCTTCTCGCTGAAAGCGCGCAATAAATGCCGGGTCGCTCGCCAGTTCAGGGTGGAGCACCTTCATCGCCAGTGGAACGCCGCGCCGCACGTCCCAGACGCGGTAAATCGTTGCCATCCCCCCGGCGGCAATGAAGTTCTCCACACGAAACTGGTTCAGCAGGGTTGATCCAACTAATAATTTAGACATGAGACATGGCCGCCTGATCTACCGGCAATCCGCCCCCTACGGCTGCGTAAGCGTCTATAATTATACGTGAGGATTGCGAAAACCGAAAATTTTAGGGTCTTTATGTCTTCTTCCAGTTCTACTAGGGTCTTATGCTAGGTAGTGTTGACATTTCAGCGTAACCAAATGAGAGCTCCTGCCAGGCTCAGAAAGCCCAAGTAGCACTGCGCCAATTTGTCAAAGCGGGAAAAGATGCGCCGATAGTGCTTGAGCTTATTGATGAAACACTCCACCAAATGGCGCTCTTTATAGAGGTGAGGATCATAGTCGTGGGGTGCTTGGCGGTTTCTGCGGGACGGAATGACAGCTTCAGCGGGTTTATCCGCCAGCACTTGCCGAAACGCATCCGCGTCGTAGGAGGTATCGGCAATCAGACGTTCGAAGGCATAATCGGCAATGAGGGCGTCTGCCTGGGTAATGTCATGGCGCTGCCCAGCGGTCAAACGAAAGCGCAACGGGTTGCCCAAACCATCCACATTAACATAGATTTTGGTGCTGAACCCACCACGGCTCCGCCCCAGGGCTTGGGCGGCCTGCCCACCGTCCTTTTTTCGCGCCCCTGCCGCGCAAGGATGCGCCCGGACGACCGTACTATCCAGAATGATATTCTCCATATCCGGGTCTTGGGCGAAATGGTCATGCATGGCTTGCCAGACTCCTTGTTCGCACCAACGGGCAAACCGCTTGTACACGCTGTTCCAATTCCCATATTCCGCAGGTAGCAAGCGCCATTGGGCGCCACTCCGCAAGATCTAGAGCACGCCTTCCAGAAAACGACGTAAGCAGCTTTCCCGCCCGACGTACACCCCCGATTGCGTGCGCAGGAACGCAACGATTTTTACCCATTGATCTTCTCGAAACGTAATGCAGTTATTCATCCCTCCATTTTCACTACTTTGTGTAGGATTTCCGTCAACCTTTTGTTAAAATGTCAACAGAGCCTAGATAAAAATCGTTGACAAAAAGTCCTCCGAAAGGGCAAGACAAGGGTTACCACGGCGACGGAACTTGATGCATGCCATCAATATGATCCGACAGGTCATCTTGAAAAGTCTGGATTTAAGCCAGGATCGACAGTGTATTATCGATAGCTTGCCGATCCCGGTCGTCTTGTTTCATCTGGTGCCGAGTTCCACCGGCGATTGGAAGGCCTATGGGGCGACTTTTGGCAAAGCCATTACCAAAAAACGGACGATTTTTGGCTACCGCTTGCACTTATTGATCACCTTGGGCGGACTGATCCTCGATTTTGAACTGACCCCGGCCAATTGTTCGGACATCGAAGCGGGCTTTGAGTTACTGGGCAAGCAGACCGATTTGGAAGTGTTGGGGGACAAGGGCTATATTAGCGCCGAAAAAGCGGCCACGTTGTGGCAGGGCAACCGGATACGGTTGCGTACTATCTCGCGTTCCAATCAGATAGAACAAGTTTCAGCGACCTTCCAACATCTGCACAATGCCATCCGGCAGTTGATTGAAACGGTCAACGGCCAATTGTCAGGGCAGTTTGGGATTGAAAAAAATTATGCCCATACCTTTTGGGGCTTATGTACACGCTTGTACAGCAAACTGACTGCCCATACCCTGTGTATCTACCTCAATCGTTTGCTTGAAAAACCGGATTTTTTACCGATCAAAAATTTGGCTTTTCCGATCTAGCATATGACCCTATTAGGAAGCGAAAAGTGAACAGCGTACAGGCGAAAGACGATAGAAACCTGAGCGTCTTGATGCCGTGATTAGGCAAAAAAGCTATCTCATGGAACGGCCGCATTGGGGCAGGTTCCAGATGAACACCAGCCTTTCAATGCTGCTGCGCGCGGGTGGCTGACGGGAATTTCAGCGGTTGGATGAACTGAATGGCCTCTTCATAGCTGAGGGCTTTTCCGGTTGTACAGGCGGCTTCGTATTCGGCGGGGGTCAGCCTGGCGGGAAACAGCTGGTTGATCCGGTCGTACTCAGCAGCGGTTAGCACACCGGTGTTCGTGAGTTCATCACATTCCTCGGTTCGCTTCGCGCATTCCAGCAAGATAATCGCCGGCTGCCATTGATCGGTTTCCGCGCAAAGTACGGCGAATCCTAAAAGGCATTCTCTCACTATAATTTTGATGTTATACGCCTGGGCTAATCTCAGGCTTTCGGTATACAGGGCTACCGTTTTGGAGATCTGGTCCAAGCGGTGCGCGGCCAGCCCCCGATGATGAATGGACCAGGCGACCCCCGTTATAAATCCGATTTCCTGACAGGCAATCTGGCACTGGTAGAAATAGTTCTCCATCCTAGCGAAATCGCCCCGGAAGTACGCCAGATCGCCCAGGTTGGTCAAAGCCCACATAATCCCCTCTTTATTTTTGATCTCCTGGTTGATTTGCAGAGATTGTAGGTAGGAGTCTTCGGCAGTTGCATAATCTTTCTGACCGAATGCCACCAATCCCAGCGCCAGGATGGCCATACCCGCAAACCAGCGGTCACCGTTTTCTTCAAACAGGCGAATACTTTGCCGCAGCATGTCCTGGCAGTTTTGCGGCATGGTTGTCTTTGCATACAACATGAGCGCCATGGCCTTCATCCAGGGGTCATCGAGGCGGATGCCGATTTGATAACCTTCTAGTAACAGGCGCTGATGCTCCTCTGATCCTACTTGAAACCAATTGGTAAGATACCCATATTCAGCGATGGCTAGAAAGTGATTCGTCTCATCTCCAAGGCTCTGGAACAGATTGGCACACTCGTTCCAACTGTTATGACTGCTTGATGAATTCCAATCGAGGCCTGTAAACAGACTGATGTCCGCATACAACACTCTGGCATGCAGGCGGGTCAGCCGGGGACTGTCCCAGGAAAAACCACTTCTGGCCCGCTCTAACCACTGGCGGCCTTCATTCAACAAGCCATGACCACGGATGCGGAAAAAATAAAGCAGCGGGTGGGTGCTGATCAGGCGCAGGGCCAATTCCGCCTGGCCGCTATCTAACGCCCACGCCCACGCATCGCGGATGTTGTCTAAATCGCTTTCAACCTGATCCAGGCAGTACAGGCGTTTTGCCGACCGCAGCAGGGGTTCGAGCGCTTCGCAGTGCTGGACGAAGTACATCAGATGGCCATCGCGGGCCTGGGTTGTCTCATCAGTTTCGATCAGCTTCTCAAAAGCATACTGCCGGACGGTTTCAATCATGCGGTAGCGCGGTTCGCTGCCAGCCTGCTGGTTGATGACCACCAGAGATTTGTTCACCAGTTGGGCCAGGCCATCCAGGATCTCATCGGGTTCGCTCGCTTCTCCGGCCGGGCGGCCGGAGTTTGGGCCGGTTGAGAACCCTTCCACCACCGATTCGGCTGCCGATAGCGTCCAACCGCCGCGGAAGACCGCTAGGCGGCGCAGCAGGGCCTGTTCGGGCTGAGTGAGCATGGCAAAGCTCCATTCGATCGATGCACGCACCGTCTGGTGGCGCGGAAGGGCGGTGCGGCTGCCCCCGGCCAGCAGACGGAAGCTTTTTTCGAGGCGTGCAGCCAGCTGGTCGACCGGCAGCAATTTCACGCGCGCAGCAGCCAGCTCGATTGCCAGCGGGATGCCATCCAGGCGGCGACAAATCTGAACGATGGCCTGCGCGTTCTCTGCAGTTAGCTCAAAGGCGGGCAGCACGAGCTGAGCCCGGTCGATAAACAGGCGTACAGCCTCATACTGAAGCAATTCGCTGGCGAGGGCCTGCCAATCGGCAGTTGGAACGGAGAGGGAACTGACCGTGTAAATCACTTCCCCTGGGATCCCCAGCCCCTCGCGACTGGAGGCAAGCACCCCAAGGCCGGGGCAGGCATGCAGCAGCTTCTCGACCAGGGGTGCGCAGGCTTTAACCATGTGCTCGCAGTTATCCAGTATCAATAAACTCTTCTTCACACGCAGGTTGGCGATCATCACTTCTTCGATTGGGCTATCTGCTCCGGACTGAAAGCCAAAGACGGTGGCAACCGCGTGAGGCAGCAGGGCAGCGTCACCCAGGGGGGCCAGATCGACCATCCACACCCCATCGTTGAATTCCCACAGACTGTTCTCGGCGGCGCGAATGGCCAGGCGTGTCTTGCCAACCCCGCCGGTGCCAGTCAGCGTGACCAGCCGGGCGCCAGAATGGGTGAACAACCGGCGGATCTCGTCGATTTCCTTCTGCCGCCCGATAAATGTCGTCAGCGCCTTTGGCAGGTTATTCGGAGGGGGTTGGAGGGCTTGCACGCGAGTCTGCTTGTTCAAAAGTCCGCTTTCTTTCGCGCGCCGGATCGCTTCTCGCCGATTCTTGACGGTGAGTTTGCCAAAGATCTGCTGTAGATACCATTTGACCGAATTTACCGCCAGCGAAAGCTGGACGGCGATCTCTTGATTGGTGTAATCCTGTACCAGCAGGTCCAGGATTTGCAGCTCGCGCCGGCTGAAGGTTTCGATCAGTTCAGCATTAGCCCGGTTTTCTTTGATCATCATCGTTCACCACTGTCAAAATGACGAGAGCGGTTGTTTTCGGCGCGATCGCGCCCTAAAAACAACCAGGAGCGACAGTCCAATTATAACAAGGATGGAAGAACATGGATATATACCATCCAAATTCCACACTTTTTCCATACTTCCTGGGCGGTGACTGAGCGGAGCGAAGTGGATATAGTGACAGCATGAAGTTGTCAACCGGTGAAGATACGTAAAAAGGAGAAATTACGATGTTCGCAACTACTCGCTCATTCATCGTTCGTGTTGATTGGCTACTGGCTGTCATGACCCTGCTCATCACGCTGGCGATGACCAGCGCCCGCCCTGTGGCAGCCCAAGGGGAACCTGAGCGGCTTGTTCCGCCGATTGGCTGCGATGTGCTGACCGAATGCGGTTACATCCGCATGCATGCTGCCCAGCCCGGCGCCGCCAATCTCCAGGTTTTCACGAACTCCACCCCAACTTGCCAGCAGCTTGCCTTCTGCGATTACATCATCGCCCATTCCATGAACTTCGGGCGCGTTGCAACGGTCTCGATCGTTATCCCGCCGACCGGTGATAGCGCGCTATCGTCCGCGCTAGCCTGCGGCGGATTGCCCGAATGCGGCTACATCCAGTTCCATTCCGGGCAAGAAGGTATGGCTGCCTCCCAGTTCTCGGCCGGCGAGGTTCTGCCGCCCGCCTGCGATGGTCATCCGATCTGCGACTACCTGAAATCACACGCTCAACCGTAAAGCTTAACGGTAATTCGCTGCTGCCGGACTGCCATTCGTGGCGGTCCGGCAGCAATATTTTTAAGCTTCAACATCGGCGGAGACGGTCAGCCAGATCCCACGTATAATCATATGGATCAACCGAAAAGGATCACGCAATGGCCGAGATATACATTCGATCACTGACGCAGCTTGCGGAAGAAGATATTGCGCGGGTGCCAGATGCCATCCACGACGACATACACCCAGGTGCAAAAATCTTCAAAGTCGGTTATCATCGTTTTTGACCTCTATTTGGCAAGATTGCGGTGTGGTAACCCTTGTCTTACCATTTCGGAGGACTTTTTGTCAACGATTTTTATCTAGCATAAGACCCTACTACCCTCTATGAACGCATTCTATGAACGCATTTATGCCCTGGTGCGCCAGGTGCCGCCGGGAAAAGTGGTGACGTATGGGCAGGTAGCCCAGGCCGTGGGCGGGTGCAGCGCGCGGATGGTTGGGTACGCGATGGCGGCGCTGAAAAGCGGCGGACATCCCGATGTTCCTTGGCAGCGGGTAATCAACCGCCGGGGGCGAATATCCATTCTCGATCCCTACGGCGGCGCAATCCAGCGGCAGATGCTGGAAGCCGAAGGGGTGGTATTTGACAAAAACGACCGCGTTGATTTTAGAGAATTCGGCTGGCTGGGCACGCCGGACTAAGCGGGTCTTCCCGGATGGGCTTATTCGTCCGCAACCAGGACGACGACCGAGCGCGGCTCGGCGCAGTAGGTGGGCGTTTTGATTAGAACCGCATGATCGCGGTCAGTAATATCATGGGGTGAGGGCAGAGCAGTATCTATGATGCGATGCCAGGCCATATTGCCCGGCAGGAGCGGGAGCTGGAATAACAGCGGTTCCCAATAAGCATTGAAAAAGAAATAGGCCATATGCTTATGGCCGTTGCCGGTAGTGATGGTCATGCCCAGGGCGTGTGACTCAGGCCGCCAATCTGGCTGATTCAGGCGCACGCCGTGCCAGGCAATCTGGGCGTCTTGCAGGGTCTGGGCCAGGGAGCGGCCATCTTCGGCGCTGGTGACGAAATTCAGGCGGAAGTGGATTAACTCTTTGACAAAGCGCAGGATATCACCGTGGCGCTCTACCAGGCTCCAATCAAACCAGGAGATTTCATTATCCTGGCAGTAGGCGTTGTTATTGCCAAACTGGGTGCGGCGAACTTCATCACCCATCAGGAGCATGGGCGTGCCAATGGCAAGCAGGGTATAAGCAAAGAAATTTTTCACCTGGCGGTTCCGCAGGGCTTCAATGACCGGGTCGGTGGTGGGGCCTTCGACGCCGTGATTCCAGGAGCGATTGTCATTATGGCCGTCACGGTTGTTCTCGCCGTTGGCCTCGTTGTGCTTGGCGCTGTACGATACCAGATCATTCAGGGTGAAGCCATCGTGGCAGGTGATGAAGTTGATACTTTGTTCTGGTTCTACGTTTTCGTGGACGTAGAGATCGGGACTACCCTGAATGCGCTCGGCCAGGTGGCGAATGGAGCCGTAATCGCCTTTGACAAAACTGCGCACATCGTCGCGGAAATGACCATTCCATTCTTTCCAGCGCTCGCCGATAAAACTGCCCACCTGGTACAGCCCGCTGGCATCCCAAGCCTCGGCAATCAGCTTCGCGCCGGCCAGGTAGGGATCGGATTCAATATCCCACAGCACGGGTGGGTTCACCAGCGGCTGGCCCTGCTCGTCACGCGAGAGGATCGAGGCCAGGTCAAAACGGAAGCCGTCTACATGCATTTCTGAAACCCAGTAACGCAGGCTGTCTAAGATCATACGGCGCACGACCGGGTGGTTGGCGTTGAGGGTGTTACCGGTTCCGGAGTAATTGGCGTAGCGCGATTTATCCTGGGGGTCGAGGATGTAATAAGTTTCGTTTTCCAGGCCCCTAAAACACAGGGTCGGGCCAGATTGATCGCCTTCAGCGGTATGGTTGTAAACTACATCGAGGATGACTTCGATCCCGGCGCGGTGAAAGGCTTTAACCATATCGCGGAACTCATTGATTGGCCCCAGGGGATCTGGATCAGAACTGTAAAAAGGGTGCGGGGCGAAAAAGCTAATGGGGCTATACCCCCAATAATTCGTTTTGCCCAGGGGCGCATCGGCGGGGTCAAAGGCGTAGACAGGGAGCAGTTCAACCGCCGTGATGCCCAGGTTTTGAAGATAAGGGATCTTTTCCACCAGCCCGGCATAGGTCCCGCGCTTGGCGGGCGTCACCCCAGAATTCGGGTGGCGCGTGAAGCCCGCCGGATGCATTTCATAGATGACCGTTTGCGAGAAGGGACGATGCAGGGGCAGATCGCCTTCCCAATCATAGGTGGAAGGATCAACCACAATGCTTTTGAGAGCATGGGCCGTGTTGTCACCAGGCAGGCAGGCCAGCTTACGGCTGTAGTTAGACGGAAAGACGACTCCGCGCCCATATGGGTCTAACAGGACTTTGTGGGAGTCGAAGCGCATCCCACGCGCGGGGTCTGATGGGCCGATGGCGCGGAAGGCATACAACTGGCCGGCATCTAAGCCGGGGACAAAGGCATGCCAGTAATAGAACGTGCGATTGATCTTTGGTTCGAGTGGAATGATTTTCGATGGGACTGCATCATCGGGGTGATCGAAGAGCAGCAGTTCCATCGCTGTAGAATTTTTGGAATAAACGCTAAAATGTACCCCACCACGATAGACCGTAGCCCCAAGGGGAAAGCTGCGGCCGGGCAAGATATCTGGCATAGGCGAAGCTCCGGCGAAGATGGAAGTCTCGTTCTGCAAATTGTCTGACACTTCAATTTTACCCATAAATATGCCTTTTCCCCCCTGATTTCAGGCCGTAAATCATCACAACTTCGTATTAATTTCTCTTATTAATTCTAACGAGGTTGTATGACATCTGTTACCCTATTTGATGAAACCTGTACACCAATTGCAGGTATTTTTACCCAAAAGCTGTTTCCAGTATAACAGAAATGAATTTCAACAACCATATAATTTATCTTAATATAACTATTTTATCTTTAAAAATCGAAACACAACCGTTATCAAACGAAAGCCTCTCTTGGAAGCTGTTTCGGAATCCCAAATTAGCCCTCAACAAATTAAGGGAATCAATAAGCAGGTCAACAAATTGACGGCGCAGTAGGCTAATTAAAATGAGATTATTGATATACTGATTATTGATGTACTTAGGAATAGTACTATTCAGTACCTATCCTCACACGTACCAGGCGTTTAGGAACCCTAACGACATGCCAGATCATCCCGTTGCTGGCCCACCCACCAACGCGCCGCCCGACCCACATCAGGAAGAACTGTGGGCGCGCGTAAACGCGATTAAAAGGCGCGTTATCGAGGCAACCAGCAAGCGGCTAAGTTTTACGTTCCGCTCCACGCACGCTTACCAGATGTATACAGCAATGTGCGGAGAATGCCAGATAGCCTATGAAGATCGGGAGCTAGACGAAACCCATCTTACCCAACTGGAGGCGTGCGCCGCCAGAGTTATCGAACTGTACCGAGAGATGAAGGGGAAACAATGACAGCTTCTTTGCTTGGTAAAGTCGCGGTTGTAACCGGCGCCTCTGGCATTGGCATGGGCCGCAGCATTGCGCTGACCCTGGCGCGTGAAGGGGCGCGGGTAGTAGTCAATTATCGCACCGGCGCAGAGAACGCCCAAGAAGTTGTTAACGCCATTGCGGCGTGCGGCGGCGAGGCGGTTGCTGTGCAGGCTGATATCCTTGACCCACAGGCGTGTGCGCGGCTGGTTGATGAAGCTCAGCAGTTGTTAGGGCCCATTGACATCTGCGTGATTAACCCTGGGGCGGGCTGGCATCCAGAAACAGCCGACCGGCTGGCGCCTAATCAGGCGCTGGAAGACCTGCACAGCGAAATGGCCCCGCTCTTCAACCTGGCTCCGTTGGTTCTGCCTGGGATGTATCAACGGCATTGGGGGCGTTGGATCACTATCGCGCTCAACCCGGCCTACCCATCGCCAGCATACAGTTACAATGCCGCCAAAGCCGCCCGCCTACAGGCCCTTCTGCTGATCGCTGGCGAGGCCTGGAAGCATGGCGTAACGGCCAATGTCATCGCCCCTGGCCCGGTAGCGCCCTTTTTAAGCCTGCAAGATGCCGCCGATGCGTGCCTGGGGGCCAAAGAAGATAGGCCTGCGTGGATGGAGCGAGGGAATGTTACGCCGCAAGATATTGCTGAGGGCGTGGTTTTCTTATGCTCTTCGCTTGGACAGTTTATCAACGGGTGCGTACTGCCTTACGTCTTCAAATAGCGATCATATGTAGGTATAATAATTTATCCATTTAGGGGGAGATTTCGCAACTGTATATCAGGAGGTGTTGTCTATGGAAAGCAAATCCAAATTGCTGGGCCATCCCATCCATCCCATGCTGATTGTTTTTCCACTCGGCCTGTTCACCAGCGCCATCATTTTCGACATTCTGTACCTGATCACCCGTAATGAACTATACGCAGCGGTTTCTTTCTACAATATCGCCGGGGGGATCAGTGGTGGGCTGCTGGCAGCGATTTTTGGTTTCCGCGATTGGCTCGCCGTACCCGCAGGCACGCGCGCCAAACGGATCGGTCTGCTGCATGGGATCGGCAATGTGCTCGTCGTGCTGTTATTCGCCTGGAGCCTGTTGGCGCGTCAGGGAGCGGCAGGGTTTGCTCCGTCTGCTGTGGCGCTCATCCCTTCCTTTATAGCGATTGCCCTTGCCGCCGTCAGCGGCTGGCTGGGCGGAGAACTGGTGGACCGGCTGGGGGTAGGAGTTGATCCGGGCGCCCACCTGAACGCGTCCAGTTCGCTCAGCGGCGAGCCGGCCGCAGGACAAAATCACCCCGTCCTCGTGCCGGTGACAGGAGAGGAACCAGAAAAAGACGAACCCTAAGACCTGGGATACAATTCAATACAGCAAGAAGTATTTCATCTCCCTATCCAAAGGATACGCTCATGCTGCTTTCTGAATATTCTCCACGCTCGATGCTGGTCACGAAAGAAACTCGTGTGGAGCGCCCGCGCTACCCCGTGTTCGAAGCTCACAGCCATCTGCGCGAATGGGCCGACCGGCCACTTTCTGAACTGTTCGATGTGATGGAACAGGCCGGAGTGAAAGCCATCGTAGACCTGGACGGGGCCTGGGGCGAACACCTGGTGAATCGCCACCTGGAGCGGTTTAAAGCCAAAGCGCCAGAGCGTTTTCGAATCTTTGGCGGGGTGGATTTCGACGCCTGGGCCGAACACGGCGACCGTTTTGGCGAGTGGGCCGCCGGGCGGCTGCGCGAACAGGTGCGGCGCGGGGCGCAGGGCTTGAAAATCTGGAAGAATCTGGGCCTGCACGTCAAAGATCAAGACGGCAACCTGGTGCGCATCAATGACACGCGCCTGGAGCCAATCTGGCAGACCGCCGGAGAGCTAAAAATTCCGGTGACGATCCACATTGCCGACCCGGTGGCCTTTTTCTTGCCCCTTTCGCCAGAGAATGAACGCTGGGAAGAACTGCAAGCGCACCCCGACTGGCATTTTCCTTCGCCGCCTTTTCCACCCTTCCTTTCTCTGGTCGAAGATATGCGCGATGTGGTGCGGCGGCACCCCGCGGTGACGTTTATCGGCGCGCACGTGGGCTGTTACGCTGAAAACCTCCACTGGGTGGGCAGTGTGATGGATGAATGCCCCAACTTTTTCATTGACATCTCGGCGCGGATTGCCGAATTAGGCCGCCAGCCCTACACCTGCCGCCGATTCTTCATCGAGCACGCCGACCGCATTTTGTTTGGGACGGATGTCAGCGCGGTGCGTCCGGAAGAAAGCCGCATCTACTACCGTTTTTTAGAGACGGACGACGAATACTTCCCTTACAGCACCGCGCCGATTCCGCCCGTGGGGCGCTGGAGCATTTACGGTCTGTTCCTGCCAGATGCGGTACTGGAGCAGGTATATCACCTGAACGCGGAGCGCATTTTTGCGGAGTGATCAGCGCACCTGACCCGAAGTACTATCAATTTTGCCAAAGAGTTCCTTCAGCCGGGCCAAAGCGGCGGGCGGCAGAGGGCCGCGCAGGACCGAGTCGAGATTGGCCCGCAGGTGATCGGGACTGCTCGTTCCGCTGAGAACGCAGTCCATGCCCGGTTCGTAGGCGGCAAAGCGGTAAGCGGCATCGGTGAGCGACTCAGCCGCGCCTTGCAGTCCGAGGGTTTGGAACAGGTCCGGCGCTGAAGCCAGCGTGGGGTCTACCGCGCCGCTATCGGCCAGGCGCTGGAGCAGGGTGCGCAGCCAGGATTCGTTGATGAGGGCGCGGCGCACCGCGAACATTCCCAGGGTTCCGATGCCTTTGGGTTGGGTGAAGGCCAGCACACGCTCACGGGCCGAGGGGTTCAGCAGGTTGAAACCCACCATCACCACGTCCCAATCGTTATCCTGGACGGCGGTTTGTAACATTTCATGGCGTGTATCGGACTCAAATGCCTCGGTGACACCGATAAAGCGGATTTTACCGGCCTGACGGGCTTTATCTAACACGGGTAAAAACGACTCGCGGGCAGCTGCGTAGAATGGCAGACGCAAGCCATGGATGAAATAGATATCAATCGTTTCTAGGCCAAGCTCACGCAGTGAAGTATGGATGTTCTCAGCAAACGCCTGGGCCGTCAGCAGGTTGCCGGCCTGGTCAAGATAAGGGCTCTTGGTGGATACCACCACTCCATCGCGCCGCCGCCCGGCGAGCGCCCGGCCTACGGCGCTTTCTGTGCCGTAGACGCGGGCAGTATCAATCAGGGTAATGCCCATATCCAGCGCCGCGCGGACGACATCGGCGGCGTGGGCTTCGTCCTGACCCGTTGATAAGCCCAGCCGGCTGTTACCGCCGCCGCCCAGGCCAATCAGGGTGACTTTCAGGCCGGTGCGGCCCAAAATCCGTGTGGGTATGGTGGTCATACAATCTCTCCTGGCAAACGGTTGAGTCTGATTTTCAAGAGACACCTCTTGAATAGTATATGATATCACTATATACTTGTTACTTGGGCGCTACAATCAAAGTGGTGGTCCATTCCAATCTTCTCTTTGAGGAGGTATCTATGGCCTGGAACACCTTGACTTCCTTTGCTCAGGAGCAGAGCCTCTCGGTCTTGTTAACCCTGCTCGAACATGCATCGGATGTAGATGTGGAGCGCATTCTGAACCTGGTAGAGCATATCGCGGGCGACAACCCTATTGCTCGCCAACAGATCCCAGCCATTCGACGTTTGTGGCACGAACGCCACCCCGGCGCACAGTTGATCCGCCGCTTCTTGCGCGAATGCAACCCGCAGGTCAGGCGGGCCCTCATCCGCAATGTGGTACTGAATAACAGTTATGGTCCAGCGGCGCAAGTTCGCACCCGCCTCATGGAAACCGAAGGCTTCCGCCCGCCTTTTACCATGCTGATCAGTCCGACTATGCGCTGTAATCTCCACTGCACCGGCTGTTATGCCGCCAATTACACCCGCAAAGATGATCTGCCCGGCGAGGTCTTCGACCGCCTGCTTGGCGAGGGGAAAGAACTGGGCATCTACCTGATCACTGTGCTTGGGGGCGAGCCGTTCGTCTACCATGGCCTGCTCGACCTGTGCGAAAAGCACCCCAATATGGCCTTCATGGTATTCACCAACGGCAGTCTGCTCACAGAATCAACCGTTGAGCGCATCGCCCGCCTGGGGAACGTCGCTCCGATGATCAGCGTGGAGGGTTTCCGAGAAGAAACAGACGCGCGGCGTGGCCCTGGAGCCTTTGACCGATTAAGCGAAGCCATGCAGCGCCTGCATCAAGCAGGGGTGTTCTTCGGGTTCTCCGCGATGGTCACCCGCCACAATGTGGAAACCGTCTGTAGTGATGCCTTCAACGATTGGCTGTTGGAGCAGGGCGCATTCATCGGCTGGCATTTTCTGTATATGCCGGTGGGTCACAACCCCAACCCAGCGCTGATGCCCACCCCCCAACAACGTGCATGGATGCGCGTTCACGGCGCGGCACGCATCCGCGCCACCCGCCCGCTCTTCGTGATTGACTTCTGGAACGACGCTCCCTACGTAGGCGGCTGCATTGCCGGAGCCAAAGATTACTTTCACATCAATTCTCGTGGCGATGTTGAGCCCTGTATTTTCACCCACTTCGCCACGCACAACATTCACCAGACAAGTTTGCGCGAGGCGCTGGATAGTCCCTTCTTCCGGGCCATTCGCGCCCGCCAGCCGTTCAACCCCAACCTTCTACTGCCATGCCAGTTAATTGACAACCCGCATGTCTTCCGCGAGATCGCCGCGCAATACCACCCCTACCCCACCCATCCAGGGGCCGAAACCCTGCTGACCGAACTGGCCCCCGCTCTCGATGCCTACGCTGCCTGCGTGCAACAGGTGCTGGCACCTGCTTGGGAACAGGACTTCGTCGCCAAAGGGTTCCAAGCCCCGCAACAAACCTGGCTTGAGCCAGCCACAGCGTGAGTCTCCCGTTCCGCTTCATACGGTGACCTCCCTATCCGGGAGGTCACCTCGTCCTGACTCAGCCGCGCAAGATGGAGAAGATCACCAACAGACCAAACCTCATCCTAACGCCCGGCTCAATACTGCGAATAGATAAAGCAAATAACCCCAGGTTGAACGCCAGCCCGCCTCAATCAGGCAAAATGGCAGTATACGTTCCGCCCGTTCTCTTTGAGAACCGCTGGCGGTCTCTGATGGGCACACACCTCTTGGGCCAACGGACAGCGATTGTAAAATTTGCACCCCACGAACTGGAATTCCTTGGTTTCTAAGTCAGAATGCGCGTACCGGCTCCGGTCCCATTTCACCCTGACGGAAGGGATCGAATCCAGCAACAGGCGCGTGTAGGGATGGAGGGGCGAGGCCAGCACGTCTTTAGCCAGGCCAAACTCTACAATGCACCCGCGATACATCACCGCCACGTAATCGCTGATGTAATAAGCAGTTGCCAGGTCATGAGTAATGTACAGGAAGCTGGTTTTGTAATCGTTCTTTAAGGAAAGGAAGAGGTTGACTACGTTCATCCGCATGGAAGCATCAATCATGCTCACCGGCTCATCAGCGATGATGATCTTCGGGCGTGGAATGAGCGCCCTGGCAACCGATACCCGCTGTAGTTCCCCTCCTGAAAACTGATTGGGATACTTCCCATGCACGTCGGCATACTTTAGCCCAACGGCACTCAGCGCCTCGCGCACCATCTCCACCGATTCGGCGCGCGAAAACCCGTTGATGCGCATGGCGGTCGTCTCCAGGTAAGCATCTACCGGGCGGTAACTGCTGAACGCCTCAAATGGGTTCTGAAAAATAGGCTGTACCGTTTTCAGAAACGCAGAGCGATCCACCAGCGCCCCGTTGCCTGCCACGACCCGGTCATACACGATGGCGCCGCCCGAATTGGGCTGTACCACTCGCAGGAGCACTTTCGCCAGGGTGGTTTTTCCACTTCCCGATTCGCCTACCAGGCTGATGATCACCGGCTGATCGCTCATCACCTCTAGATTGACATCGTCCAGGGCATGGATTTTCACCCGCCGGAAAAGACTCCCCAGGCTGTACACTTTATTCAGATGTTCCGTTTTCAAAACGATGACGGTCATAGCCTCTGTCCCTATAAGAAGCGTTCCGAAAAATGACAGGCTGCAAAGTGCCCTGGTCGAACTTCTCGGAGGATCGGTTCATGGGTGCGGCACTCGTTGGTGGCATAAGGGCAGCGGTCCGCAAACCGACAGCCTACCAGAGTATCCCACAGGCTGGGCGGGTGGCCGCTCACGCCCCTTCGGAGGTTGGTATCGCCAATTGCAGGCAGGGAATCGATCAGCAGGCGCGTGTAAGGATGCAGAGGGTGGCTGAAAACCTCTTCCGAGTTGCCGTATTCCAACCCTTTTGCGGCGTACATGATGAACATCTTATGGGCAATCTGGTAATGAACCCCCATATCGTGCGAGACGAATAAGATCGTGCTTTTCATCTTTTCCTGCAAATCCATCAGCAGCAGGAGAATTCCTTTCTGTACAACCACATCCAGGGCGGTCGTCGGCTCATCGGCCAGGATGATATCCGGGTTTAAGAAAGAGGCCATGGCAACCATCACCCGCTGGCGCATCCCGCCGGAAAGCTGGTGAGGGTAAGCATCCAGAACTTCGGGTGGAAGACCCAGGCTTTTGACATACTCGCGGGCTTCTTCCAGCTTACGTTTTTGTTCGCCCCCGGTTCGCAAATAATCCAGGAACTGAGAACGAATCCGCACCACCGGGTTTAGAGAACTCATGGATCCTTGGGGAATATAGGCAATCCGCCGGAACCAATATTTCTGAATGTTCTGGGTGGTAATCTCCTCGTTCTGATCGCCCACCATGCCATATTCCACCGCTCCCCCTCGAATCGCAAGAGGAAAGCCAACATCGCCGTACAGCACCTTTAAGAGGGTCGTCTTCCCACACCCCGACTCCCCGGCAATTCCCAGGGTGATGCCCTCAGGAATTTCGATATTGACCTGATCTACCGCTGTCACCGTACCGCGGACCGTCGTGTACGTTGCCACAAGATTGTTAATTCTAATCATGACCTTCCTCTCCGCGCGGCAAATAAATCGTTATATCCGGTTGACGTCAGGAATAGCCCCAGGAAAAGCAAAACCGTAGCAATCACCGGGGAAAGGATCCAGGTGTATTGTTTGGTGAAGAGAGCGTTGTAATTCAACGCCCAATACAGAGCCGAGCCGAGGGTTGGCACGCTGAGGTTCGAAAGCCCGATGACCGCCAGCGACGCCTCGGTATTGATGGCATACAGGATAGTATTAATGAAGCCCACGATGCCATACGTGTACACATAGGGGAAGATTTCTTTAAAGATAACCTCAAAATGCCCCATTCCCGAGAAGCGCGCCATGTGGATAAACTCGCGCTCGCGCAAACTCAGCGCCATCGAGCGGGTGGTGCGCGCTCCCCAGGCCCAGCCGAAGGCCACCAGAATCAGGCCGATGGTTAGAAACGATGCTGAGCCTTTGATCAGACTTGCGAGGATGATAAGAATGGGCAGGGTTGGGATGGTGATGAACGAGTCGCACAGGGTCATAATGAGCCGGTCAACCCACCCCCCAGAATAGCCGGCCGTCAGCCCAAGGGTGATGGAAATGAGGTTCACGATCAGGCTGACCGAAACCCCAAGCAGGAGGGAGTTCCGAACCGCAAAAACGATCACCCAAAAGATGTCCTGGCCCAGCGAATTCGTCCCCAGCGGGTGCTTCCAGCTCATTGGCAGGCTTTTGAAGTACGTGCCCTGAGCCGTGGGGTTGACATCGGTAAAAAAGGGCAGGATCAGGCTTCCCAAGAGAAAGATCGCCAGAAGGGTTACGCCAATTTTCAGACGAAGGTTGATTTTCATAGCGCCTACCTGTATCGAATACGCGGGTCGAGCAGAGGATACAACAGGTCAATCAACAGCGCCGCGGTGGCAACCGCCACAATTGATAGAGAAATGGTTCCGTAAAGCATGTTGTAATCGGCGTTGGCAACGGCGGTGCGCATCAGAGACCCCAAACCCGGGTAGGAAAAGATCATCTCGGTGATCAGCGCGCCGTTGAAAACCCCGCCAATCGAAAGAGCCAGCGCCGTAACTTGCGGCAAGATGGCATTACGAAAAACATACTTCGTCATAATGACCGGGCTGGGAACCCGCTTCAGGCGGGCGAAGATGACAAACGCCTCCTCTTTGGTTGAGAAGGCCAGGGCCTTCATCCCCAGGATGTTCCATCCGAACCCCGCCAGTATCAGAGTCAAGGCCGGCAGAATAGAGCTTCGGATGATTTCACCCAGTTTCGCGAGGGTGAGCGGCCCCGGACGAATGGTCGTCACCAGCGGGAAAATCGGCCAGATGTAAGCAAACAGGATGATCAACAACAAAGCGAGAATGTAATAAGGTATCGGGTAAAGCACCACCCCAATGACCTCCAGCACGGTGGCACCCTTCGAGTTGTTGTAAAATCCGGCCAGCAAACCCACCAGGTTCCCCAGCACCCACGAAATCAGGGTAGAAGTCAATAACAGCCCCATGGTATAAGGAAGGGCAATGAGGACGAACTCCTTCACCGGCCGTGGATAGGCGTTCATGGAAGGGCCAAAATCAAGGGTAATGAACACCCGCTTGAGAAACCCAAAGTATTGTGAAGTCAGGCTTCCGCCAATGCCGTATAGATCTTCCAGCGATGCGCGGATGCGGGCAACTTCTTCGGGGCTCAGAGTCACGTTGGTTTGATTTTGAACGCGCATCAGGTACCCCTCAATGGGGTCACTTGGCATGAGACGGGGCACAATGAAGAGCACCGTGAGGCCGATGAACAGCACCACAATGTACATCCCAACCCGTGCAGCGATATATCGCACTAAGCCCATACTCCAACCTTTCTGCTTTTCTACAATAAAAAACGATGCCCAGGCTCTCCGGTTCAGAAAGACCTGTTCACCTGGCACCTCTTGGGGCCGCCCGCAGGGTTACGGGCGGCCCCATCAGACCGATGTGCAGGCTTACTTTTTACCGGTTGGCTTAATGTTCTGAAGGATCTTCTTGAACGAGCTCCACCAGGTATAGGGTTCAGCGTAGTAGTTGTCCTGCTTGGGCCAGTTGGTCCAGTAGTAATCGTTGGTGGGGATGGTCGTCGGGATGTTCATGACACTGATGTAGGCCATATTCGAGACGAGGATCTTGTGAATCTCGTGGATCGTCTGCCGGTATTCATCCGTGGTTGGATCAATCGAGACCATCTTCTGAATCAGCGCATCCAGCTCAGGGTTGGCAAAGCGCAGCAGGTTCCCCTGAATCTGATCGTTCGAATTCGGGTCATCCTGGACGTACTCGCTCAGCAGGCTGCGGTAAGCGTTGGAGACGGTGGGAACGAAGGTGCAGAATGGGGTCCAGTTATAGAGCACTTCCAACTGAGCGTTGGTGTTCATGGCCGTGCTCCAGCCGGCGTTATCGAGCTGTTTGGTATTGACCTTGAGGCCAAATTTCGTCCAGCTATCGGCAATGGAGAACCCCGTCCGCTGCATGACGTTGTTCCAGTCACCTGGGATGATGAAGTTGATCTCCCAAACAGTGCCATCCGGTTTGAGCCAGATGCCATCACTGCCCTTCTTGAACCCAACCGAGGTCAGCAGTTTGGCGGCCTCTTCAGGATCATATTTCCACCAGCCCAGGCCAAACCCAGCCTTCTGGTCTTCGGGTGTTTCGGGAATGTTGGTGGAGCCCATCTCCTTCAACTTGGCGGCCAGGTCGGCGGCGAAGTTTTCATTGAAGGGTTTATAACCGTCGGGCAGGGCGAAGCTGCGGAGCCAATCCATCATCGGGTCATAGTAGAGCGGCCGCAAAATGGGCGTATCCACCATGGGCAGCGCCGAGACCTTGAACTCTCCACTGAGCGCATTGATGCCCACGCTCTGGAGATCCAATGCCAGCGCCAGCGCCCAGCGCACTTCAAGCTTGTCATACGGGGGCTTAATGTTGTTGATCAGCAGGCCGTACTGGCAGGCGTCATCCATGTTGTGGTAGGGCATCAGCGGGTTCCAGGTCTTGATGTACTGGCTGTTGGACTGCGCCGCCTTGATGCTGTCGGGGCTCATGAAGGTGTCTACATCGTACATATTCTGGGTGAAGGCCAGAACACGCTTGTCTTCGGTGCCGAAGTCCTTGTAAAGCACGTATTTGGCTTTCGGCTCGCCATACCAGCCCCAAGACGAGTTCTTCCAATCCTCACGGCGTTCCCAGAGCGCCCAGTAACCGCTGGGGTCGAACTCCTTGAGGGTGTACGGACCCAGACACACCGGGTAAGTGTTGCGGAACTGGCTGACATCCGCTTCTTTCTCGAACACGTGCTTGGGAACGATGTTGAAGCGGGAACCCCACGTCTCCACACCGAGGAAGAGGGGCAGATCATACGCCGGGTTGACCGTCTCCAGCTCGATGGTATAGTCATCCACCTTGGAATAGCTCTTGACGTAGCCGGTGACCGCCGCCACCCCAAAATAGGTGAGTTTATCTTTGTATTTGAAGTAGGTATCGAGGGTGTAGATTACGTCATCTGCCGTGAAGGCCACCCCATCGCTCCACTTCAAATCCTTCCGCAGGGTGATCTTGAATTTGGTGTGTTCATCGTTCAGCACTTCGGGCATGTCGGCGGCCACTTCAGGGTACGAAACGCCCTTGCCAGTGTCCGTTTCCCACAGATACCCCATGCACAGTTCCCGCACCCCGCGCCAGATATCGTAGTTCATCAGCATGTTGTGCTGATCGGGATTGGAAGACTGGCGGTCGAATGTTTGCACCACCACCGTTTCAGAACGGGGAGTGCCAACATCGGTCATCGTTTGTGAGCCTGACGCGCCCTCCTCTGCCGGCTTGGTAGCCTCGCCCGCCTGCCCCCCGGTCGCTTCTGTAGGAGTGGCAGCCGCAGGAGCACACGCCGAAAGCACGAGACTGGCAATGACAATCACGATGGAACAAACAAACCAGATTCGAAAGCTCCTTTTCATCTTCTTACCTCCTGATAGTTCAGACAAGCGAAAAAAAAGCCAAGGACTTCCATATGGCATGCACAAACAGCAGGAACCGCCCGATACTCACCTCCTTAAGGCCAAGCAAGGTATGAGGAACTGCTCTTGCTCACGGGTTTTTCTGAACTCGGATCGCCATGAATTTACGCGCCGGTATTGGAATGCGCACCTGTCCGCTGGCTTTTTCTGCCGCCGTCTCAATGGTCATATTCCAGGTGTCAATCACGTCAATCCGGTAGCTTCCTTCGGGCAGGTTAAAGTTGCGCGAGCCGGGCTGGTGCATCCCAAAATAAAACAGGAAATAATCGCTCTCGTGGTATCCTCCGGCCTCCATGTTCCAACGTCCCTCGGCGATGATGCGGTCCACTGGCTGACTGGAAGGGGCAAAGAGCGACTCGCGGTTGGGCAGTTCCATCAGATTGATGAACTCGTTATCGGGTTTTTCAATGGGAGTAAGACAGGGAGCCTGCTCAAAGATCGAACGCAGGAAGGCAATCCGCGGCACGCTCTCTCCACGCAGTTGACCGCCCTTCGACCACCACAATATTTCCTGATCGTTCACATAGGTTTCCCCATGGCCCACATAACCGCCCTGGGTGAAGCCCAGCCAAAAGCGCATCACCAGTTCTTCCGGCGAGAGGTCGCCCCACATCATGTGAATATCGCCTTCGTACCCACATTCGTCAACCACCACCGGCTTCCCATACTTCTTGAGCCACACCGGCACCCGATTCAATGCGTGACTCTGAATGCTGCAATGCGTGACCCAGGGCTTGGTGTGATCGTAGAACGAGAAGCAGTTGTGGATGGAACGCAGGTGATCGTAGGGGTCAATCTGCTGAACCAACTGCATGTAGTGATCCCAATCGGCCATGGTGCGCCCGATGAACAGGTCATACTCGTTGGCAAACGACCACCACAGGTTGCGATACGCCGAAAGCCTGGCTACCAGGTAGCGCAGATAACGGTCATTGACTTCTGGGGGCATGCGGTCGAAGCCCCAGGCGCCAAAGTCGTAGGGGTGAAAGATAATCAGATCGGCTTCAATGCCCAGCGCCTGGAGGTCAAGGATGCGCTGTTCAAGATGCTGGAAGTAAGCCGGGTTGAAGCGCGAAAAATCCCAGTAATTGGGGGGTTCTACCCGGCGGTAGTTGTGGAGAAGCGAGGGGTCCCACTTTTGAGTCACCTGACCGGGGAACGGGTAAGACGGCGGCTCATTGGTGTTGAAGGCATAACGCTTGGGAAAAACGCACATGCGCATCTTGTTGAAGGGGGCACGCTTCAGCGTTTGCAGGGTTTGCTCTTCCAGCGCATCCCCTTGCAGGTTCCACACGTAACAGGTAGTGCCTACCGGGATAAATGGAGTGCCATCTTCATAGGCGAAATGCGTCTGGTCTGCCACGCGCACCGGCCCATGATTGCCCGCGGACGGAGGCGTGCACAGGAATGAGCCGGTCACCCCGTTGAGCGCCGGCACGTTTGAACGGGTGACGTAATGCCACTCCCCTTCCTGGCGGGGCATAAAGCGCACTTTGTAGAGGCCCTCGCCGTCGTAAAAGCCGGTCACCAGCACCTGCTGGCCCGGCTGAGAGAACTCGGCTTCCAGTTGCACTTCAAGAAACGGGTTTCCAGTTTCAGGCCCTTTGAGCGCAAGCTCGAAGCAATTCCACTTTTCCACCTGAACAGACATCATCTGGGGCTCCTTGATCGAATGGGAATGAAGTTGACAACCCAGGTATTCTTTGAGATTGGTATTTCAGAACCGATAACAGTAGGTCGAAAAGCGCGTATGAATAAATATTCAAGTAAAGCGATTTATTCGTAAATCAGTTTAGCACATCCGAAAAGCCGAGTCAAGTACCTGTCAACCCCAAAAGAATAAATTGATTTATTAGAATAATTATTCAGAGTTGAATTCCTGGGCGAAAACGAGTATACTCACATGTGAATAGAATCATATACATGAATAATTATACAATTAGCCCAATGAACCCATACCTCTTTTCTCCCGATCAACTTCGCCTCACGGCCAATGCCATCCGGCGGCGGAACCTCAAAATGCTCACCCGCGCCCGCCTCGGCCACACCGGTGGAGACCTCTCCGTGGCCGACATCCTTACCACCCTCTACTTCCACATCCTCAACATTGATCCCCACTATCCGAATGACCCCAACCGCGACCGGTTAGTGCTTAGCAAGGGCCACTGCGCGGGGGCGCTCTACACCACGTTGGCCGAAGCTGGTTTCATTCCCATCGAAGAGCTGGACACCTTTGCCAAACCTCTCTCGCGCCTCAACGGCCATCCCAACCGGGCCAAAGTGCCGGGCGTCGAGACCAACACCGGCCCTCTGGGTCATGGCGTGCCGGTTGCTGTGGGCATGGCGCTTTCTGCCCGCCTCAATCAGGCCAACTGGCGCACTTTCGTCATCACCGGGGATGGCGAACTTCAAGAAGGCAGTAACTGGGAAGCCGCCCTTTCAGCGGCTCATTACCGATTGGATAACCTCACCCTGATCGTTGACCGCAACGGCCTTCAGCAGGGCGACACCACCGAAAACACCATGCACCTGGAGCCTCTGGCTGAGAAATGGCGTGCTTTTGGCTGGTCCGTTGCTGAAGTGGATGGGCATAACATCTCCGAACTGCTCTCCACGTTTCAGAATCTGCCATTAGAGCGCGAGAAGCCTACCTGCATCATCGCGCACACGCACAAAGGCCAGGGGGTTTCGTTCATTCAGGACCGGGTCGAATGGCATCATCGCGTGCCTACCGAAGCTGAACTGGCCCTGGCCCTGGCCGAACTTGGAGAGGTGATCTCATGAGCCACGCACAAACCGCCCCATCCCCTGCAAACACCCAATTCTTCGACTGCCGCGATGCCTTTGCCGACCGGCTGGAGGAAATTGCCCACCGCGACCCGCGGGTTGTGGTGGTGGTCAACGACTCGGTTGGCTCAAGCAAGGTAGGCGGCTTTAAAAAGATCTTCCCCGACCGCCTGATCAACGTGGGAATTGCCGAACAAACCATGGTGGGGCTTTCGGCGGGCCTCTCGAATGGTGGGATGATCCCCTTCGTCTGCGCCGCTTCCTGCTTCCTCACTGCCCGCGGCCTGGAACAGATCAAAGTGGACCTGGCCTATTCTTTCACCAACGTTAAGCTCTGCGGCATGAGCAGCGGCGTGGCCTACGGTGAATTAGGGCCAACCCACCATTCCATCGAAGATCTGGCCTGGCTGCGGGCCATCGCCAACATGACCATCATCGTCCCGGCCGACCCTGTGGAAACTGCTCAGGCGGTTCAGGCCGCCTACGAACATGAAGGGCCGGTCTTCCTGCGCATCAGCCGGACCCCGGTACCGATCCTCTACGATGCCCTCGCCTATCGGTTCCAGATCGGCAAGGCCAGCACCCTGCGAGACGGACGCGACCTGACGATCATCACCAACGGCACGCTGGTACACGTGGCCCTGTCCGCCGCCGGGCTGCTCGCCGCGAACGGCGTTCAGGCGCGGGTGATCAACATGGCTACCGTCAAACCGCTGGATGAAGAAGCCGTCCTCTCGGCGGCCCGCGAAACCGGCGCCATCCTCACCGTCGAGGAACACTCTATCCACGGCGGCCTCGGCGGAGCGGTGGCCGAAACCGTCGTTTGCCACCATCCCGTCCCCATGCGCATCATGGGCTTCCCGGAGTTTTGTCCCACCGGCTCGGCCCAGTTCCTGTTCGAATATTATCACCTCACCCCGCAGGGGATCGCTTCCAAAGCTTTTGAGTTGATGAAGGAGAAAGCACCATGACAAGAGCAACCCTTGGAGTCATTGTGGGCAATCGGGATTTCTTCCCTGACCGGCTGGTCTCGGAGGGACGTAAGGACCTTCTGGAGCTGTTCCAATCTATGGATATCGAGCCGGTCATGCTGAGCGAAACCGATACCAAGCTCGGTTCGGTGGAGACTTACGCTCATGCCAAAGCCTGCGCCGATCTTTTTCGCCGCAACGCCGACCGGATCGAGGGCATTCTGGTCACTCTGCCCAATTTCGGAGATGAAAAAGGCGTGGCCGATGCCATCAAGCTCTCTGGTCTGCGCGTGCCGATTCTGATCCAGGCGTACCCGGATGACCTCGATCATCTCTCGGTGGAGCGGCGGCGTGATGCCTTTTGTGGCAAAATTTCGGTGTGCAACAACCTGCGGCAGTACGGGTTTGCTTACTCTCTTACCGAGCTTCACACCGTTCATCCACTTTCTGAAAGCTTCAGAAACGACCTGGATAAATTCCTGCGCGTGTGCAAGGTGGTCCGCGGGTTGCGCAATGCCCGTCTCGGCGCGGTAGGCGCTCGCCCGGCGGCCTTCAACACCGTGCGATACAGTGAAAAACTGCTCCAGCACGAAGGAATTACCGTCACCACAGTTGATTTCTCCGAGATTCTCGGTCAGGCCAGGAGACTGGCCGACGATGATCCGCGCGTAAAGGCCAAACTAAGCCAGATCACCGCCTACGCCCGGGCCGAAGCCGTGCCTTCTGAACGCCTGGTGCGCATGGCTAAACTGGGCATCGTCCTCGACGATTGGATGACCGAAAACGAAATTCAGGCCAGTGCCTTGCAGTGCTGGACTTCCATCCAAAAGAACTACGGCATCAACGTTTGCACCCTCATGTCCATGATGAGCCAGCAGTTGCTCCCCTCGGCCTGCGAGGTTGACGTGACCGGCGTAGCCTCGATGTACGCCTTGCAACTGGCCTCTGGAACGCCTGCGGCCCTGGTAGATTGGAACAACAACTACGGTAACGATCCCAATAAATGCGTGTTCTTCCACTGTGGAAACTGGGCCGAGACGTTCCTCCCCGGTATCGAGATCAGCAATGCCCCCATCCTGGGTTCCACCCTGGGAGTAGAGAACACCTATGGCACAGTCGTTGGGCGAACTCCCGCTGGTCCGGTGACCTTTGCCCGCATCTCCACTGACGACATCCAGGGAATCATCCGAACCTACGTGGGCGAAGGACGCTTCACCGACGACCCATTAGATACCTTCGGCAGCCGTGCCGTAGTTGAAGTACCCAACCTCCAGCGGCTGATGAAAGTCATCTGTAAGCAGGGCTTTGAACACCACGTAGCCATGTCGGCCAGCCACACCGCCTCTGCCCTGGCCGAAGCCTTCGAAACCTACTTTGGGTGGGAGGTATACCATCACGAAGGATAGGAATGCCCCGCACAGCGAGGTGTTCCTATCCCCTTACACGCCTTAACATAGGGAACTGAAGCATTCTAAACCGGAGACACCAAACCATGACCCGCTCCCTCATTCTGGCGATTGATCAAGGCACGACCAACAGCAAAGCCTCCCTGATTAATTCATCCGGGGAAGTGCTGGGCGAGGCTTCTCAGCCGGTAAAGATCAGCTACCCTCAACCCGGGTGGGTGGAGCAAGACCCGGCCGAATTATGGCAAACCTCCCTGGCCGCCGTGCAAGCAGTGCTCGGATCACAAAACCCGGGGGAGCTGGCCGCCATTGCTGTGACCAACCAACGCGAATCGGCGCTGATTTGGGAGCGCAAGACCGGCAACCCCCTTGGCCCTTGCGTCTCGTGGCAGTGCCGCCGGTCTGAGCCGTTTATTGCCCGGCTGCGCCAGGATGGTTTTGAAATGGCTATACGCAAAAAGACCGGCCTCACCCTCGACCCTATGTTCTCCGCCGGCAAGGCCCGCTGGATCCTCGATTCCATCCCCAACGGCCGTTCGCGCGCTCTGGCCGGTGAACTTTGCTTCGGCACCGTTGATTCCTGGCTCTTGTGGAACCTCTCCGGCGGACAGGTGCACGCCTGCGACGTGACCAACGCCTCGCGCACCCAGCTCTTCAACTTGCACACTGCTGATTGGGATGACGAACTGCTCGATCTTTTTGGCCTCCCCCGCGCCATGATGCCCACCGTACACCCATCCGGGTTCATCTACGGCCTTACCCACCCAATTGGCCCTCTGCCAGGGGGGCTGCCCATCGCCGCCCTCATCGGCGATTCTCACGGCGCCCTGGTAGGACATGCCGGCTTTCGCCCTGGCTCCATCAAAGCCACCTATGGCACCGGTTCCTCCCTGATGATGCCCATCCCCTCCCCCATTCTCTCAGAACACGGCCTCTCGACCAGCATTGCCTGGGGCTATCGGGGCATCACCTATGCTTTGGAGGGTAATATTTACATCACTGGCGCCGCCGTGCAGTGGTTAGCTCAATTTTTGGGACTGCACCGCCCTGATGAGATCGAAGAACTGGCCGGACGCGTCTCAGACAGTCAGGGAGTCTACTTTGTGCCGGCCCTCGTTGGATTAGGTGCGCCTTATTGGGATGCTCACGCTCGCGGGCTGCTGGTGGGCATCACCCGTGGAACAACCGCCGCCCATGCCGCCCGCGCCGCTATCGAGTCCATTGCTTATCAAATTTACGATGTGTTCACCGCCATGCAGCAAGATTCGGGACAACCCCTGCATGTGCTTATGGCTGATGGCGGCGCCACCCGTAACCGCTACCTCATGCAATTCCAGGCCGATGTGCTGGGAATCCCTGTAGTGCGGAGCCGGGTAAGCGACCTTTCGGCGCTGGGTGCGGCTTACCTGGCCGGGCTGACTACGGGTATCTGGCAATCTTTCGAGCAGATCGAAAGCCTTCCCCGCCCACACGACCGGTTCGAACCGCAAATGTCCGAGTCTCAACGCACCGCCCTGCTGGAGGGCTGGAAAGACGCTGTTCGCCGGGCGCTCTCGACTGCCACTCTGGTATGAGAGAAGCCTCCTGCAAGAAGATTATCGTTTTGGCGGCGTCAGCATCCGCAGACGCCGCTGTTCTTTTGGAAAAGAACACCCGAATGCCCAATACTTCCCGATCGGGCATCTCTCCAGTGAGGCAAACCACGGCGCTCGATCACAACCCAGGGTAGAACCAGCATGCCAAAATCGGCGCCTGTCGCTATAATCAGGGGTAAATCCGCAGGGCAACTCGCAGGGAGATTATGTTATGACCACACTGGATGAACAGCGGCTGATGACCAAAATTGCCAAAATGTATATCGAATGGGGATGGAACCAGACGGACATTGCCAGGCAGTTGGGCATCTCACAGGCCACCGTTTCTCGTTTGTTCAAGCGGGCCAAAGAGGTGGGCATCATCCGCATCAGCGTCACTGTGCCGGTAGGCGTGTACACGGACCTGGAAGGCGAATTGATTCGCAAATACTCTCTTAAAGATGCCATCGTCGTTGACACGCTGGGAGAGGACGAGAATCAGATCATGCGCGACATCGGCGCGGCCGCGGCCTATTACCTGGAAAACGTCATTCGTGATCATGAGGTCATCGGCATTTCGTCCTGGAGCTCAACCCTGCTGGCGATGATTGATGCCATGCACCCCATCCCGGCCAAGAAAGGCGTTCTGGTGGTGCAAATTCTCGGCGGCATTGGCAACCCCTCAGCAGAAATCCATGCCGCGCGCCTCACCAGCCGGCTCGCCAACCTGGTCAATGGAACGGCGGTTTTTCTGCCTGCCCCGGGCATCGTCGGTTCAGAGGCCGCCCTGCACGTGCTTCTTCAGGATCAGTATGTGCAAGAAGCCCTCAGCCTGTTTGACAAAGTCACCCTGGCCCTGGTAGGGATTGGCTCTATCGAGCCTTCACGGTTACTGACTCTGAGCGGAAACATCTTTTCGCAGGAAGAACAAAACTACCTCCGCGAACACGGAGCTGTGGGAGATATTCTGCTGCACTTTTACGACATCCACGGCAAGCCGGTTGACAGCTCTCTCGATAACCGGGTCATCTCGATGCAGCTCGAACAACTGCGCCGCACCGAGCGCTCGGTGGGCATTGCGGGCGGGCCCCGCAAGTATCAGGGCATCCTGGGGGCGCTCAACGGCCGCTGGATCAACGTCCTTATCACCGACCGCGCGACCGCCGAAAGGCTGGTGCACGACGAGAGTTAACGTAAGCCCGCCCCGAAACTTCCAGAACTTCGGGGCGGGCCTTGAGAGAGAACAGGCAGGTTCAGCGAGAAGGCGAATTCCCCTTACCCTCCTCGTATAGGTGGCACTTTACCAGCACATCTTCTACAAAGATGTCTTTGGGAACTTCTTTCTTACATCGTTCACTCACCAGTGCACAGCGCCCGGCGAACTTGCACCCCTGCCGCAGGTATTCTTCCTGCTCTAATTCAGCCAGCATGACGGTATCAGTCCAGGTCTTGCGGGGGTCGGCCTCAGGGATCGAATCGCGCAGCAGCCGCGTATAAGGGTGCCGGGGGTTCATCAACACCTGCTCCACGCTCCCCATCTCAACGATGTTCCCCCGGAACATGATCGCAATCCGGTCGCTCACGTAATAAGCGGTAGCCAGGTCGTGGGTGATGTAAAGCACGCTCACCCCCAGCTCGTCCCGCAATTTTTTGAACAAGTTGACGATGGACATGCGCAGCGAAGCATCCACCATTGAGACGGGCTCGTCGGCAATGATCAATTTGGGGTCAGTTATCAGCGCCCGTGCAATCGAAATGCGCTGAAGCTGACCGCCTGAAAACTCATTAGGATATTTCCCCGCAAACTCAGGATAAGTCAGGCCAACCAAACGCAATTTCCGATCAATCAGATCAATGGCCGCCTGTTTTCCCTCCGCCAGGCGGTAGTTCTGCACCGTTTCAAAGAAGTACGAGTCCACCGTTCGCAGCGGGTTGAAGGTGCTGAACGGGTCCTGGAAGATCGCCTGTACCCCCTCTGTGGCCCACACCTTTTCTTTTCGCGTCTGCACTTTCCCGTTATGTACAATCGTCCCAGAAGAGGCCTCTTCAAACCCCAGCACGATTTTGGCTGTGGTGGTCTTCCCACACCCGCTTTCGCCGGCCAGAGTGAAAATTTCAGCCGGATTCATGAAAAAACTGACGTGGTCAACGGCGGTAATCAGAATTCTGGCGATCAGGCTGCCCAGGGCATATTGTTTGGTAAGGTCTTTTACCTCAAGAAGCTTTTCCATGTTTCCCCTCCCCAATCAGCCAGCAGGCAACTCGGTGTTTCTCAGCCGGATAGGAAAAACCCGGCATACTTTCGCGGCAAATGCTTCTGGTATACGGACAGCGCGGGTGGAATGGGCAACCGCTGGGCAAATCGGCCAGAGAGGGCGGACTGCCAGGCACACTTTCGCGCATCATCTTGTCGCCAAACTTGGGCAGCGAATGGATCAGGAATTGAGTGTAGGGATGTAGAGGTTCTTCGAAAATCTGCATCGTCGTTCCCTCTTCAACAATCCTCCCTGCGTACATGATCCCAATCCGGTTGGCGATGTTGGCGTGCACGCCCATATCGTGGGTGACCAGGATAATGGTATTTTTCAGCTTCTTCTGAATTTCCTTGAGCATCTGAATGACCCCGCGCTGCATCACTACATCCAGCGCGGTGGTGGGTTCGTCACCGATCATAATGCGCGGTTTGAGCAAGGCCGAAAGTGCAATGGTGACTCGCTGACGCATCCCGCCGGAGAGCTGATGGGGGTACGCATTGAGGATATTTCTAGGCAGGCCCAGCTCGAGGATCTGCTGTTGAGCTTGCTCAAAGACCTTCTTCCGTTGGGGTTCGGGCACGTGGCTGGCGATGAAATCCTGGTAACTCTCCTTAATTTTGATCACCGGGTTGAGCACACTCATCGAGCCCTGGGGAATATATGAGATGTACTCCAGGCGAAGTCTCCGCTTTTCTTCTGCGGATAGAGAGGTAACTTCGACCTCCTCCCAATTGATCCGGTAACAGACTTTACCCCCAACCAGGCGCAGGGGCGGCTCAATGGCCCCAAAGAGCGCCTTGAGCAGGGTTGATTTTCCACAACCGCTTTCGCCCGCAATGCCGTAAATCTCGTTTTCCTGAATCTCCAGGTTGACCTCGTTGACCGCTTTGATAACCTTCTGCGCCCCGTGCATATCCAGCACATAGAAAGCCTTCAACTGATCGGTGCGGAGGATGGTTTCGGGTTTTGGTTCCATAGTTCCTCCTTTAGGCCCCTACCCGCTGGATGCGGGTGCGCGGATCGAGATATTCGCTGATGCTCACGGACATCCAATACAGCGCAATGAACAGGAAGAGCGATAATACCACCGGGGTGAGAACCCACCACCAGCGGCCCAGAAGGATGGACTGGTAGAAAAGCGCCCAGTTCAACATTGTCCCCAGCGTTGGGACGTTCAGGTTGACCAGCCCCAAAATAGCCAGGGTGATTTCCAGACCAATCGCCCAGGCAATATTGTTGATCAAGGTAGAAAAGATCAACGGCGTGGCAAACGGCATGTACTCGTTCAGCACCAATTTCACCGTCCCTGTGCCTGAAAGAATGGCGGTTTTGGTGAAGTCTCGCTCACGCAGGCTCAGGATAATCGAACGGATCACGCGTGCATCCCACGCCCAACCGAAAGCCGAAAGCATCAACCCCAGAATCACCAGATTCATATACTTCCGCACCAGCATGGCCAGCATGACCATGATCAGGAACAGCGGGATTACCAGCAGACTATCGCCGACGAACATCAACACCCGGTCTACCATCCCCCCCTGGTAGCCGGCAATCATCCCCACCAGGATGGCAATCACCCTGGAAACGATTCCTGCGATCAGCGAGATGATCAACGAATTGCGCACGGCAAAGGTAGCCTGCCAGAAGATGTCTTGCCCGTTGGAATCGGTGCCAAGCCAGTGTTCAGCCGAGGGTTTCATATCTTTCGGCACTACATTCCACAAGGTGGGATCGTACGGCGAGAAGATGGAGAGAAAGGCCATGACTACGATAATGACCATCACCCCAAAGCTGAAGGCAAAGCGATAATCTCTAAAAAGGTCTCTAAGGATTCTCACGGCGCTGACCTCCTATTTGTATCGGACCCGTGGATCAAACAATGGATACGTCAGGTCGACGATCAGAATCGCCGTCGTGATCGCCAGGATCGAAAAGAGTGTGATCCCCATGATCAGGTTATAGTCGCCGTTGATAATGGCGCGGTAAAGCAACATGCCCAGGCCCGGGTAACCGTAGACGATTTCGGTAATCAGCGCCCCGCTGAAAATTTGCCCCATCGAAAGCGCCAGGCCGGTAATTTGCGGCAAGATAGCGTTCCGAATGACGTACTTACCCACGATGCGGTCTTCAGTGACGCCGCCCATCTTGGCGTACTGAACGAAACTCTCCGCATTGACATTCTGCACGATCAGTTTCATCGTCTGAAAGGTAACCGCCCCTCCCAGAACAGACAACGATAAGGCCGGCAGGAACGAGTGCCAAAGGACATCCTTGATATACGCCCAGGTGAAAGAAGGAACCGCTCCCAGAGATGCGCCCCCGGTAATAGGGAACCACTGTACCACGTAAGCCAACAACAGCAGTAAAGCGAAAGCAAAAATGTAGTAGGGCAGCGGGCGCACCACCATGGCGACGGCATCGAGAATGCGCGACCAACTCTTGCGTGAATAATATCCTGCCAGCCCACCGATGATGTTCCCGACGACCCATGAAATGAGGGTGGTGGGCAACAGGAGGCCCAGCGTCCAGGGCATGGCAACAGCAATCAATTGGTTCACGCGGGTAGGGAATTGAAAGAAAGACACACCCAAATCGCCGCGGAACAGCCTGCCCCAAAAGGCCCAGTATTGATCGAGCCATGAGCCTTCCAGGCCGTATAACTGCGTCAGATCGCGGATAATGCCATCCATGGCGCCCGGTTCCATGGTAGAACCGCGCCCCCGCAGTTCTCCGATCATCCGCATGATGGGGTCATTCGGAGTGATCCTGGGAATGAGGAAAACCACAGTGATGCCCAGCCAGATCACCAAGAAATATTGAATTAAACGGGGAATGAGATATCGTTTTACAAATGCCACGGTCTTACCCTCATCACAAAGTCAGGTTTGAGGAACCAAGCCATACCTACAGTATACGGCCATGACCCCAAAATAAACCTGCGATCTCCTGGGCGGGTTTTCCGCCCAGGAGAATCGTAGGAAGATTCGAGGTCAGACCTCGAAAATCACTATGCGCCGGTTGGCTTCAGGAAGGGGGTCGTATACTTAAAGTTCGGCCAGTGGGTGTAGGGTTCGTTGTAGGGATTTTCACTACCTGGCCAGTTCGTCCAGTAGTACTCGTCCCAACCCACAAACCCAATATACCCGTAAGTGGGAATGCCGGGCATGTTCTTGACGGCTTCTTTGAGGCCCTCGATGCCGATGGCAACCACCGCCTCGGTATCAAAGGGATCGGTCTCGCGCAGTTTCTTGATGATCGCGTCCATTTCTGGGCTAGACCAGCGCGAGTAAATCCCTTGAGTGCGCTCTCCAACGGGCCGCTTGTAAGCAGAATTCCAGCGGTCAAGCACGCGGTAGAGGTCGGGCCCTGCGCCCCATGGCTCCTGAGCCGGCCAGGCGCCGCTCACGTCGAAGTCGCCGGTGGCTCCCAGGCCGTCCCCATTCTCGGTGGTATACATCTCGGCGTCAATGCCGAACTTCTTCCACTGCTGCACAGCCGCCGCCGCGTTGCGCGCATCGTGGTTCGAGAGCACAGTACCGCACATGAAGGAGATCTTCCAGGGCGTGCCGTCTGGCTTGAGCCACTTGCCGTCTTTGTCTCTCGTAAAGCCGTTCTTCTCCAGCAGTTTGGCGGCCACGTCGGGGGCGTATTTGTACCAGCCGAGGCCGAAGGCCTTCTCAATGAAAGCCGGATCATCCGGGAAGACGTACCCGCGGCTTCGAGCGTAGTCCGCAACCCGCTTGGGCGCATCGGGGTCGTAGGGCGCGAAGGTCTCGCCGTTGCCGATGTCGAGGGTAAAAGATTTCAGCCAGTCCTGCATCGGCCGGATGTAATATTCGGGATAGGGGCCCAGGTGCGGGATGTGAACCGGGCTCAAAGTACCCGAAGAGTCGACGGCGATGCTCGTGTACTCGACGATATCAATCGCCAGCAACAGCGCCCAGCGGACATCCACATTATCGAAAGGCGGGCGGGCCGTGTTGAAGAGGATGCCTGTGATGCAGGGATCGTTGTTAACCACGAACGGGAAGGTCGGCTGGTAGGCGCGAGAGGTCTTCGACTGCGCCAGCAGGGCTTTGAGGCCGTCGGCAGACAGTTCCGCCACATCCAGTTGGTGCGTCAGTTGGGCCAGAATCTGCGCGCCTTCATCGGCAAAGTATTGGAAGATGATGTACTTGGGCTTTGGCTCGCCATACATCATGCCGGTAGGGCTTTTATCCCAATCCTCGCGTCTCTCCCAGGCCGTCCAGCTCCCCTGCGGGTCAAAGCTGTGCAGTTTATACGGCCCACACCCCACAAAGGGATTGAATGGGAACTGAACGGGGTCGTCCACTTTTTCGAAGATGTGTTTGGGGAAGAAGCGGGTGCAGCCCCAGCGGTCCAGGAAAGTGGTATGGAAGCGGGAGTTGGGCTGTTTCAGCTTGAACTCGACGGTGTAGTCATCAAGCGCGGTCACGCTCTCCACGTTATCCACAAAGAAGGAGTGAGCGTTGAAGCCCTCGTACTTCATCAGCGTTTCCACCGTGTAGACCACATCGGCCGCGGTGAAAGGCTCACCATCCGACCAGTGAACTCCCTGGCGCAGCTTGACGGTCAGACCGGTGAAATCCGGAGTATAGGTCGGGTCTCCATCCGCCACGCCGGGGATGATCTTGCCGGTGGCAAAGTCAACCGACCAGAACGGCTCATCGGCCAGGTTCTGTATACCGCGGTCCTGCCACTTCCAACCCACCCACAGGTTAAAGTTATCGGGGGTGCCAACGCGCCCGGTGAGGATGCGGGCAATGAGGGTCTCGCGGCGGGGGAAGGTTCCCAACACATTGGCTACTTCCTCTGGCGGTTTCGTCGGGAGCGGCGTAGCAGTAACCACTTCCACTTTAGGCGTACCCTGAACCTCGACGACACGGGTGACTTCGACAGGCTTTTCGATGACCTGAGGGGTGGCGGAGGCCGGCGCGCAGGAGGCCAGGACTGCGCCTGCAGCACCTGTACCCACCATCTTCAGAAACTTGCGGCGGTTAAATTTCCTTTTCATTTCCTTCTCCTGAACTCTTCAAAGAAAAGAACCCCACAACACTACCTGGTTCAATTGGGCCGAACCAGCATTCGACAGCAAGCCTTTCTTCGTTCCACCTCCTTTCATGGATCGAACTGATTTTCGCGAGGATACTTCGCTGACTGCATTCGAAAAACGATCGAGAAAGGCATCCTGGCAAACTCATTACGGTTGATTTGGTTCATTACGGTTCGTTTGGAACCGTGCACGAATGGCGAAGGATCAGTTGAGTCTGAAAAACGCGCATCGTCTCCACCGATGGATCTTCACCCACCAGCTTCACAATCATCTCAGTGGCGGCTGTTCCCATGTCCTCGATGAACTGATCTATCGTGGTCAAGGGTGGGTCCATGTACGAGGCTTCCTGGAGATTATCGAACCCCACAACCGATACATCCCCTGGAATGCACAGGCCAAGCTCGCCTGCCACCTGGTAAACTCCCATGGCGGTCATATCATTGGCGGCAAAGATCGCCGTTGGCCGATCGGCTCTGGTCAAGAGGGAACGCGCGCGGTGAACGGCAGTTTCGATGGTGTAATCGCCAATCGAAATCAGGTTTTCATCCTGAGGGATACCCGCGGCCGCCAACCCATCTTTGTAGCCTTGCAATCGCTGGTGAGCGCTGATCAAATCTAACCGGCCGGTGATGTGTGCAATGCGCCGATGACCCAGGCTGGTAAGGTACTGCATGGCAGCAAGCGCACCTTCGTAATTGGTAGCAATCACAGAGGGGTGATCGGGGGCTTCAGCGTTGGGATCCACAATCACCACCGGAGCGTGGGTTGGAAAGCTGGTTGCCGTAGGCGTCACCACAATCAACCCGTCTGTGATCCCACCGTTTAAGAAAGAGACGTATGACCGCTCATTCTGAGCGATGTTTTCTTTCCAACTCCCACTGGTATAGATGATCAGGTGTTTATCTAACTGGGCAATGGCGCGGTTAACCCCCCGCATGATCTGCTGGCAGTAAGGAGAAGCAACGTCGGGTAAAACCAGGCCAATCACGTTGGTGCGCCGGCTGCGCATGCCGCGCGCCGCCAGGCTTGAGGCATAATCCAACTGGTGGATAACGCTTTGAACCTTCTCGATGGTCTCTTCGGACACATCTCCCTTACGGTTCAAAACGCGCGAGACGGTAGAAACCGAGACGCCGGCGGCTCTGGCTACATCTCCGATGGTGGTTTTCTTAGAACGTCGCTTCATGGGGTTTTCCCAGAAAACGTTATCGGTATCAATACTGGAAACGTTATAGTCATTATGGCAAAAATTTACTATAATGTCAATAACCCAAGTTCACTCAGTTTTTCCCAATCTGTTTTACTGCTTTTCTGGAGGGATGTCAGATGGGTACCAAAGCCAAATTTCATGGCCCTGCTTTTGGTGGGCTGGAAACGACCGAGCCGCTGAATGATGCCCAGATTGATGCGCGGGCACGCGAACTCTTGAGTCAGCTCACCCTCGATGAGAAGATCAAAACCATGTCTGGTGATCTGCCTTTCTGGGTGGGCATGGCCGATATGCTCGGCGGCGGCTATGCCGATCACCCCTGGGTGGCCGGCGCGATTCCGCGCCTGGGTATCCCAGGGGTGCGCTTCGTAGACGGCCCGCGCGGGGTGATTCTGGATGGCGCCACCACCTTCCCCGTTTCGATGGCGCGGGGAGCAACCTTTGACCCAGAACTCGAAGAACGCATTGGGGATGTCATCGGGCGCGAATTGCGCGCCATGGGAGGCAATTTCTTCGGCGGAGTGTGCATTAACCTGTTACGCCACCCGGCATGGGGACGCGCTCAAGAAACGTATGGCGAAGACCCTATCCACTTGGGCGAATTTGGCGCGGCGCTGGCTCGCGGCGTGCAGAAACACGTGATGGCCTGCGCCAAACACTACGCGCTCAATTCCATGGAAAACGCCCGCTTCACCGTGGATGTAAGAATCGAACCCCGCCCCCTGCACGAGATTTACCTGCGCCATTTCAAGCGCGTGGTTGAAGAGGGGGTGGCCTCTATCATGAGTGCCTACAACAGCGTCAATGGCGAGTACTGCGGCCAGAACTACACCCTGCTGACCGAAATTCTCAAGCAGCAGTGGGGCTTCCAGGGTTTTGTAATGACCGACTTCATCTTCGGCATGCGCGATTCGAAGAAAGCCGCTCTGGCCGGCCAGGACGTTGAAATGCCCTTCGATATGATCCATCGGCAGCACCTCAAGCGGCTGGTACTAGCAGGAGAAGTTCCCCTGGAGCGGATCGAGGATGCCGCGCTGCGCGTGATCCGCCAGCAGGTTCGTTTTGCGCAGGGCCGCAATCCGAAAGAGTACACCCTGGATGTGGTAGGCTGCGAAGCGCACCGCAGGATCGCCCGCGAAGCCGCTGAAAAGGCTATTGTCCTGCTTAAGAACGATGGCGGGCTGCTGCCGTTAAAACAGGTGAAGAAACTGGCTGTGATCGGAAAACTGGCCTCCACGCCCAACACAGGAGACGGCGGTTCCTCCAACACTCGGCCAGAATACGTGATCACCCCACTGCAAGGCCTGCAAGAAGCACTACAGGGGCAGGCGGAAATTCTCTATGCCGATGGCAGTGACCCAGACGAGGCCGTGCGGATTGCCAGCGCAGCGGACGTCGCGGTGCTGGTGGTAGGCTATACCAGTCAGGACGAAGGCGAATTCGTTTCGCCCGATTCAATGGCTGAACTGGCGAAAAACTTCCCGCCCCCCACCCCCGAAGAACTGCCTATCGCTCAAAAACTGATGGCCAGCATGACCGCGACCAGCAGCGTGCCTAATGCCATGCCCCCCGGCGGAGACCGGCGGGTATTAACCCTGCACCCGGAGGACGAAGAACTCATCCGGGCGGTGGCGGCTGTCAACAGGCAGGTAGTGGTGGCGATGATGGGCGGCAGTGCCATCATCACTGAAAACTGGCGGCGTCAGGTTCCTGTTATCCTCATGCTGTGGTATCCGGGCATGGAAGGCGGGCGGGCCTTTGCAGACATCCTGCTGGGC
>Ga0101944_10001155_pt1 | contig 59845 bp, 48 predicted proteins | sample DewCreD2012metaG_FD_75245 | JGI IMG/M metagenome (GOLD analysis project Ga0101944, IMG submission 75245) | Hot spring sediment bacterial and archeal communities from British Columbia, Canada, to study Microbial Dark Matter (Phase II) - Dewar... ...
CCCGTGGGGGCATGAAAATCTTCGCGCGCGGGGAAGATGTCAGGGGTTAGTAGCCCAGAGAAGGCAAACCACGGAGGACACGGAGAAGGAAAACCACAGAGGGCACAGAGGACACGGAGAAAACAAAACAAAACGCGAGAGAGCCGCAATGAAACGGGGACGGCGGTTGTGGCCTCGCCGGCAACGCGCTCCCGTGGCGGCATGAAGATCTTCGCGCGCGGGGGAGATTTCAGGGGTTAGTAGTCCAGAGAAGGCAAACCACGGAGGACAGGGAGAAGGAAAACCACAGAGGGCACAGAGGACACGGAGAAAACACAACACAACGCGAGAGGGCCGCAACCAAACAGCGACGGCGGTTGGGGCCTCGCCGGCAACGCGCTCCCGTGGCGGCATGAAGATCTTCGTGCGGAGAGAAGAATCTGTGGATTAGTAGTAGAGGAGCCTGACGTGCTGAATCTGATCCTTGCCGCCGCTTCGGCGGCGCTGCTGGTGCTGAGCTTTCCCCGTTTTGATTTGGCCCCGCTGGCGGCGGTGGCGCTGGCGCCGCTGCTGGCAGCCTGCGCGCGAGAGCGGTCGCTGGTGCGCCGCTTCTTGCTGGGCGAAGCGGCGGGGATCGTTTACTGGCTGGGGACGTGCTACTGGATCCAGCACGTGTTGGAGACCTACGGCGGGCTGGGGCGTTGGGGAAGCTGGGGGGCGGTGCTTCTGTTCAGCGTGGCGAAGGCGCTGCATATGGCCGTGTTTGCGGCTGCGGTTGGGCCTTTGATGCGGCGTTGGTGGGCGATTCCGGCCTCGGCGGCGCTCTGGGTGGCGATCGAGCGGACTCACGGCCCGCTGGGTTTTGCCTGGCAAGCGCTGGGCAATGCCGGCATCAGCATGGGGGTTCCGCTGCGCCTGGCTCCTTATACGGGGGTTTATGGCTTGTCGTTCGTATTCGCTATGCTCAGCGCAGCCTTGGCCATTGCCTTTTTGGGCCGCAGGCGGCGCGAGCTGGTCTGGTTGGCGGCGCTGGCGGTTCTTCCAATCTTGCCGGCGCTGCCGGAACAGACGCCGGGCGGGGCCCGGGCGGTGCTGGTGCAGCCCAATATCCCGCAGGACCAGAGCTGGACCCGGGAAGCATTGGACGGTGCGGTAAGCCGTCTGAGTTACCTCACCTTGCAACCGATTCTCCGCAAGGACGAGCGCGTGCCGGATCTGGCCATTTGGCCGGAAGTCCCTGCGCCGTTTCATTACGACGGCGATGCGGGTTTTCGCCGGGATTTGGCGAGTTTGGCCCACCTAATCCGAAGGCCGTTGCTGGCGGGCGTAGTGGCGCACACCCCGGAAGGCGATCCGCTCAACTCGGCGGTCCTGCTGGGGCCGGGCGGCGAGCTGTTGGGGCGCTACGACAAGATGTACCTGGTGCCGTTTGGCGAGTTCGTGCCGCGGTGGTTCGGGTTTGTGAACCGGATCACGCAGGAGACGGGCGATTTCGCGGCCGGCAAGAGAGTTGTGGTGTTTGAGACGGGCGAGCGCAAAATCGGGGCATTCATCTGTTATGAGGCGGCGTTCCCGCACCTGGTGCGCCGTTTCGCGGCCGGGGGCGCGGAGGTGTTCGTCAATTTGTCCAACGACGGCTATTTTGGGCAGAGCGCCGCGCGGGAGCAGCACCTCAAGATCGCCCGAATGAGGGCGGTCGAAAACCGCCGCTGGCTGTTGCGCGCCACCAACAACGGCTACACGGCGGTGATCGATCCGGCGGGCCGGATTACGGCAAGTCTGCCGCCCGACCGGGAAGCTTCTTTGCCGGCGGCGTACTCCTATGTTTCCGAGACGACCTTCTATACGCATTACGGCGACTGGTTTGTGGCGTTGTGCACGCTGATGAGCCTGGCCGCGCTGTGGGAAGCGGTCGTTACCCGTGGCGGATGACCAGCACGTCGCCGTCCTTGACGACGTACTCCTTGCCTTCGAGCCGCAGCAGTCCTTTCTCGCGGGCGCCGGCGTAGCCGCCGCAGCGCACCAGATCGTCCCAGTGGACCACTTCGGCGCGAATGAATTTCTTTTCGAAGTCGGTGTGGATGGTCCCGGCCGCCTTCAGAGCTGTGGTCCCGCGTGGGACCGTCCAAGCGCGGACTTCGGTCTCGCCCGCGGTCAGGAATGAAATCAATCCCAGCAGCGCGTAGGTGGCTTGAATCAGCCGCTCCATGGCGGACTCTTGCAGGCCGAAACTGGCCAAGTAATCGGCGGCCTCCTCCGGCGGCAATTCCGCCAGCTCCGCCTCGATCTTGCCGCAGACGGCGGTCACGGCGGTGTGAGGTTTGCCCGCCAGCGGGCCGCTGCGGTACTGGGCCTCGATCTGGTGCAGCCGCGGGGCGTCCTCCTCGCCCAGGTTCAAGACGAACAAGATCGGCTTTTGACTGAGGAACTGGAACCCGCGGATGCGCTTCTCGTCTTCAGGCGAGAGCGGGAGCTCGCGCAAAGGCGTGCCGTTTTCGAGCGCCGAGCGGGCGCGGGTGAGGAGCTCGAACTCGTGATCGAGATCAGGGTTCTTGATCTTCTTGCGGTCTTTGTCCAGGCGCTCCAGGCGCTTTTCCGTAACCGCCAGGTCGCTCAAGATCAGCTCGGCTTCGACGTCGCGCATATCCCGCAGCGGGTCAAGGGAGCCCTTTTCGTGGGGGACGGTGTCGCTTTCGAACAGCCGGAGCACGTGCGCCAGGGCATCCACCACGCGAAGACCGGCCAGATAGCCCGGCTCGCGCAGGGCTTCGTGTGAGATGGAGGGGAAATCGATGTACTCCAGCGTGGCGTGCGTGATCTTTTCCGGCTCAAAGACGCGGGCGAGCGCTTCGAGGCGGGGATCCGGCACTTTGGTGATCCCGGCGCGCGCCTCCAGCGTGCCGAGCCGGGCGTGCTGATGGGCGCCGGTCAGGATGGTGAACAAAGAACTCTTGCCCGTTAAGGGCAGGCCGATGATTGCGGTTCGCATGACGAATAACTCACTTTCCGGGGCAGAGATTCAGGGTTGAGGAGGCGGAAGCCGGCGGCTCGGGCAGTTCCGGCGCCTCCGTCCGCGGGCCACCGGGCCGCGGACGGTCCACAATTCGCTATTGTGGCACCTCCACTTGCGTCAAGATCTCTTTCAGAATGCGCTCGGCGAGCTCGGTGGTCCGCTGAGCGAGGGCCACGCGCGTATTGATCAAAACGCGGTGGGCGAAGACCGGAACCGCCAGGCGTTTCACGTCATCCGGGACGGCATAATCCCGGCCTTCCAGAAGCGCCAGAGCCTGAGTGGCGCGGAAGAGGGCCTGGGTGCCGCGGGGGCTGACGCCGAGCGCCAGCGCGTCGTGTTGCCGCGTCTTCTCCACGATGGCGAGGATGTAGTCGACCAGCGAATCCTCCACGGTCACCCGTTCCGCCTCCCGCTGAAGCTGGACGACATCGGCGGCAGTCAGAACTGGAGTCAGCGCCGCGGCGGCTTCCAGGCCGGAGTGGCGCACGATCCGCTTCTCGCTGGCGCGGTCCGGATATCCCACGCGAAGGCGCAGCAGGAAGCGGTCGAGTTGGGACTCGGGCAGCGGATAGGTGCCGTGGTGCTCGACGGGGTTCTGTGTGGCGATCACCATGAAGGGTTCGGGGAGCGGGTAGGAGCGGCCGTCGATGGTGACCTGGCGTTCGTTCATGGCTTCGAGCAGAGCCGACTGGGTCTTGGGCGTGGTGCGGTTGATTTCATCGGCGAGCAGAAACTGTGTGAAGACGGGACCTTTCTTGAACTCGAAGGATTGCGTCTGGGCATTGTAGATGGTGACGCCGACCACGTCGCTGGGCAGCATGTCGCTGGTGAACTGGAGGCGGTGGAAACTGCACTGGACGGAGCGGGCCAGCGCGTGCGCCAGCGTGGTCTTGCCGACCCCGGGCACGTCCTCGATCAGCAGGTGGCCCCGGGCCAGCAGGCAGACCAGCGAGAGGCGCACCACGTCGGTTTTGCCGCGCACGACCTCGCTCAGAGCGCTTTCGAGCTTGCGGAGCCGGCCAGCGGCTGAGACCGCGGCATCCAGGGTTTCGGAAGGGCCCATCCATTGCTATAATAGTCGATTCGGCGTAAGTTCCGTTTACGCCGGGGGCGCGTAGCTCAGTTGGTTAGAGCGCTTCCTTCACACGGAAGAGGTCCGGGGTTCGAGTCCCTGCGCGCCCACCACGCCGCAGATCTTCCCTTTGGCCTGGTTGCGCAAGACCCGCCGGCGGATGCGCGTGGGCACGGAGAGCTGCCGCCCCCCAGTCACCGCAGCATGCTCAGCCGGCTGGGAAACGCGGCTGGCAGCGGATATCGCAATCGCAGCTTGGTTCCTTTACGACTGGCGGGGAGGCTAAACGGCCGGGCGACGGGGAAGCCGGCCGGAAGACTTACGGTAATTTACTTCTGTCCGGTCACGGGGCCGGGTTAATCTCCAAGGTGAGTGCGCGGCGAGGCTCCACGACGGCAGGAGTGCAGGGGCGCCTATATCGCCATGCGCCGGATATCAGCCCGCCTGCGCTCAATGCGCCCGCTGCGCCCCGGAGCTTTCGGCCCGATGGATGCGGCGCGGGAGGAGAGGGGGCCAGGGTTGTTCAATCCATTCACTACGAGGTTTACCATGCGGCTTTTCACGCTCTTATTGGCGGGTTTGATTCCGGGCCTGGCTGCAAGCGCGCCCGTCTCGGACCTTCCTCCGTACCGGACACTCATCGAGGTTAGCGCCGGCGGCGGCAGATCGGATCATTTGGTGGAAGTCGAGGTTGATTTCACCGGGCTGCTGCGCCAGGCGGGAAGCCGCAGGCCGTTCGCGCCGGACTCGCTGCGGCTGGCGGAGGCGGACGACGGCGGCCGCGCCGTGAGTTGGGACGTTCCCTTTCAGTTCGATCCGGCGCCGGATTTCGATGCCGCGAGGCGGGCGCAGGGGACGCTGGTCTTTCTGTTGCGGCCGGCGTTTCCGGCCCCGAGCACGCGCCGGTTCCACCTGTACTTCGGAGATGCCCGGCGGAAGTATGCTCCGGTTCGGTTCAGTCCGCTGGTGAAGTGCGAAGAGATCGGAATCTATCAAGGGGACGAGACCTTCCGGATTACAACTCCGGCGGCGACCTATTACTACCACAAGCACGGATCGGGGTTCGCCGGCATGGTGGACCGGGACGGCCGCGACTGGATCATCTACCGGCCCGAGGGCGGGGCCAAGGGGAACTACCGGGGCATCCCGAACATCGCGCCCGCAGGCTTCCACCCCGGGCCGGGCGAAGGCAACAAACCGAGCCAAGCCGTGATCCAAGGGCCTCTCCGGGTGCGGATCTTTTCGGAGACCAAGGACGAACGCTGGGCGCTGCACTGGGACGTTTATCCGTGGCACGCCACGATGACCCTGCTGCGCAAGGGGCCGGAACCCTACTGGATCCTGTATGAGGGCACCCCCGGAGGAGAGTTCGACTTAGAGGATTATTGGGTGGATTCGAGCGGCCGGCGATTTGAAATGCGTCCCTATCAAGGCGTTCAAAACGCGTGGCACGGCGATCTGCCGGATCCGGAATGGGTCTACTTCGGCGACGCGAAGCTGGAGCGCGTGCTTCTCCTTTTGCTCCATGAGAAGGAGCCGGTGGTCGATGAATTCTGGCACTTTGGGCCGGGTGGGATGACGGTTTTCGGATTTGGCCGCGGGCCCAAAGAGGGCGGCTGGCAGCGGTTGCAGCGCGCGCCCGCCCGGTTCAGCATCGGGTTTGTGGAGAGCTCCGGGTTCGAAGAGGCCGCACGAGCGGTGCGGCGGGTGCTCCAGCCGCCCCGCGTGACCGTAGGCACCGCTCAAAGAGTCCGCTGAGACGCTCGCAAGGCAGGCGTTAGCGGGCCGCGGCTCGGTTTTCGTAGAGCACGACGCGGCCGTGGCTCCAGCCGATGGAGATGATGTCCAAGTCTCCGTCGCCGTCGATGTCCACGACTTGGGCGCCGTCGTGGTGTTCGTCGCCCTGGGACACCACGTGCGTTTTCCACTGGCCGGCTTTTCCATCGAGGTTTTCGAAGATGAGCAGGCGGGCGGAGGCCGGATCCTTGTAGTTGTGCTCGCCCACGATGACGTCGAAGTCGCCGTCGCCGTCCATGTCGCGCACGTCCAGGCTCATCGGGCCGACGACTTCGTTGCTGATCCCATGTTCGATCCAATGCGCGCTCAAGCCGGGCGGCTGTTCGTACCAGGCCAGCTTGCCCGGAACATTGATCGCTTCAAAGCCCACCACGGCGTCCAGCCGTCCGTCGCGGTTCATGTCGACCAGCAGGTTGCGGTCGGGGTCGCCCGGCGTGGGGTGAATGATATGCAGGCTCCAGGAATCGCCGTCGTTGCGCAGCCAGCGCGTGCCAAGCAATAGATCCATGTCGCCGTCGCGGTCGATGTCGCCGAAGCTCAGGGCTTCATCCTGGGAGGACTCGGAGATGGTTTGCAGGCCGGCATCGGGGAAGGTAAGCATCTGAACTCCAAAGCCGGCTTTATGCCAGGACAGCGCGGCCTGTAGGGGCCCGCGGAAGTTGAAATGGGCCACGGCAATGCCTTGGAGGAAATCTCCGTTGGCGCGGGCGAACTCGCGGAGCTGGAAGCTTCCCTGGCCCAGATTGCGCGCGAGCATGAACACAGAGTTGGCTTCGGAGGCGCGGCCCTGCGTGCCCAGCACGTCGATGCGCCCGTCGCCGTCAAAGTCATACAAGGCGGCCATATTGCGCAGCGGCTCGCCGATGTCGCGGCGCTGCCAGTTGCCCGCGGCGCGCCCGGGGTTGCGGTACCACCAGCCGCCGGTGACGATGTCGGGCCGCGTGTCGCCGTCCAGGTCGGCCGCGCCGATGAAGATCGCCCGCCAAGGTTTTTCCGGATCGACGACGTGCCGCACCCACCGGTCCAAGGCGAGGGGCTTGGGGCCCTGGTTCAGCCAAACTTCGAGGAGCGGATAGTTATGACGGAAGGGTTTGCTGACAATGTCCAGGCGGCCATCGCCGTTGAGGTCGGCCAGGCGGGCCTCGTGGGTTCCTTGCCCGCGGGAGAGTTCGTGGGTGCGGAAGCGGCCCTTGCCGTCCCCGCGGAGGATCCACATGCGCGCCTCGGGACGGTCCACTCCTTTGCTGGTCCATTTGGCCATCTCGGCGACGAACAGGTCGAGGTTGCCGTCGCGGTCGATGTCGCCGGCGCGGAGGCTGTGGCCGTGGTTGACTTCGAAGCCCAACAGGTCGCGGCCCTCCCAGCGACCGCGGCGGTATTCGAACAGCTTGAGAGGCAGCACGTTGTCACCGGGACCGAAGACGACCTCGGGCCGGCCTCCGCGGATGAAATCGCCCGCCGCCACCCGCGCGAAGCGGTAGCTGTCGTCGATGAGATGGGGGACAAACGTACCGCCGCCCTTGTGCTCGAACCACCGGCCGCCGCCGATGATGTCGAGCTTGCGGTCGCCGTTTAGGTCCGCGGCGGCGAGTCCCTCGTGCTCTTGCCCATCGCTCCAGCCGTAAATCTTTGTGGAAGGCCAAGGTTGCGTGGACCTGGGGTCGGAGGGGATGCGGAACAACAAGAGCGCGCGGGCGCCCTGGTTCCAGCTGACCAGCTCGGCCTTGCCGTCGCCGTCGAAATCGCCAAAGATCTGGTCGTGGTGCTTGTTGGCGCCGGAGTCCTTGATCAAGCGGCGGGTCCAAGGCTGATCCGGATGGAAGTTGGGGTGGGGGTTTTCCCACCACCAGATCTTGTTGTCGGTGGCATCGGCGGCGAACACGATGTCCAGGTCGCCGTCCCCGTCGATGTCGTGGAAGGCGCCTCCGGCCTCGATGCGCAAGAACTCCGGGTCGATGATGTAACGGGACGAGCCGACGGGGCCGCGGCGGTACCAAACGACCGCTGGGCCGGCGCGGCGGCCGGCGATGAGGATATCCTCGGCGCCGTCTTTGTCCACATCGAGGGTGAGGCAAGCTGTGGGCTCCATCTCCGCCGGAGGCACGGGCAATTCGCCTCGGGCGCTGGAGAGGTGAGTCCAAAAGACCTGCGCCGCAGCGGGCAGGGCGAGGAGGGCAAGAAGCAGAATCCGCATGAGTTCACAACCTTTCCAAATCCAGGGTTTTGCCGCCATGACCGGCCGGCGGGGCGTCGAAAGCGTCCTTCCTTCGTGTATCACGGAACAGACAGAAAGAGAAGTGTTTACCGGTTAGAGGCGCGACCGTTAACTGTAAATTACTTCACTGTCAAGCTGGATCCACCTAGAGTTTGATCCCAGGAACAGCCTGGTAGGCGGCCATGCGGATCCACGGGGTCAACAGGTTCAAAGCGGCGCGACAGCGAGATCGCGGCTTGCGAGGGCGATCGCGCGAGCACCCAAGGGGGCGATGCCCTGCCGTATTCTCCACCGGCAACGGCGCGGATCGAGCCGGGGAGGATGGATCCGGGCATGGGCGGCTTTGGCGGGCGGTTCGCATGCGGAGCGGGGACATCCGAAATCTCTCGATTTTGTTTTCCCCGAAGAGGAAGATAGCGGGCTCTCAGTTCATGGGTATCAGGGGCTGTGGAGTTCCGCGTTGGTTGGGTCTTGCTTAAACCACGGCGAGGCGCCGTGTCAATCCAGTGCCTTAGGAGAGAGGGAATGATTAGTGGGAGTAAGCGACGTAAGCTTTGCATTGCGATTTGCCTTGCGCTGAGCGTTTGGAGCGCTTGGGCGCAGGATTATCGCGCGCGAGTACAAGGACGGGTGACCGATCCGACCCAAGCGGTCGTAGTAGGGGCGAAGGTCACCCTGCTGAACGTGAACCAGGGAGTGGAGACGGTGCGGACGACGGGGGCTATGGGCACCTACGTTTTCGATTTTGTGGATCCCGGGACCTACACGTTGACCGTTGAGGCGCCCGGCTTCCGGTCGTTCGTACAAAAAGAGATCCTGGTCCAAACACGTGGGGACGTCACGGTGGATGTACAGCTGTCGCTCGGCGTGGCCAGTCAGGCGATTGAAGTCACGGCGGAGGCCGCAGCGATCCAGTTCAACACCGCCAACCGGGACCTGACGATCGACAACAAGATGGTGAGGGACTTGCCCACCATCACGCGAAACCCGTTCAAGCTGGTGGCTTTAGATCCAGCGGTGGTCAACACCGCCGGCGGCGAGCAGTCCCCGTATCATCACTGGGCGCCGCAAGACGTGGAGATGGGCGGCGGGACCAACCGGCGCAACGACATCCTCATCGATGGCACCCCGGTCGGAACCGGACCGAAAACCGCCTACACGCCTAATATGGACGCCGTGGCGGAGTTCACCACACAACAGAACAGCGTGGATGCGGAATTTGGCCACAGCGCGGGCGGCATCATCACGCTGGCGATGAAATCCGGGACGAATGAATATCGGGGGTCGCTGTTCTATATTGGCCGCAATCCCAAACTCAACGCGGTGGCCGAGCGCACCGTGATCCCGCGGAGCGTCAACCGGACGCGGCATAACGTGTTCGGGGGCACGCTGGGGCATCCCATTGTGCGCAACAAGCTGTTCAACTTCTTCTCCTTCGAGGACTGGTCCACGATTCAGCCTTGGAACATAACGCGGACGATGCCCACGGACTTGCAGCGCAACGGGGACTTCTCGCAAACGCTGCGGGCCAACGGCACGCTGCGTCCGGTCTATGATCCGTGGACGACCCAGTTCGACCCGGCGAGGAACGTGGCCACCCGGCAACCTTTCCCCGGAAACATTATCCCGCCGGGGCGCTTCGATCCCGTCGCCAAGGAAGTCATGAAGTCCGTCTGGCGGCCGAATAATCCGGGCACCGATCCGAGCGGGCGCAACAATTTTCAAGTGGAGTCGAACGCCCAGTTCGATTACTGGAACCTTTCGGACCGGGTGGATTGGTATCTGAACGAACGCTGGAAGGTGTTTGGCCGCTACAGCCAGTTCCATACCCTCAGTTGGGACCCGAATCTTTCCGGGAACGACTCACCTTGGTGGACTTTTGACCGAGGCAGCCTCCGGCACGGATTAAACATCGCCGGCGACGTGGTCTACACTCCTTCGGCCACCACCGTTCTCAACCTTCGCGGCGCCTACAACTCGATCGCCGACCAGTACACGAGCCCGGCTATAGTGGGCAAGGAGGGTTTGACGAAACTCTGGCCCAACCGGTGGTTTGAACCTTATGCGAAGGAAATTCCGCAGATCTTTGCGCCGCGCTTTGACATAGACCAGAGTGGAATTTTTGGGCGCGGACTGTACTGGTACCAACGTCCGAAAAGTTACAGCGCCCATAGCCGGCTTTCTCACTATCTGGGATCACACAATATCAAGGAAGGGCTGGAAATGCGCGGTCACGGGGGCCAGTCGGTGCGGCCTGAGCTGATGCGCTTCAATTTTTGGCGCAGCCTGACCGCGGACACTTTTATCAACCCGAATACGGCCAATATGGGCGACGGCTGGGCGACCTTCCTGTTGGGGGCGTTGGACGGGTCCTCCTATGCGCGGAATGTGCCGATGCAACGGGCAAGGTTCCGGTATTGGGCCGCCTTCTTGCAGGATGACTTCAAGGTCAGCCGCCGGCTCACGCTGAACCTGGGGTTGCGATGGGAGTACGAAACCGCCCCCTGGGATCCGGAGGACAGGGTCTCGCGTTATCTGGATCTAAACGACCCAATCTCCGAAATGACGGCCAACCCACCGCGGATCCCGGCGGATGTGGCGGCCATGATGAGAACGCCTTACCGGTTTAACGGCGCCTGGTATTTCGCGGAGAAGCATGACCGCCAGATGTGGAACAGTCCGAAGTTCGTCCTTCTGCCCCGCGTGGGGGCAGCGTTTCGGATCAACGACAAAACGGCGCTGCGCGCCGGCTGGGGCCGGTTCGTGATCCCGGCGATTTACATGCCCTTGGGAAGCGTGGGCGACTCGGTTCTCGGCAGTCTCTACATGCCTGGCTTTGACGCCCAGACCAGCGTCACTCCCACGCTGGAGGGAATTCCTACGGCCCGCTTCGAGGATCCCTTCCCGGCCACCAACCCCTTGATCCTGCCGGTTGGGAAGAGATATGGGCGGTACACCAACCTCGGCGGCGACGCGCGCTGGAGTTATCAGGATATGAAGCCGGCGACCAACGACCGGATCAATATTTCGCTGCAACGCGACGTGGCCAAGCGCATTGTTGTGGATGCGACCCTTTTCATCAACCGGGGCCATAATGGCGCCTACGACAAGAGGGTAAACCTGATGGATCCCTCATTAAGTTATCAGTACAAGGCCGAGCTGAGCCGGCGCGTGCCGAATCCTTTCTACCAGTACTTGACGCCGGACAAGTTTCCGGGCCAACTGCGGAATCGTGCGGAAGTGACCAAAGCGGATTTGCTAACTCCCTACCCTCACTACGGGGCGCTGACGGTTCAGAACTATCCCGGCACGCGCAACCGCTACCGTTCGGTGCAACTGCGAGCCCAGCGGCCCTTCGCTCAAGGCTATAACCTGCTAGTGACCTACAATTACAACCGCGAGAGGTGGGAAGGGTTTTTCAATTCCGACGACGAGTATGCCGGCCGGTTGAGCTTCCTGCCGGGCACTCGGCCCCGGCACCGCATCACGGGGGCCGGGGTGGTGGAGTTGCCGATCGGCAAGGGCAAGCGCTGGCTCAATCAAATGCATCCGGTGTTGGAAGGCATGCTGGGCGGCTGGCAAGTCAGCTCGATCGTGAGCTGGGAGTCCGGAACTCTGTTGACTTTTGGCCAGATGGAGTGGAACGGGGAAGACCCCAGAGTGGAGAATCCGACCCCCTCCCGCTGGTTTAAGACGGAGGTGTTCAAGCAGGCGCAGCCGTACACGCCCCGCACCAATCCGCTCAACTTCGAAGGGCTCACCGGGCCCGGCTACTTTTCCTGGGATGGGACCGTCTCCAAGTCCTTCGCGGTGCGGGAGCGATTCCGATTGGAGTTGCGGGCCGAAGCCTACAACGTGCTCAACAACTTGAGCTTGGCCGACCCCAGCACTTCGGTGACGGACTCGCTGTTCGGGAAGACGACGCGAGCGCGGTACGGCACTTTCGGAAGGCAGTTGCAGTACAGCCTACGGCTGCATTTCTAGCGCTCCCTTTGCGCTTTGCATTGAATGGGGGCGCCTGTGGGCGCCCCCGATTGGTCAGAATCGGCTTGATGGGACCGTAGGCGGGGGCATAAAACCGCTCGGCGCCGCCCGCTGAGATTTGTGCGAAAATGATTCCGATGTGGCGGAGCGGCGACTGACGGCCCAAGCGCAGCAACAACTTCTCAGCCGGGTGCTTTCCAGCCGGCAGTTCGCGCACGCGCACATGCTGAAGCGCGTGCTGGTGTTTCTGGTGGAATACACGCAGCGCGGCGAGGCCCCGAAAGAGTACGAGATCGCCGTGGGGGCCTTAGGCCGTCCCGAAAGCTTCGATCCGCGCACCGATCCCATCGTGCGGGTTTCCGTCACCAGCATCCGCAACCGTTTGGCGGCCTACTTCGCCACCGAAGGGCGACACGAGCCGTGGCAGATCACGGTCCCGAAAGGTCAATACCGCGTCGCTTTTGTTCCCTCCGAGCAGACTTCCGAGCCCACCATTGCGTCCAGCAAGGCGCTGGCCCGTTTTTGGGCGCCTTATTTTTCGGGCCGCGCCGCCAATGTCATTGTTTATACCGAGCCGCTGTTCTTTCGTGATCGTCATGGCCACTATTTCCGCGACTGGTACTTGAACGACCCGGCCTTCGCCGGCGAAGTGCAAGATTTGCTCGGCCGATGCGCCCTGGGGCCGTTTGAGCCGGCTTACCATTACTTGTCGACCGGGGAGGTCCATTGCCTGCTTTCGCTGTCGCGCATGTTTCATGAGATGGGCGTGCCGGTGGAGACCCGCAGTTGCCGGGTCACTTCGTGGAATGAATTGCGCCACGCCAATCTGATCCTTTTGGGCAGTTCACGGACCAATCCCTTCCTCAACGCCTTGCAGGGAGAAGAGCCCTTTGTCGTAACGGCGGACCGCATTGAGAACCGTTCTCCGGCATCCGGCGAGCAAGAGTTTTATGCGGGCAGCCGCCGCATGGACGGCAATCTCGTGCGCCATACCGAGTATGCGGTGGTGACGCGCCGCCCGGCGATGACCTCCGGTTGCGCCATCACTTGGATCGCGTCCAACCACGGCAAGGCGATCGAGGGCGCGGGGCACTTTTTCACCTTGGAAAACCAGGTCAGCTCGCTGCTGGAAGCGATGGGAGTGGCCGAAAACAGCGAGGTTCCCAACCGGTTCCAGTTGCTGATGCGCGTGGACATGATGGACCTGAATGACGAGGTGGCCGAGACGGTCTGCCTCCACGCGCGCATCTTGCCCGGCTAACAAGCCTCCCGTTCCAATTAACCGTAAAATACTGGCCGGCATGCGGAAGCCGCGCTATAAATGGGGCGGAAAGGTTTCCGCGTGTCTAGCCCATCGACCTCCGCTCCTGAAGTAACCAACAGCGTGGACCGGGCGCTGCTGCTGCGCATCCACCGGACCATGGTCCGCATCCGCGAATTCGAACAACGGGCGATGGAATTGTTTTTATCCGGCGAGCTGCCCGGGTTCTTGCACTCGTGCTTAGGGCAGGAGGCGGTTCCTGCCGCGGTGTGCGCAACGCTGCGCGAGAACGACTACATCACAAGCACGCACCGCGGCCATGGCCACGTCATCGCCAAAGGGCTGCGTTTCGACCGCATGATGGCGGAGCTCTATGGCAAGACCACCGGCTATTGCAAGGGCAAAGGCGGCTCGATGCACATCGCCGACTTCAGCCTGGGCGTGCTGGGGGCCAACGGCATCGTGGGGGCGGGCATTCCCATCGCCACCGGCGCTGCGCTTTCGGCGCAGATGCGCCGCTCCGGACAGGTTGCGGTGGCATTTTTCGGCGACGGGGCCACCAGCCAGGGCTCTTTCCACGAGGCCGCCAACGTGGCCGCGGTTTGGAATCTGCCGGTGGTTTACGTGTGCGAGAACAACCGCTACGCGGTCTCGACTCCGGTTCCGCGCCAGATGCGGATCACCTCGGTGGCCGACCGGGCGGCGGCGTACGGTCTTCCCGGCGTCAGCGTAGACGGAAACGACCCGCTGGCGGTCTATGAGGCGGCGCGGGAAGCGGTGGAGAGGGCGCGCTCCGGCGGCGGTCCGACCCTGCTGGAGTGCCGCACCTACCGCTGGATGGGCCACTACATTGGGGATCCGGCCAATTACCGGCCGGCGGAGGAGGTCGCCTGGTGGAAGCAACGCGACCCGCTGGTTTTGTTCGAGCAGAGACTGTTAGAGCAGGAGGTTTTATCCGGCGGGGAGATTCAGCGGGTGCATGAACAAGTGCGGGAGGAGCTGGAGGACGCGATCGAGTTCGCGCGCCGCAGCCCCGCTCCCGCGCCCGAGGACGCTTTGGAGGATTTTCCGCAGTGAGTCAGATTTTTTACCGCCAGGCGCTGCGCGACGCCCTGCGCGAGGAGATGCGCCGCGATGAACGTGTTTTCTTGTTGGGACTGGACATCGGCCGTTTCGGCGGAACCTACAAGGCCACGCAAGGGCTGTTTGAGGAGTTCGGCGAGGAACGAGTCCGCGACACGCCGTTGTCGGAGGCGGCGATCGCCGGGACGGCCGTCGGGGCGGCGATGACCGGGATGCGTCCCGTCGCCGAAATCATGTACATGGACTTCATCACGATCGCGCTCGACCAAATCGTCAACCAGGCGGCCAAGCTGGCCTACATGTCGGGCGGGCAGACCTCGATCCCCGTGGTTTTCCGGACGCAAGAGGGGGCGGGACGTTCTTCGGCGGCGCAGCACGCGCAAAGCCTGGAGGCTTGGGTGGCGCACATTCCGGGCCTGAAGGTGGCCCTTCCGGCGACGCCTTACGACGCCAAGGGCCTGCTGAAGACTGCGATCCGGGATGACTCGCCGGTGGTCTTTATTGAGCACAAGCTGCTGTACGCCGCGAAAGGCGAGGTTTCCGAGGAAGAGTACCTGATTCCTTTCGGGCAGGCGCGGGTTGCCCGGGAAGGAAGGGACGTAACCATCGTCGCCTTATCGCGCATGGTTTGGAAAGCGATGGAGGCGGCTGAGGAACTAGCGCGGGATGGCATTCAGGCCGAGGTGATCGATCCGCGGACCGTCGTGCCGCTCGACGTGGAGACGATCGTGCGCTCGGTGCAGAAGACCGGGCGTCTGATCGTGACGCACGAGGGGTATACGCGCTGCGGCGTCGGCGCGGAGGTGGCCGCGCAAGTGGTGGAGCACGCCATGCACGCCTTGAAGAAGCCGCCGCGAAGGGTTTGCGGCCGCAACGTGCCCGTCCCGTTTGCGCCGGTGATGGAGAACTACGTCATTCCTCAAGCGGCGGATTTGGCGCGCGCCGCCCGGGAGTTGATGCAATGAGCGAGATCCGGATGCCGCAGTTGGGCCACACGATGGCCGAAGGAACGATCCTCAAGTGGCTGAAGCGCGAAGGGGAGACGGTGGCCAAGGGCGAGCCGCTGCTGGAGGTTGAAACCGACAAGGTCGCCATGGTGGTGGAGTCTCCGGCGGAGGGCGTGCTGGCGGAAATCCTGCGCGGCGAAAACGAAACCGTACCGGTGGGCGAACCCATCGCGCGGATGGAGGGCGCCGAGAAGAGGCCGGCATGAAGCAGCCATTGCGCTTCGGACTGATCGGACATAAGTTCATGGGCAAGGCGCACAGCCAGGCGCTGCAACGCGTGTCTTTTTTCTTCGACACCCGCCATGAGCCCGAGCGGGCGGTGCTTTGCGGGATCGAAGAGGACCTGCCGGAGGCGGCCGCGCGCTACGGCTGGCGCGCCTGGACGCACTCCTGGCGCGAAGTGGTGGCCGATCCTAAGATCGACGCCATCGCCATCGCTACGCCGGGAATTACCCATTGTGAGATCGCCGTGGCGGCCGCCGAGGCGGGCAAGCACGTGTTGTGCGAAAAACCGCTGGCGCTGAACGGCCGAGAGGCGGCGCGCATGTGCGAAGCGGCCGAACGCGCCGGCGTCAAGCATCTGGTGAACTTCAACTACCGGCGCGCGCCCGCGGTGCAGTTGGCCCGGCAACTGATTGAGCAGGGCAGGCTGGGCGAGATCTACTACTTCCGCGGCACCTACTGGCAAGACTGGCCTCTGGATGCGGCGTTTCCCTATGTCTGGCGTTTCGACAAGACTGTGGCCGGGGCCGGCTCCATGGCGGACAAAGGCTCCCACCTGGTTGATCTCGCCCTGTTTCTGGCAGGGGACATCGTTGAGGTGGCGGCGGCGACGGAAATCTTCGTCCGGGAACGGCCGCTGGCCGGTGGCGGGGGCCGCCGAGCGGTGACGACCGACGATGCCGCGGCGTTCGTGGCGCGCTTCGGCAACGGCGCGCTGGGGCTGTTCGGGACCTCGCGCATGAGCGCGGGACACAAGAACGCGCTGGGTTTCGAAGTCAACGGCAGCCGCGGCAGCCTGATTTTCGATCTGGAACGCTTGAACGAATTGCAGGTGTACCTGCCCGAGGAAGACCGCGCGACGCAGGGCTTCCGGACGGTGATGGTCACCGAGCCGGTGCACCGGTATGTGGACCACTGGTGGCCTCCGGGCCACATTCTGGGCTGGGAGCACACCTTCATTCACCAGTACTACGAGTTTCTGCACGCGCTGGAAGAAGACCGCCTGCCAGCGCCCAATTTCCGGGACGGTTGGAAGGTGCAGCGGGTGCTGGACGCGGTCGAAGAGGCGGCCGCAGAGAAACGCTGGATCGCAGTGGAAACAGGAGCTTAACATGACGACACAATCGGCGGCAGTGTCCGCAGAACGGTCTTGCGCATCGGCCACCATGGCGGCGGTGGTGAAGACCCAGCCGGGGGTGGGCCACGTGGAATGGATGCGCGTGCCCGAGCCGCAGTGCGGCCCCGGCAAGGTCAAAATCGAGGTCGCTTTCAGCGGCATCTGCGGCACGGATCTACACGTGTATCACGACCGCTTCCGCAACTATCCGCCGGTGATTCTGGGCCACGAGTTTTCCGGCGTCGTCGCCGCGACGGGCGAGGGCGTCGAAAGCGTGCGCCCAGGAGACCGGGTCACCGTCCTGCCCGCCTCGGCCGTGATCTGCGGGGTTTGCGAGTATTGCCGGCAGGGTTTCTATCTGTTCTGTCCCGTTCGGCGGGGGATGGGGCACGGGGTGAACGGCAGTTTCACCCGCTACGTGGTGGTGCGTGAGGATCAAGTGTACCGGCTGCCGCCCGCGATCTCCCTGGAGCAGGGGGCGCTGACGGAGCCCTTCGCCAGCGCCGTGCAAGCGATCGAGGAGCTGGGCGAGTTCCGCTTCGGCGACACGGTGCTGATCTCCGGTCCGGGTCCGATCGGGCTGCTGTGCCTGCTGTTGCTGCGCGCCCGCGCCAAGACGATTGTGGCGGGGACCGCTTCGGATGCCATGCGGCTGGAATTGGCCGGCCGGCTGGGGGCGGAGGTGGCGGTCGACGTCTCGCGCGAAGACTTGTTGTCGGTGATTGATCGCGAGACGAACGGCCGGGGAGCGGATGTGGTCGTAGAGTGCGCCGGATCGGGCTCTTCGGTCGCCAACTGTCTGCGGGCGGTGAGCAAGCTCGGCCGTTACGTGCAGGTGGGCATCGTAGGGGGCGAGGTTTCGGCGCCCTTCGACTTGCTGCTGTATAAGCAAGTGCGCTTGTGGGGCTCGGTGGGCTACTCGGCGCGCACTTGGGTGCGGGTCATGCAGATCTATGCCCAGAACCGGATTGACCTTTCTCCGCTGATTACACACAAGCTGCCCCTATCGAAGTGGCGCGAAGGTTTCGATCTGTGCGAGAGCAAGCAGGCGGTGAAGGTGTTGCTTTACTACGATGAGGCTTGAGAACAAGGTTGTCTTGATCACCGGCGCCAGCAAGGGCATTGGGCGGGCCCTCGCCGTGGGCATGGCGCGCGAGGGCGCAGACGTTTTCGTGAACTACAACTCCGACGCGGACGGCGCCGAGCAGACCGCTCAGGCCGTCCGGAACGCGGGGCGGAGGGCCTGGACCGTCCAGGCGGACGTCCGCTCTCCGGAACAGATCCGCGCCATGTTCCGCTTTCTGCGCGGCGAGGTTCCGGCTTTGGATGCAGCCGTCAACAACGCTGCCGTCACCGGCTGGACGCCTCTGTTTGAAACCACCGCCGAGAAGTGGGACGCGGTCATCGAGACCAACTTGCGCGGGACGTTTTTCTGTTCCCTGGAAGCGGCGCGGTGGATGAAGGAGACCGGCGGCGGCAGCATTGTCAATGTGTCGACCAACTGCGCCCAGCTCGGGGTGAAGAATCTGGCCGCTTACGCCTCCAGTAAGGGCGGCATACATGCCTTGACCCGGCAATTGGCCGTCGAGCTGGCGCCTTACAAGATCCGCGTGAACACCTTTGCGCCCGGCCCGACCCTAGTGGACCGCAACCTGAGCGACGATGCGGATTATGACGCCACCTGGGGCCGGGTGGTGCCGCTGGGGCGGGCCGCGCACGCGGAGGAGATGGTGGGCCCCGCGGTATTTCTAGCCTCGGGCGAATCCAGTTACGTCACCGGCCAGCTTTTCTTCGTTGACGGCGGATGGACGGTCGCCGGACGGCTTCCTGAGGAGTATCTGGAGAAGGCCGCGCGAAAGCATTCGGCATGAAGAAGACATTCGACCCGAAGTTTCTGGAAGAGACGGCGCGGGAATTGCGAGTAGAGATCTTGCGCATGATCGCCAATGCGGGCTCCGGCCACCCCGGCGGTTCGCTTTCGGCCATTGACCTGGTCACTTACCTGTACTTTTACCGCCTGCGCATTGACCCGTCGCAACCCGATTGGGACGGCCGCGACCGGTTCGTGCTGTCCAAGGGGCATTGCGCCCCGGCGATGTATGCCGCTCTGGCGAAGCGAGGCTATTTCCCGGCGGACTGGCTGGAGACGCTGCGCGACGTGGGCAGCCGTCTGCAAGGCCATCCTGACATGCGCAAGACCCCCGGCGTGGATATGACGACGGGTTCGCTCGGCCAGGGCTTCGCTTGCGCTGCGGGGATCGCCCTGGGAGGCAAGCTTCAGAACAAGGAGTACCGGGTGTACGTGATGCTGGGAGACGGGGAGCTGCAAGAGGGCATCGTTTGGGAAACCGCGATGTCGGCGGCGCAGTACCAGCTCGACAATCTGATCGCCATGGTGGACAACAACCGCTGTCAAACCGACGGGTTTACGGCAGAGATCGTGAATGTTGAACCGCTCGATGAAAAGTGGCGTGCCTTCGGCTGGCATGTCCAGCGCATCGACGGTCATGACTTCCGCCAGATTCACGAAGCCATCGAGGCCGCCCAACAGCGCGACAAGCGCCCGCACGTGGTGATCGCCGATACCGTCAAAGGCAAGGGCGTGCCCTCCATGGAGAACCGGCCGGAATGGCATGGACTGCCGCCCACACCCCAACAGGCGGAGGCGTTCATCGCGGAGCTGCTTGGGGAGGTGCGGCCGTGATTCAGGCGCAACCGAACCGGGAGATGTACGGCAAGACGTTGGTCGAGCTGGGCGAGCGCGACTCACGAGTCGTCGTGCTGGACGCCGATGTGGCCAAATCGACGAACACCTACCGGTTTCGCGACCGCTTCCCGGACCGGTTCTTCGACGTAGGATCGACCGAGATGAACATGGTGTGCATGGCGGCCGGCTTGGCCACCACCGGCCTGATCCCCTTCGCCAGCACCTTTGTCATCTTCGCGAGCCTCCGCGCCGCCGAAGCTGTACGCACCTCGATTGCCTATCCCCGCTTGAATGTCAAAATCGTAGCCACGAATGCGGGCGTTGAAATCTGCGGCGATGGAGTGACGCATCAGGGCGTCGAGGATCTGGCCGTCATGCGCACCATCCCTAACCTGGTGGTGCTGGCGCCCTCGGATCCGGTGATGACGCGCAAGGCGGTGTTGGCCATCGCCGAATACCAGGGCCCGGTCTACATGCGGCTGGGCCGCCAGACCGCGCCGGTGCTTTATGACGAGAAAGCCGACTTCACCATCGGCAAGATGATCCGCGTGCGCGAGGGCGAAGATGTGACGCTGATCGCCTGCGGAAACATGGTTGAGGCGTCGCTCGTGGCCGCCGAAGAGCTTGCGCGGGAGGGCATTCAGGCGCGTGTTCTGGATTGTCACACCGTCAAGCCCTTGGACCGCGAAGAGATCCTCCGGGCCGCCGAGCAAACCCGGGCCATCGTCACCGCTGAGGATCACTCGATCGTCGGAGGTTTGGGCGCGGCCGTCTGCGAAGTGGTTGCCGAGAGCTGCCCAACCATTGTCCGCCGCGTAGGCTTGCGCGATTTGTTCGCCAGCTCCGGCCGCGAGCCCGGGAGGCTGTTGGCGCACTTCCAAATGGACTCCCGTGAAATCGCGCGCCAGGCGCGGGAGGCGCTCAGCACGGCCCTGGCTGCGCCAGGGGTGCGCCAAGCCGGCCGGAGGAGCTGAAGTTCACGCACGCCGCCTCTGCCGCGGCGTTGGAGGTGTTCTTCCTCCCCAGCTCGCTCTGTGCCGAGTACTACCAACAAGACCGGCTCAGACCGAACCTTCCGACGTGACGACTTCTCCGACAAGATCCTTTTGCTTGGCCGGGCCTCCCGCCTAGTGCGGCAAGCTGGCGACAAACCTCTCAGCCGCACCACGCACCGCAGCGCCGAGGAGAGGACCGCTGCCGGCGCGCGGCTCGGGATTCCAGTACAATCCATGAAGCCGGGCTGCACCCCGGGGGAGGAGAGATGAAACATACCAGAAGATCGTTTTTGGCGAGTTCGGCAGTCACTGCGGCCATGTCCCGCTCGGCGGTGGGCGCCAGCGACAGGATCCGGTTTGCGATTCTGGGAGCGGGAACGCGCGGCAGTTACGTCGGCGGCGTTTTTCTCGACTTTGCAGACGCCGAACTGGCCGCCGTGTGCGACGTCTACCGGCCCACCCGCGAGCAGGTGGCCGCCAAACTCGGCGCCAAGGGCGACAACAAACCGGAGGCCGTGAACGACTACCGCCGTGTTCTGGACCGCAAGGACATCGACGCGGTGCTGATTGCCACGCCCGACCACTGGCACGGGCCGATGTTGATTGAGGCTTGCCAGGCCGGGAAAGACGCGTACGTCGAGAAGCCCCTCACCAACACCATTGAGATGGGGCACAAGATGCGCGCCGCCGTGCGCCAGCACAAGCGGGTCGTGCAGGTCGGCTTGCAGCAGCGGAGCTGGCAACATTTTCAGGAGAACGCCAAGCGCGTGCAAGACGGTCTGATTGGCACGGTCTACCACGTCGAGTGCATCTATCAGGGGAACTACACGCGCGATCCGGGTCTGCCCACCGCGCCGCCCCCGGGCCTCGATTGGGAGCTATTTCAGGGACCGGCCGAGCGGCGTCCCTACACTGTTCACCGCCAGCGCACCTGGCGCGCTTACTACGACTACTCTGGTGGCACGCTGCTCGACTGGGGAGTGCATTTGACCGACGTCTCTCACTGGTACATGAACGTCCGGGAGCCGCTCTCGTGCAGCGCCTCCGGTCAGTACGTCCGCGCACCGGTGCTGACCGAAATGCTGCCGGACGTGTTGGCCGTCACCTGGAAGTACCCCAAGTTTGTGATGACCTACACGAACTGCGTGCGTCAGAGTCCGGAGTTCGACGTTCAGGGCAATCACTTCCTAGGGACCGTAGGCTGGCTACAGGTCAACCGCACCGGCTACCGCTTCCGGCCCAACCTGGGCGGCGGACGCCGCGGTCCAGCCGAGCCGGCCTTCCAACCGGTCAGCGAGAGTTTCCGCTACGACGGGGGACCTTCGGATCACGCGCACGTGCGGAACTTTCTGGACTGCGTCAAGAGCCGGCGGGACCCAGTGGTGGACATCGACACGGGATTCTATTCCGTGCTGCCCTGCATTCTGGGCGTGCTGTCCGTCCGCTATGGAAAGACTTACGGCTGGGACGGGACCAAAGCGGTCCCCGTCTGATCCCTGCGAGGGAAGGGCTGGCGGCGGGGAGGCCGCCGGCCCGTTATGTGTCAAACCACTTCTGTCCGGGGCGCTGCATCTTGCGCACGGCCTCGTCGTTCATCTCGACGCCGATGCCGGGCTTGTCGGTGACGTAGATGTAGCCCTTCTGAAGGATGTCGCCTTCCTTGACGTAAACCTTCCACTGCTCGTGCCGGGAGGCCGGATGGCCCCAGTGCCATTCCACGACCAGTGCGTTCGGAATCGCCACCATCATATGGCAAGTCGCCATGGTCCCGATCGGCGAGGCCTGCGCATGCGGGGCCATCGGGATGTAATAGGTATGCGCCATGTCGGCGATCTTGCGCCCCTCGAGCAATCCGCCGCACTTCTGGATGTCCGGCATGATAATGTCCACCGCCTGCTTCTCGAGGAGTTGCCGGAAGCCGTGCCGCAGGAACAGGTTCTCGCCCGCGCAGATCGGCGTGTGGGTGGACTGGCGCACGTCGCGCATCGCGTCCACATTCTCCGGCGGAACCGGTTCTTCCAGCCACAGCAGCCGGAACGGCTCCAGTTCCTTGGCCATGCGCTTGGCCGTGCCGAGATCATAACGGCCGTGCATATCCACCGCCAACTCGATGTGTTTGGGCAGCGACTCGCGCATGAACGCCACCTTGTCGACCATGTTGTCGATCTCCTGGTTGTTGGCTGTCCAGTTGACCCGGTCGAAGCGGGCTGGATCGTTGGCGTCGTCGATATCGATCTTGGCCGCAGTGAACCCCATGTCGATGATCTGGCTGATAAACTTCTGGGCATTGGGATCCTTGCGATTGTTCGTCCCGGAATCGCAGTACATCCGCACCCGGTCGCGCATTTTGCCGCCAAGCAACTGATAGATCGGCAGGCCCGTGGCCTTTCCGGCTATGTCCCACAAGGCAATCTCCACCGCCGTCAGAGCCGTGATGTACTGGCCAGCTTGGGCCCCGGCGAAGATCCCGGCTGTGCGAATCCGTTCCCAGATTGCGTCCACGTTCAACGGATCCCGGCCGATCAAGTGACCCCGGAAGCTCTCGATGATCGGAACGGCGCCGCTGATGGCATCGACGGCTTCGCCTTGGCCGAAGATCCCTTGGTCTGTGTAAATGCGGGCATGCAACGAGCCGCCGACCACGGCTGTGCTGACCTTGGTGATCTTCAATCTGGGCCGCTGATAAGGGGTGGTTGCAGTTTGAATCGCTGCGGAAAGCCCCTGCAAACTAAAAAGTCCAGCTGCCGCGCCGGCGGCGCTGTGCAGAAATCGTCTCCGGTCCATCTGCCTCATAGGTGAATACTCCTCTGCTCGCGGCCCTGCTGGGCCGCGAGTCTCTAGCCTTTATAGTCCAGAGCAAGGGCGGGTGTCAAACTATATCGTTAAAGAAAATAGTCCGGGGTGAGCCGCCGCCGGCTCAGCCCCGGACCCGAGGAGAGAACAGACTCCAACGCTTTGACCTTTCGGTCAAAGATCTCGAAACGGCTTTCCTATCCCGCGGTGTAGATCCGCACCTCCACGCGGCGGTTTTGCTGGCGGCCGTCGCGCGTCTTGTTGTCGGCCGCCGGATTGGCTTCCCCGTAGCCCACCGTGTTCACGCGGAACAACGGCAGCTTGCCTTCCAGCGTCAGGTACCGGACGACCGCGGCGGCCCGCTTGCGGCTCAACTCAAGGTTGTACTCGGGGGATCCCGTCGCATCGGTGAAACCTTGGACTTCAACGACGTAGCGCTTCAGTCCCCGCGCTTTGGCCACCACCGAGTCCAACACCTGCTTGGCCTCGGCGGTCAGCTCATCCTTGTTCAGGTCGAATAACACGGTGTGCGTCCCAACCAGCGTGAAGTTGTCCAGGCCTTCAATCCGGTTGGTCAGGCTGGTCTCCACTTGCCCGGCGCGGGCGATGCCCTTCTCGCCCACAGCGCGGGCGGCGGCGGCTTCCTTGTTCGCCAGGGCCGCTTGCTCGTTGGCGCGGGCGGCTTCCCGTCCAGCGGCCGCAGCCCGGCCATCGGCGGCCTGGGCCCGCTCATCGGCGCGGGAGACTCCCTTCTCCAGCTCGGCAATCGAGGTTGCCTGCTGCTTGGTGGTCTTGTCGAGCTCGTCGACCTTCTGCTGCACAGGGGCGACGGTCTGCTGAACGTACTTCTTGGTAGCGCAACCCGTTCCAAAGGCGGCGGCTACCGCTACAGCGAGTGCAATCACGAAAACAGATCTCATATGAGGTTCTCCTTGGCGGGTCGACTGCTATACCGCTTTCTACATGGTGCTGGGAAAATTTTTCCCACCGGGCACTGGCAATTGCCCGGCAAACTGCTGTAACATGCTGTTGAACAAGAGGTTCTGTTCATCCGGTGGTGTCATGTGCACGCTGGGTGCCAGAACGGAACCCTTGTTCGGCAGCCAATCGACGGCTGAGGAAAGACACGGAGGAGAGGAGAATGTCTCAGACTTGGGTGATCTTGGCGTACGGCTGTTCCGGCGTTTTGGCTCTCTTGCTTCTTTATCTGAGCGGTCCCCGCCGCTGGTACTGGCATCTGCTCAGCGTTCTGCTGGCTTTGGTGGTCGGACTGATCCCCATCCCCAAAGCGCTGAACACGCCGCAGGGAAGCTTGTGGATCGGGGTGGTTTTCGTTTTCTTGTTTCTGTGGGGCGCGGCGGCTCCCTTCTTCCTTTCCCGCAGGCGAAGCTATTAGCGGCCCGCCCGCCGCTGCCACCGCCTCTGGCCTTGATAGAATGACTGCTTTATCCCCTCATGAGGAGTTTTTTCGTGGAACACCGGACCAAGTTCCTTCTTTCCGAAGATGAATTGCCTTCCGTATGGGTCAACGTCCTGCCCAGCTTGCGCGAGCCCATGGCGATGCCGCTCCATCCCGCCACCGGCAAGCCCGTCTCGCCCGATGATCTGGCCCCGATCTTCCCCATGGGGCTCATCGAGCAGGAGTTCTCGCCAAAACCCGAGATCGATATCCCTGGGGAAGTGCTCGACATCTACCGGCTGTGGCGCCCCACGCCCCTGTACCGTGCGCGGCGCCTGGAGGCGGCGCTGGATACGCCGGCGCACATCTACTACAAGTACGAAGGCGTCAGCCCTGCCGGCAGCCATAAGCCGAACACAGCCGTGGCTCAGGCTTACTACAACAAGCAGGCCGGGATCCGCCGTCTGGCCACCGAAACCGGGGCCGGCCAGTGGGGCAGCGCACTGGCTCTGGCCTGCCGCATGTTCGGCATGGACTGCACCGTCTACATGGTGAAGGTCAGCTACGAGCAGAAGCCTTACCGGAAGATGATGATGAACGCCTGGGGCGCGGAGGTTTATCCCAGCCCAAGCGACAAAACGAATGCGGGACGCGCGGTGCTGGCCCAGCATCCCGACTCGCCTGGCAGCCTGGGCATCGCCATCAGCGAGGCGGTCGAGGACGCCGCCACTCACGCCGACACCAACTACTCGCTCGGCAGCGTTCTGAATCACGTGCTGTTGCACCAAACCGTTATCGGCCAGGAAACCAAGCTCCAGATGCAGCAGGCCGGCGAAGAGCCGGACGTGATCATCGGCTGCTTCGGCGGAGGCAGCAGCTTCGGAGGCATCATCCTGCCGTACTTCCTGGACAAGCTCAAGGGTTCGCCCGTCCGCCTGATGGCCGTCGAGCCTTCGGCGTGCCCCACGCTCACCAAGGGCGCCTTCGCGTACGACTTCGGCGATTTGGCCAAGATGACCCCGCTTCTGAAGATGTACACCCTAGGCCACGATTTCGTGCCTCCTGGGATCCATGCAGGCGGCCTGCGTTACCACGGGGCCGCGCCGCTGGCCAGCCATCTTCTGCATCACGGCTACCTCGACGCCCGCGCCTATCCGCAGACGCCGGTCTTCGAGGCGGCGGTCACCTTCACCCGGGCCGAAGGCATCCTGCCCGCCCCCGAATCGGCCCATGCCATCCGCGCCGCCATCGACGAGGCCCTCGCGGCACGCCGGGAAGGACGAAGCCGGGTCATCGTCTTTTGTCTGACCGGCCACGGACACTTCGATTTAGCGGCCTACGACAACTACTTGAGCGGCAAGTTGCAGGATTTCGAATACCCCGATGAAGAGGTCGCCCGCTCCATCGCCGCCTTGCCGGCCGTAGGCTGAGCGCCCATGAGCAGCTTGCGGATCGACGAGCTGGTGGAGCTGGCCCGGGCCTTCCAGGTGAGCCGCACCTTGCTCACGGCTATCGAGCTCGACATCTTCTCCGCCGTCGGCCGCGGCGCCACCGCCCCAGAGGTCGCGGCGCGCCTCAACACCGATTCCCGCGCCACCGAGATGTTGCTCAACGCCCTGGTGGCGCTGGGGGCGTTGCGCAAGCGGGACGGCACGTTCCGGAACACCGCCGCGACGGCGCGGTACTTGGCGGAAGGCTCACCGGACAGCCAGCGGCTTGCTCTGATGCACGCTGTGAACCTGTGGGACGCCTGGTCGGAGCTGACCGATTGCGTCAAAACAGGCCGCCCAGGCAACCTGCAAGCCAGGCGCCGTTCTAGAGAGCAAACCGCGGCCTTCATCGCCGCCATGCACAGCAACGCCGCCTCCCGCGCGCCGGCTCTGGTCCGGGCGGTAGGCGCCGCCAAGGTGAGACGCATGCTCGACGTCGGCGGCGGGTCCGGGGCGTACTCTATTGCCTTCGCGCAGGCGAACCCTACTCTGGAGGCGGTAGTTTTCGACCGCACCGAAGTCTTGCCGATCGCCGAACAACACATCCGCGCCGCGGGTCTGGCCGGGCGCGTCCGGACCCAGCAAGGGGATCTGCGGAAGGACGATCTCGGCGAAGGCTACGATCTGGTGCTGCTGAGCGCCATCTGTCACATGCTCAGTCCGGTGGAAAATCAAGACCTGCTGCGCCGTTCGTTCCGGGCCCTGGCGCCCGGCGGCCGCGTAGTCATCCGGGACTTCATCCTCAGCGCCGATAAGACCCGCCCGGAACGTGGAGCCTTGTTCTCCCTGAACATGCTGGTCAACACCGAAGGGGGCGCCAGCTACAGCCGGGACGAATACCAGCAATGGCTGCGCGCGGCGGGATTTCATCCCATACGCTACATCGGCATGGCCGACCCCGGCAGCGGCCTGATGCTTGGAACCAAACCGCGGAGCTAGGAACGCCGCGGCTTGCCCGCCAGCAGCACCAGCAGACCCGACATAAGGCAGGCGCCGGACAACGCCAGCATCGCCACCGTGGTGCTGCCCGTCGCGTCCCGGATCGCGCCCACCGCGTGCGGTCCGGCGTAGCCGCCCAGATTCCCCACCGAGTTGATCCAGGCGATGCCCGCCGCCGCGGCCGAGCCGGAGAGAATGCCCGTCGGCAGCGCCCAGAAGGTCCCAAAGGCGCACATGATGCCCATTACCGCCAGCGACAGCGCCGCAATCGCCACCACCGCCGGGATCGCATCCACGCTGCTCAGCGCCAGGGCCGCCGCCGACACCACGAGCGCTACCGCGACGTGCCAGCGACGCTCGCCGGTCTTGTCCGAATGATGCCCGTAGAGCACCATCGCGATCGCCGCCAGCGCCCAAGGGATCGTTAGGATCAGGCCGATCTGCCAGGGGTTGCCCGCCACGCGGTCCTTCACATTCTGCGGCAGCCAGAATCCCAGACCGTAGTTGCCCATAGCCATGCCAAAATAGACCACGCAGAACAGCCAAACTCTGCCGCTCTTAAACGCGTCCACCAGACGGTGCCGGTGCTCTCCTTCTTGCTTTTTTAGCTCTTCTTCCTCCTGAAGCCGCCTTTCCAACAGATCGCGTTCTTCGGTGGTCAGCCATTTGGCCTTCCTGGGGTTGTCGGTGAGGAAATACAGCGTGAGCAGCCCCATAATCACCGAGGGGATGCCTTCCAGCAAGAAAAGCCATTGCCAAGCTCGCAGATGCCAGAACTCGGTCATGGCATTCATAATCCAGCCGGAGATCGGGCTGGCGATCAAGCCCGCCAGCGGCACTGCGGTCATGAACAACGCCACCATCCGCGCCCGGTGCTTGCGCGTGTACCAGAACGTCAAATACAGAATCACACCCGGGAAGAATCCGCACTCGACCACGCCCAGCACGAACCGGATGATGTAGAAACTCAATTCGCCGGTCACAAACATCTGGGCGGCCGAGACCACGCCCCATACCGCGATGATCGGCCCCAGCCAGAGCCGCGCCCCGATCTTCTGGAGAACCATATTCGCGGGGACTTCAAACAGGAAGTATCCGATGAAGAACATCCCCGCTCCCAAGCCATAGACCGCATCGCTAAAGCCCAGGTCCTGTTGCATCTCCAGCTTGGCGAAGCTCACGTTGACTCGGTCGACGTAGGCCAGGACGTAGCAGATGAACAGGAACGGCATCAGACGCCGCGTCACTTTGGCATAGGTGGCGCTCTCAAACTCGGGGGTGACGTTCACGGCTGCCTCCTTGCGGTTCTGGTGTAAGGCACCACCATACAACAAAGCCGTCCCCTTCTGCCCGGCGGCGTTTGCCGCAGGCATGGGCTATCTCGGATAGGGGTGCCCGCGCAGGAAGGCCAGCGCCCGGTAGATCTGCTCCGCCAGCACGACCCGGGCCAGTTCATGCGGCAGCGTCAGCGGTGAAAGGCTCAGCAGCCGGTCGGCGTGGCCCCGCCAGGCCTCGGGCAGTCCGTCCGCCCCGCCTACCACGAACACCAAGTCTATGCCTTGCATCTCCGCCTGTCCCACCAGCCGAGCGAACCCCGCCGAGTCCAGACGCTCTCCGCCGGGATCAAGCAGCACTTTCCACGCCGAGGCGTATTTCTCCCACCAGCGGCTGCGGGTTGGGTGGATCTCGCTCATCTGGCAGCGCGCGTAGCGGCTCGCGCGGCGGATGTACTCCTCCGCCAGGGCGTTGGCGTGCGCGTCGCGCGGCTTGCCCACGTAGTACAGCCAGATCCTCACCCCTTCAGCATAGCGGGCGTGATACAAACGAAGTTGGTGCAAAGCTTATGATTCAAACGGAAATGTTTTCATTGGAAGGCAAGACGGCGGTGGTGGTGGGCGGCGGCGGAGTGCTCGCCGGCGCCATGGCCGAAGGCATGGCCGCGGCCGGGGCCGCCATTGTCATCGTCGATCCGAACCTGCCTAACGCCGAGGCCCGCGCGGCGTCCATCCAGGCCAAAGGGGGGCGCGCCATCGCCGTCGCCGCTGACGCCAGCAAGCGGGAGGATTTGGAACGGGCGCTGGCCGAGACCCTGACGCGCTTCGGATCGGTGGACATTCTGATCAATGCCGCCGGCATCAACTCCGGGACGCCCTTCTTCGAAATCACCGAAGCCGAGTGGCAAAAGATCCTCGACGTCAATTTGAAGAGCGTCTTTCTGGCCTGCCAGGTCTTCGGCAAGGCCATGATCGATGCGGGCCGCGGCGGCTCCATCATCAATATCTCCTCGGTTTCCTCCGGGCCTCCTCTGTCGAAGGTCTTTACTTACAGCATCACGAAAGCCGGCGTTAACCAGATCACCCAGTTCCTGGCCCGGGAATGGGCCCCGCATCGCGTCCGGGTCAACGCCATCCGGCCTGGGTTCTTCCCCGCCGAGCAGAACCGGGCCTTGCTGAGCCCGGAGCGCACCGCGCAGATTATGGCCCACACGCCCTACGGCCGCTTCGGGGAACCGCAGGAGCTGGTTGGGGCCGTGCTGTTTCTGGCCTCCGAGAAGGCCTCCTCGTTCGTTACCGGCGCCATCCTGAGCGTAGACGGCGGCTTCACCGCCATGACGATCTGAGCCCGGCTCTCGCTGCCGGGAGAAGGCCTCGCTTGGCTTGAACCCTTTACGCTCCGGCTGCGTATATGTGTACGTGATGCGCCTGGCCGGAGCGTTGTGGGAACCCGTTCGGCAGACCTGCGCCAGCATCTGGCGGCACAAGCTGCGCAGCTTTCTGACGATGTTCGGGATCGCCTGGGGCATCGCCTCGCTGGTGCTAATGAGCGCGCTCTGCGATGGGTTCAAACTCGGCCAGCGCCGCAACATGGCGCAATTGGGCGACAATCTTGTCCTGGTTTGGAACGGGCGCACCGAAAAGCAGGCCGGCGGCCAACGCGCCGGCCGCCGCGTCTACTGGGAGGAAGAAGACATCCGCGCCATTCGCGAGCAGTGCCCGGCGGTGAGCGAGGTTGCCGGCGAAGTCAAGCGCACGGTCAATGCCGCCAGCGAGTTCAACAGCGGCCGCTTTCTGACCGTGGGCGTAACCGAGGAATACCTGCGTTTGCGAAACCTGCCCGCCAGCGTAGGGCGCAATATCACCGCCGCCGACCACGAGCAAGCCCGCCGCGTGTGCGTGCTGGGAGATTCGGTGCGCAAGCAACTGTTTGAAAACCGCACGGACGTGCTGGGCCGCTCGGTCAACCTGGAAGGCTATCCCTACACGGTGATCGGGCTGATGAGTGAGAAAAACCAGAACAGCTCCTACGACGGTTGGGATAACGAGAAGATCCTTGTACCGCAATCCAGCCTGGTCCGGGACTTTCCGCCCACCAATCCGGACTACCGCAAGGGCCGAGTGGCGCTCATCGTGTACCGTCCGGCCTCCGTCCAGCAGTGGGAGGAGGCCGGACGGCAGGTGCGCGCCGTACTGGCCCGCCGTCACGGCTTCGACCCCACCGACGAGGGCGCAACCCCTGCGTGGGACATGGTGAAGACCGCCGAGATGTTTGACCGGGCCTTCCGGGCCACCGAGCTGTTTCTGGCTCTGGTCGCTCTAGTGACGCTCAGCCTCGGAGGCGTGGGCGTGATGAACACCATGATGTCCGCTGTCGCCGAACGCACCCACGAGATCGGCCTGCGCAAGGCCCTGGGGGCGACGCGGCGGCGCATTCTCGTGGATTTCTTGTTGGAGGGCGTCTTGCTCGCGCTGGCCAGCGGGGCGCTCGGCCTGGCAGGGGTAAGCGCGCTAGCGGCGGGAGTCAACTCGCTTCCCATGCCGGACATGTTCGCCGGCCTGCCGGTGAGGTTTCACAATGCGCTGGTGGCGCTGGCCGCGCTGGGGACGGTGGCCGTCCTTTCCGCTTTCCCGCCGGCGCTGCGGGCCTGCCGCCTGACGCCGGTCGAGGCGCTTAGAGAGGAGAGATGAAGTGGTGAACTGGCGGCAGATGCTGCGGGAGTCGGCGGCTTCGTTGAATCACTACCGCAGGCGATCCCTGGTTACGATCATCAGCCTGGCGTGGGGCGTGGCCTCCTTCATCATCCTGATGTCCTACGGCGACGGATTCAAGAAGACCCTGGTGGACGGCTTTGAAGCCGTCGGCCAGGATCTCATCATCATGTCGCAGGGGCAAACCAGCCTCCAGGCGGGCGGGATGAGGGCCGGCCGCCGGATCCTGCTGGATCTGGAAGACGTGGAGGCGATCCGGGAAGCGGTCCCGCTGGTGCGGGCCATCTCACCTGAGCGGATGATCGGAAGCATTCAGGTGATCCGGGGCACGCGCGAGAAGGAGTTCGGCCTGCGCGGCGTCTGGCCCGAGTATCAGTTCATCCGCAACATCCACATGGCGGAAGGCCGCTGGATCAGCGCCGACGACAACCGCCAGCGCAACCGGGTGGCCGTGCTGGGAGCTATGGTGGCCCGGCAGTTGTTCAGCGGCATCCCACCGGTGGGGGAGGAGATCACGGTGGGAGGCATGCGCTTCACCGTGATCGGCGTGTTGGACTCCAAAGCCCAGTTCGCGAACTATAACCGGCAAGACAACGAGTGCATCTTCGTGCCCTACAACGCGATGGCGCTGTTCGGCGACATCCGGCATCCCAACTTTATCGTTTGGACGCCGGTCGCGGGTACGCTGCGCGAGGATGCCATCCGCATGGTGCGCGCCACGCTAGCCTCGTTGCACCGTTTCAATCCGCGCGACGAGAAGGCCGTCTTCATCTTGGCCTTCAGTCAGTTCCGCCACATCATCGATGGCATGACCCTGGCCGCGAAGGTGCTACTCGGCTTTGTGGGCGCGCTCACCCTGGGCATCGGAGGCGTGGGCCTGGCCAACATTATGCTCACCTCCGTGATCGACCGTACCCGGGAGATCGGGGTTCTGAAGGCGATCGGCGGCCCTCGGCGCGCCATCCTCGGCCAGTTCCTCACCGAAGCGTTGTTGATCGTGGCGACGGGGGGCGTGATCGGCATAGCCGCCGGGGCCGCGGTGGTGAACTACATCGGCGTGATGCCGATGTTCGGCTCTATGCCGGATAGCCTCGACGGCAAAGGCGACTTGGTGATGGGGATCTCGGCCTCATCCATTTTGGTCTCTACCGGCGTCTTGATCGCCGTAGGACTAATCGCCGGCATGATCCCGGCGATCCGCGCCGCCCGGCTGGATCCCATCGAAGCCTTGCGCTACGAGTAGAGACGGCGTGGCGTAGGCTGGCAGCCTGCGCAGCAGTTACTCTGTGTTGATCTCCGCTGCTCCTTAAGCCTTCCTTGATTCGAAGGCCCGGGCAATGGCGTACCAAGCCGGCTTCCGCTTGTACTCCCGGTCCAGCGGCAGCACGCGCGCGCCTGCGCCGCTGGGACGCCGGTTCCGGCCCGCGAGCCAAGTGTACCGGTCGGTCAGCCCCCACGTCAGCACCGCTTTCACCGCCGGTTCCTCCAGCGCCACCGTTAGGTAATCTTCATAGACCTTGGCGACGCCCTTATCCCGCTCGGCCTCGTCATCCGGCAGGTCCCGGTCCCCCACGTCGAGCTCAGTGATGTAGATTTCCAGCCCGAGCGAGGCCACGTCGCGGAAAAACCGGCGGAGCGTTTCGGCCTTGAAGTTCTGGAACGCCTTCCAGTCCAGATGCGCCTGCATGCCGAAGGCGTGGATCGGAGCTTTGCGGTCTTTCAAGCCGCGCAGCAAGCGCAGAACGGCGTCCCGCTTCTTCTCGTTGCCCGGCGTGTCGTAATCCAGACCGTAGTCGTTATAGGTTAGCTTGGCCTGGGGATCGGCCGCGGCGGCCGCGTGAAAGGCGATGTCCAGGTACTCCGTTCCCAGGAATTCAAGCCAGGCGGTCTTGCGCAGTCCATCCTCACGGCCGTCGGCGACTTCAACTGCCTCGTTGACCACATCCCAGGAATGCATGCGGCCCCGGTAGCGGCCCGCAACCGTGGCGATGTGTTCCTCCAGGTACTTGCGGGCGTTGGTAGCGTTTACGGTCGTCTTCAGCCACGGCCAGCCTTGCGAGTGCCATACCAGCGTATGGCCCCGCATGCGCATGTCGTGCTTCTTACAGAACTCCATCATGTAGTCGGCCGGCTCGAAGTTGTACCGCTCCGGCTCCGGATGAACCGGTCCCATCTTGAGCACGTTCTCGGGAACCAGAATGTTGCACTCCTCGGCGAAATGCTTGGCGTAGTCGGCGTCATCGCGCAGAACGGGCCAAGCTGCTGCTCCTCCGAAGAACAAACCCTTCTTGGCCGCGTACGCGCGCAGACCTGGTTCGGAAGATTGTGCGGACAAGAGTCCCGCAAACGGAAAGGCGAATGCAGTTCGAAAAATCGTTCGGCGGCTAAACTTATGCATGCCGATAGTATAACCACTTTCGAATGTCAAGAGGCGCCCCACATCGGCTGTAATCGGTTGCAGAAGGACAGCGGGCAACACGCCCCTTCTTTGATCGCAGATCCGCTTGCAGCTCGATTTTGAGGCTCGATCCGCGTGCCGAGCACCCGGAGGAACTGCGCCAGCCACGCTGGATGCGCGGGCCAAGCGGGCGCCGGAAAGGCCGCGGATCTGATCCTCGAGCGCAAGTCCCAGTCCGTTGAAATAATCCGCGCCTCCGCCACAGGCGACTGTAACCCGCTGCGGCCCGGCCGCGTCCCAAGGGGAGCATCCAGAGTGGTCAGCCCGTCTGACCCGGCAACCGAGGAGATTACGGTGCCCACCGGCGCAGGCCGGGATGTGCGAGCCAGGCTCGAAGCTCCGCCAAACGTCTCCTTCTGCTGATCCAGCGGGCCTCCACCGGACACATTTCGTAATAATGAGGAGACTGCTCACTTTCCATGACAGCCAAAAACCAAGACACAAGAAGAAGCAAAACCGCGGATCCGGAGGGTTCCGGTGCGCACAACTCCGCCCCCGACACCGTAAGTCCTGCCGTAGAAACACACCGCAAGCCGCGCGAAATCGTTGTCTACTGCGAAGGTTTCGGCGGCGGACCCGGTATGGGCTGGTTCTACGAAGCGTCATTTGTGGAGATGAATGCAGGCGGGTATTCGATCTTCCTCCGTGCGGACCTGGACTATCCGCTGCATGAGATTCTTGGCTTGCCGGACCCGGAAGAGAACCGCGATGAAGAGGAAGAAGAAGAGGACTGGGGCGAAGAGGAGGAGGATTCGACGCCCGTCTACCGGGTCAAAACGGTAAACGAGCCTCTGGACTGCCGGGGAGTTCTGCGCTTTCTGCTCAAAACGGAGTACCTGCGGTTCAATGATGTGAGCGCGGATATCAACGTAGACGGGGCTGAACCTTGGGAGGAGGACTTAATCCGGAATCTCCTCCTGCGGCGCGGGCTGGCCTCGTTCTTAATGGGGCTTCCGGACCGCGAATTGGCGGAGTTGTATGCCCGCACCGGCGGGTTGGGTTGCGAATCCAACCGCCTGCGCCTCAAACATCTGGCCCAGGCGGTTCGCGAGGCAGGTTTGCGCAAGATGCCGCTTGAGCAAATCGCGGCGAGGGTTGGCGCGCCGGACTGGTGGAATCTCCCCGCCCTGACAGCGGCAGTTCGGGCCTACGCCCAGACGGCCGGCAGCGCCGGGCCGCGCTGAAGTTTCTGTCAGCCCGCTGTGTGGCCACCAGCGGCATGATCGCGCATTCCGCTGGTTATCCGGATGTCTCGGCAAGGAATGGCTCGGAGGGTTCCTCTCGGCCCTCCGGGCTTATGACGCCTTCGCCTGAAGCTGCCGCTTGGCCTCCGCGATGACGCCCCTCATATATTCCGCCGCCAATCGGGCGTTCTTGTCCGCGTACTCGATGCCCACCGTCTTGCCGTCAACCACCGGCAGCGGATGGCACAGTTCGTAACCGATGTATCCCCGGTAGCCGATCTGGAGCAGGCCCCGGACCGCAGCCAGGCAAGGCTCTCCACCGGTGACCTGAATCGTGCCGTCGCCGCCTTTGTCGTACTCGCCGCCGTAATGGGACAGGACCTGTAGCGGCCCCACCTCAATCATCGCCCGCTCGATGCCCGACGCATCCAGCTTCCTTTCGAGGCGCGCGTCGAAGCAGACCTTCAGGTTAGGCGAACCCACTTCGCGGACCATTCTCAGGCAGTCCCGATAGCCCGTGATGACCGGCGCATGATTCTGGAGCGCGAGCGTGACGCCGTGTTCCCCGGCGAAGCGGGTCGCTTCCATCATTCCTTGCCGGCACCACTCCCAGGTCTGATCTTCGGAGAACCCTTGGTGCGCTTGCTTCCAGACCGCCTGGGCGATGTCGTAGCGAGCGCCGCCTTCCGGCAGTAGGGTAACGCCGGGCCAGGCCAGGAACACGCGCAGGAGCCTTGCGCCCAGATCCGCAGTCATTTTGATCAACTCGCGGACGTAAACCAACTGGCATTCGCGGTGTTCGGGGATCGGACTGCTGAAATCGTTATTGGCGGCGACCGCGTAAATCTCGATCCCTTGATCGGAAGCGAACCTGCGCAGCTTCTGACAAGCAGCCCTGGGCAGGTCGAGAGGGTTCCCGTGCGGGCGCTTGCCGTCGATCTCCACGCCCTGATAACCGTATTGCTTCGCCCGTTGGATCAATTGCTCCAGAGTCAGGGCGGGTCCGCGGTACCAGACCCCCAGGTAAGTGATGCTGTACAGGCCGACCTTCACCTCCGCTGCTGCGGCCGCTCCAGCGGCCTCCCGTTCCCCGGCTGAGGCGGTCAGGGCGGCCGCCGCCAGCAAGCCGCGCCGGCTGATGGGCGCTCCACCTTGTGTCATTTTGAACAGCCTCCTGCTCCGCTACTCTACTCTTGCGCCATCGGCCCGGCAACCCCCGGAACTGGTCCGCGTCCCGGATGACACCGTCCAGGCGAGAGCAGGACGGTCCTACAAGCGATACTTCCCGGTTCGAGCCGGGCCTCTGCCTCCGTTGAGACGCGTTGAAGCTGCTGACCGGTGAAGCCCTGCCCGCGGGCGCAGGCTGCTTTGCCGCGCAGCACGCGGAGGCGGCGTCCCCCCGAGCGCCGGAAGGAAGCCGCACGCGCCCCGTGACGGACCACGCCCGCCAGCCCTGCCGTGCTTGGGGCTACGGAGTCAAGAGTGGCCGCTCGCCGCTCCGCTCAAGGCTCGATGCGTGTGCCAAGCACGCGCAGGAACTGCGCCAGCCACGCCGGATGCGCGGGCCAGGCGGGCGCGGTGACCAAGTTGCCCGATGTGTGGGCTTGGTCCAGGGGCAGCTCGACGTACTGGCCGCCCGCGCTCTTGACATCCGGCGCCACCGCCGGGTAGCAACTGCAAGCCTTGCCCGCCAGCACGCCCGCCGCGGCCAGCACCTGCGCCCCGTGGCAGATGGCGGCGATCGGCTTGTTCGCTTCCGCGAAATGCCGCACAATCTCCAAGACCCGCGGGTTCAGGCGGATGTACTCGGGCGCACGGCCCCCGGGAATCACCAGCGCGTCGTAGGTTTCGGCGCGGATCTCGTCGAAGGTGGCGTTCAGCGTGAAGTTGTGCCCGCGCTTCTCGCTGTAGGTCTGATCGCCTTCAAAGTCATGGATGGCCGTGCGGACCACCTCGCCTGCCTTCTTGTTGGGGCAAACCGCGTGGACCGTGTGCCCCGCCAATTGCAGGGCCTGAAACGGCACCATGACCTCGTAGTCTTCCACGTAATCACCGGTGAGCATCAAGATCTTCTTGGCAGCCATAATGGAAATCCCCTCGCCCGTATCTTCGCACACCCCGCCTCGGATAGATGGGCCCTTTCGGCTCTACACGCCTCACTGAATCAGCGCCATCATCCGCTTCATGGCGTTCGCGACTGTGGCCAGGGCCTCCTCCGGCGGCAGATCCCGGACCGGCGCGCCCAGCGGCTCCGCCGCCACCGGTCCGTCAAAACCGGTCTTGTGCAGCGCGTTGATGAAGCCCGAGATGTTAATCACGCCGGTCGCCAGAGGGATCTCCCGCTGCCCGTCGCGGAGCTGATCCAGCGGGATGTCCTTCGGCGCGTCGTTGACGTGCACGGCCACGATGTCCTTATTGGTCAGCGTGAGGATGTCTTCCGGCGTCTCCTGCGAGTTGTGCCAGTGCCAGCTATCGAGAAGGAAGCCGAGATTGGGTTTGTTGATCTCGGCGATCAGCTCTTTCATGCTGGCCATCGTGTGGACGAACGGGTACATGCTCCGGCTCCAGCTCGTCCGGGGCCCGACGTACTCCAGCCCGAACCTGATCCCATGGTCTCCCAGCACGGTGGCCACCTCGACCAGCCGCTTCGCGTGCAGCCGGAAGTTCTGAAGATAGGTCAGCCGGTTGTCGCCCGGGCTGATCCAGGTGCAGAAGCGCGTCATGCCAGCCCGTTGCAGCGCCTTGGCCCATCCCGTCAAGCTACTCTTGAGCCACTCGGAGAACTTCTCCTCCGGCTGAGTGACGGGGACGCTTTGCGCCACCGAGCCGAAAACGATGTTCTTGGCGGCCATATCGTCCAGCAAGCGCTTCAGGTCCGAATCCGACAGCGCGGCCAGCTCGTTGATGTTCGGATCGTACGCCTCGAAACCATACTTCGCGGCGTATTCAAACTGCTGCCGCAGATTGGCCTTGACTCCGATGTTGCCGGTGTGGAGGCACATCTTCATCGTGCGCGCGGCGGCGGGCGCGCGGCCCTGGAACAAGAGAGCCGCCGCGGCGGGCAGGGAAGTCCGCCGCAAGAATTCACGCCTGTCGGTCATTAGGCTCATTCAAAACCTCCGGTCCCGGCTTCAAGCCCGGGCTTGTTTCCCGTCCCAGTAGTACGTCTTGCCATCGCGCACCGCCAGCAGCCCCATCAGCAAGGGCAGCGTCGAGTAGAAGCCGGTCTCGATGTCCGTGGTGGGCGTGCCGCGGCTCTTGATGCAGTCCAGCCAATTGCGGATATGCGCCGAATCGGAGGGCTTGCCCACGTAGGCGAACTTCGTGTTGAACGCTTCGAAAGCCGGGGCGGGCGGCTGTCCGCGTCCCGTGCCTCCTCGCACCGGCATGGGGCGGTAAGTGTAGCTCTGCCGGTTCACGTGAAGAACGCCGCGCGTGCCATAGAAGTAATTTCCCTGGTCCGCCAGGTAGTCGGTCTGCGGCATGTAGGCGTTGGTGAACGACATAATGAACTTGTCGTACTGCCAGGCGATCTGGAACGAGTCCGGCGGGCACTCGGGGTTCGGCTCGAAGTTCACGTACTGGGCAGCGGCCGACGCGTAGCGCGGCTCGCGGGCCTTCATATACCAGTGCACCACGTCCGCCACGTGCACCCCTTGGTCGGTGATGATCCCCCCGCCGTAGTCGTAGTAGCTCCGCCAGCTTCGGAACCGGGAAGGGCTGAACGGTTTCCGCGGCGCAGGTCCTTGGAAGAGCTCCCAATCCAGATCCGAAGGCGGAGGCGTGGGTTCTTCCTTGGGCCGGGTGTAGGAGCCTTGCCAGTGGAGCTGGCAATGGAAGATCGTTCCAAACATTCCGCTTTGCACCAGCTCGCAGCACTTCTGGAAATGGTCCCAACTGCGCTGCTGGAGTCCGATCTGGACCACCCGCTTGTACCGCTGGGCCGCCTCCACGGCTCGCCAGCCCGCCTCGATGCTGTTCGAAAGCGGCTTCTCGCAGTAGATGTCTTTGCCCGCCTGACTGGCTTCGATGATCATCGGCGCATGCCAGTGATCCGGCGTGGCGATGAACACCGCATCGATGTCCTTGCGCTCGAGCACCCGCCGGTAGTCCGTGTAGGTGTCGGGTTTGCTCACCTTGAGTCCCGCCACTGCTTTCTCAAGGTAGGGCTTATAGACATCGCACATCGCCAGGATCTGGCAATCTTCAAACTCTTCGGCCACCGTGGCCATGTAGCTGCCGCGGGTGCCCGTTCCCAGAAAACCCAGCTGGATTCGCTCGTTGGCGCCCACCGCGGACCGCGACATCGCGGCGGTCAGCGCGGAGCCGATGAGAAACGATCGCCTTGTCGCCATGGATTCCTCTCCTCGCCCCGGTTGGTCTGCTTCCGTTACCGGGTCATCAAGCAGCATACACCCTTTGACGCCGGTTGGGAGCGCAGCGCCTTGTCGCACAAGTGGGCGCTGCTGCGGCAACAGTCGAGGAGTTCGGCCTCTGTTGGGCCTTAAGCCGCTGAGCAATGGCTTCCGCTTCGTGACCCAGCCTTCCCCAACTTTGGTTTGGCCCTTTTCCGGCGCGCCCGTCCTATAGTGAACTCACGGGAGTAAAAAACATGCGCCTCCGGTTCTTTGCCATTCTGATCGTGCTCTGCGCTCTGATGGTCTGGCTGGCCTTCGCCCAATTCGACGAAAGCCGTCTGAAGCCCTTCTCCATCAACCACCGTGCGGCCAAAGATTCGCCCGCGGATGTCTCCTTCTTGCTGGACCCGCCCGCCGGAAAGCACGGCTTCGTTCAGGTGCGCAACGGCCGTTTGGCCTTCGGCAACGGTCAGCGCGTCCGCTTCTGGGGCGTCCACCTCACCGACTGGAGCCGCGGCTCCGTCATGCTCCCCTCCAAAGACGACGCGCCCATCTACGCCGCAACCCTGGCCCGCCACGGCGTGAATCTCGTGCGCCTTCACTTTCTCGACTTGTTCGCCCCGCGCGGCATCATCGACTCTACCCGCAACGACTCTCGCGCCTTTGACGCCGGGCAGCTCGACCGCCTCGACTTCATGGTCGCCGAGCTCAAACGCCGCGGCATTTACGTCAACCTCAACCTCAACGTCGGGCGCTCCTACAAAGAGGGAGACGGCGTGCCGGACGCCGAAAAGATCCGCTGGGGCAAAGGCCTCGTCCTCTACAATCCCCGCTTGATCGAACTTCAGAAGGAGTACGCCAAAGCCCTATTGACCCACCGCAACCCTTACACCGGAACGGAGTACCGCAATGAGCCCGCCGTCGCCATCGTCGAAATCCTCAATGAAAACGGCATCGGCGTGGGGTTCCGCGCTCCGACGCCCTACTACGACAACGAGCTCACGGAAATCTACAACTCCTGGCTCGCCAGGAACCGCACCCCGGACCAGATCCGCCGGCTCCGCGAGATGGCCGGCGTGGAAGCCGGCGCTCCCGTGCCGCGCCTGTCCGGAGCGGAGGTGGCCAAAGCGCCCCAGGAGCGCTTCTACACGGAGCTCGATTTCTACACCAGCCTCGAGGACGGCTTCTACCAGGACATGCACCGCTACCTGCGTTCGCTGGGCGTGAAGGTCCCCATCGTCGCCACCGCCGATCACGCCCACACCAGCAGCCCGTATCCCATGTTGCTGTCGCTCTCAAAACTGGACATCCTCGACGGGCACGTCTACTGGCAGCATCCCGGCGCCCGCGAGGCACCTTCGCCCATGGTGAACGATCCGGCTTGGTCCACCGTGGCCCGCCTTTCCCGCACCGCTTTCGCCGGCAAGCCTTACACCGTCAGCGAGACCAACCATCCGTTCCCCAATCCCTGGGCCTCCGAGGGTATTCCCATCGTCTCTGCCTACGCCGCCTTCCAGGATTGGGATGCGGTCGTCCTGTACACGTTCGAACCGAAGCGGGACCCCAACTGGCAGCCCTATATGGGAGATCCCTACGACATCTCGCTCGATCCGGTGAAGATGCCTGAACTCGCCGCGGGCGCTTTGCTGTTCCTGCGTGGCGATGTCCGCCCCGCCAAAACTTTCGTGGAGCGCACCTACACCCGCGCACAGGTCTACGACAGCCGCCGCCTGCCCGCTACGGAGCGTCCCTACTTCACCCCCGGCTTTCCGCCTCACCTGCCCCTGGTCCACGGCTCCCGGATCCGGTCTCTCGAAAGCTCCCCTACGGCCAAGGTCGAGCTGGCGTTGACGGACCCCATCGTTTCCGACACCGGTGAGCTGGTCTGGAGCGGCTGGCAGCGCAAGCATGGCCTGGTGACGGTCGAGACCGATCGCACCCAGGCCCTCATCGGATTTGTGAAAGCGGGCGGCAAGACGCTGCGCAATCTGGCGGCTCAGATCTCGAACGACTTCGCCGCCGTCGTCCTGACATCGCTGGATGCGCAGCCGCTCTCCCGCACCAGCCGGATGCTTCTCGTCACCGGCGCGCGCGTCGCCAACACCGGCATGAAGTGGAATGAGGACGGCACCCAGGCTTCCACTCAGGGCGGACCTCCCTCCATGACGGAGCCCGTCACCGGAACCGTCCTCCTGAAAGATCTCCAGGCCGCCAAAGCGGTAGCCGCGCAGCCGCTCGACGGCGCCGGCAGCCCGCTCGGGCAGGCGATTCCCGGCAAACAGACCCAGGAAGGCTGGAGCCTTGCGATCGGTGATCCGGTAACTCCCTGGTACGTTATCCGTGTCGAGCGCTGAGTTCCGAGCAGCCTCGGTGCGTCGGGCTGCCGGAGCGAGCGGCACGCGCTAATGGGCGCCGCGGACGCGGGTTCGGATCCGGTATAGGGAGTCCGAGGCCGTGATGAACAACCAGCGGCGGTCTTTGCCGCCGAAGGTTACATTGGCGGTCCAGCGTTCGGGGACTTCAATTTGGTCGATCTGCTCACCACGGACGTTGAACACGGTGACGCCCTTGCCGGTCAAGTAGATGTTCTCCTGCTCATCCATGGTCATGCCGTCGGAGCCGAGAGAGGCGAACAGGCGTTTATTGCTCAGGGAGCCGTCGGGAAGGATGTCGTAGACGTAGGTCTTGGCGGCGCGGATATCGGCCACATAGAGGCGCTTGCCGTCGGGCGTGCCGATGATGCCGTTGGGCTGTTCCAGGTCGGCGGCGACGCGCGTGAGCTTCTTGTGGTCCGGACTCAGATAGTAGACGTGCTGCCTCTCCTGCGGCATCGCAGTGTGAGTCCAGTAGTCGCGGCGGTAGAAGGGGTCGGTGAAGTAGATGCCGCCTTTGGGATCGATCCAAAGATCGTTCGGCCCGTTGAGGCGCTTGCCTTCGTACTCCTTCACCAAGACAGTGATCTTGCCGGAGGGGTCGATACGCCAGATTTCGTTGTTGAGGTCTGCGCAGGCGTAGAGGTTTCCGTCCTTGCCGAAATACAGGCCATTGGCGCGTCCGGCGTTATCGTGGAAGACCGTGAGCTGATCCGCAACTGACCAACGGTAGATGCGGTTGTAGGGCTGGTCGGTGAAGAACACGTTGCCCTCAGCGTCGGCGGCTGGACCTTCGGTGAAGCCGAAAATCTCGGCCAGCAGTTCAAGCTTCGCTCCCGGTTCGATCACTCCTTGGTTTGCCGCGAAGGCGGGAAAGAGCAGCAACGGCACAAAAACCAGGATCCAAAAAGGCACGGGCGGTCGCGGCGGGCGCGAACGAAGCCCCGGAGCGGAGTCTTGAACTCGCATCGGCATGAACATCCTCCTGTCGCGGCTCAGCGCCGCAGAACTCATCAACACCTTAGCAAATCTAGCCTCAGCCGTTCCGGCTGTGTGCAGAGACGCTTCCGCTGCCGGCGCGGGCCCGCAGGGAACACTGCGGGAGCGGCCCGAACGGGAATGCTGGTTCCGCCGGACTAGACACGGATCTTGACCAGCGGCACGCCCTGCTGGCAAAGCTCGCAGGAGGCGGCGTCGCGGTAGCGAATGTCATCCAATTTCGCGAGATAGTAAAAGGGCAGCGGATGGAAGTCCGGCGCGCCGGGGGCCGGCTGGTAAACGAGGATGGCGATTCCGACGACCACGCCGCCGTTGGACTCCACCAGATTCTTCAGCTCGGTCAGTTTCGAGCCGGTGCGCATGATGTCATCGACGAGGAGAACCTTTTCGCCGGGCGTCAGCTCGAGGAATTGGCGGAAGCGCATCGGTTCACCGGGATTCTCGCGCTCGGCCCAATAGACCTGGTGCGCGCGGAGCGCCTCGGAGACTCCGTAGGCTACGGGGAGCCCTCCCGTGGCCGGGGCCACGATAGAGAGCTGAGGGATCATGGCATGCAGTTCCGGGTTGGCCCGCACCAGGCGGCTCAACCCCACGCTCAGGGTCTTGGCGTGCTGGTAGTAGCGCATAGCGAGCGCCACCTGCAAGTACTCGTCGGCGTGCAAGCCGTTGGGGTATTCGAAATGGCCGCGCCGCAAAGCGCCGGTCTGTTCGAACAGTTTCACCACCTCTTCTTTTGTGGGCACCAGATGCATGGGTCAGTACGCTCCTTTGCCGGTGATCACCTTCGGAATCGTTTGTAGCAGAATCTTGCAATCCAGCGCCAGCGACCAGTTGTCGATGTACTCCATGTCGAGGCGCATCCAGGTGTCGAAATCGAGGTGATCACGGCCGGCCAGGGTCCACAAGCAGGTCAGGCCGGGGCGCATCCGCAGGCGCCGCCGCTGCCAGCGCTGGTAGCGCTCGACTTCGGCGGGCACTGGCGGGCGGGGCCCCACCAAGGACATGTCGCCGCGGAGGACATTCCAGAGCTGGGGCCACTCGTCGATGGAGAACTTGCGCAGCCAGCGGCCCAGGGGGGTGAGGCGCGGGTCATCAGGGAGCTTGAAGGCCGTGGACTTGACGCTGAGGTGGGCCAGCTCGGCCTGGCGCTGCTCGGCGTCCTGGCACATGGAGCGGAATTTGTAGAGGACAAAGCGGCGGCCATTGAGGCCGCAGCGCACCTGGCGGAAAATGGCGGGCCCGGGCGAAGTCAACCGGATTAGAAGGGCCACCAAGAGCATGAAGGGGGCCAGCGCGATGAGTCCAAGCAAGGAGAGAGAGACATCCATCACCCGCTTGACCAGCAACAAGACCTGATCATCCGGCGCCGCCGAGAACGTCAGCAAAGGAATCGAGCCCAGCCGTTCCAGATAGAGGCGGCTGTGGACATGGGGGAAGAAGTCCACGGCGATGCGGGTGCGAACACCTTCCTCGTCGCAAAGCAGGAATGCCTCCTCCAGTTCGGAGAGCTTACTGCGGTCCACGGCAAACAGAATCTCGTCGACCACGCGGCGCTGGAGCAACTCGGGGAGTTCCTGGATGGGATGGACCTTGTAGGTGCGAGTCAACTGGATTTCCGCCGGAGCCGTCTCAGAATTCTCGTTCAGGAATCCGAGGATGCGGACGCCGTAGGTGTCCAGTTTTTCGAGTTCTTCGCCGAGGCGTCGCGCCGAGGGGCCGGTCCCGGCGATAAGCACGAAATGGTGTGCGCCGAATTCACGGCTGGCAGCGCGGGCTAGCTTGCGGCTGGACAGGCGGAACAAAGCCAGCAGGACCGACAAGTAGAACCCCAGCAAGGCCAGAAACAGACGGCTGACGGGAAATTCACGGTGAACGACATACTGCAGAAGCACGATGGCCGCCACCGCCGGAGTGCATTGCCGCACGACGTCGGTCAGGATGCGGCGCGGACCGGCGGTATCGAGACGGTCATAGACCCGGAGCCAGAGTCCCAGCACGGGTACGGCCAAAATGGCGAAGCCCTCGAGCAGCAGGCGGAAGTCCAGCGTAAAGAAGAAGGGACGTTCCAGGGGAAGGTGGGTTCGGGTGTAGTAGGCGGCTTCGAAGGCCAGCAGCGTCAGGAGGGCGTCTGCCAGACCGAACAAAACCCTCAGTTTGCGTTGGCGGCGGCTAAACACTTAAGCCATGAGAATAGCACCGGCGGTGTAAGGGGTAGGGTGGCGGGCCGGCTGCGGCGTAGGCTCCTGAGAGCGCAGGCCGGAAGCTTGCTCTACTGAGGGCAGTTGCCGGCAGGCGCCGGATGGGGTAGAGTGTCCATGCTACCCTAAAGACGTAAACCACAACAGGAGCGAGCGTATCATGTTGCGTTTGAATGGCGTGCGGCTGTTGGCGATTTGCCTGCCTCTGGCGGCGGGTCCGGCCGCATTCGCACAAATCAAGATTGCGGTCGTGGATACACAGGCGGCGCTGGCCGAAACGGCGGAGATCAAGAAGGCCCAGGCGGACCTGGAGGCGAAATTCAAACCCCGCCAGGAGCAGTTCCAGAAGCTTCAGAAGGAATTGCAGGCCATTCAGCAGCAGTTGGAGACTTTGGGAAACAAGCTGACGCCTCAAGCGCAGAACGAAATGAACTTGCAAGCGCAGCGCAAGCAGCGGGAACTCCAGCGGTTTAGCGAGGACCTTCAGGCTGACGTGGACCGGGAAAGGAATGAGATTCTGAGCCGGGCGAGCCAGCGGCTGAAGGCCGTAATCGACAAGCTGGCCGAGGAGAAGGGTCTGGACCTGGTGTTTGACTTGAACGACACGGTCTACCACAAATCTGCCCTGGACATCACCAAAGAGGCAACCGCTGCATACGACAAAGCGTATCCTGTGAAGTAAGGCGATGTCCGGCTTTCTGGAGAGCTACGGCGCGGGCGAAGAGCAACGGTCGCGCTGGATCAAGCGGACAGTGTTGGCGGCGCTGATTCTGGCGGCGGTGGGGACGACAGCGTATTTTCTGTTGCGGAACTACCGGGAGGTCCAGCAGGCCAAGCGTTTCTTTGAGTTGCTGGACGGGCGGGACTACGCGGGGGCTTACGCGCTGTGGGGGTGTACGGAGGAGTCGCCCTGCAAACACTACACCCTGGAGAAATTCATGGAAGACTGGGGGCCAGCAAGCGCGCACGCCAACACCGCGAACCGGAAGATCACCAAAACTCGCGGCTGCAAAGACGGCGTGATTCTGGAGGTTCAGTTCGGCTCTAATCCGCCGGATTACCTCTGGGTGGATCGCCAGACGCGCAACCTGGGTTTTGCCCCATGGCCGGTCTGCAACCCGGTCCTGCCGAAGCAACCATAGCGCTGGGGGCTTCCCCATCGGCCCCAATGATGCGTCCAGGCTAGACTGCTTAGACAAGCCGCCGCCGCACAGCCATGTAGGCGGGAAAACCCACCACAAGAGGCGGGGATCCGCACATAAGCGGGGCCTGCTACCGGGGATGAAAGAGGGCGGCGGGTAAAGGGCGCCAAGGCCGACAGGAATGTCGGCCGCAGGCAAGAATGCCTGGCCCACATGAGAATGCCGGCCCGCAGGTCCGCCCCCCGACCGTGCTCTCAGAAAAGCGTTCCTGATTGCCCAGGTGGGCCTACAGCTCCCAGCCGGGGCGGTATTCGCGGTAGAGGTGCTTGTTGGCTTCGGCGATATTGGTGATCTTCATGGCCGCGCTGTCGAACAGGACTTTGCGGCCGGCTCGCAGCGCCACGGTGCCCAGGCAAACCGCATCGGAGATCGCAGCGGCGTTGAGGAAGTTGCCAGGCGAAGGTGGACCGCCTTTCAGGGCCGGAAGCCAAACCGGGCTTCCACGGCGGCCCGCCGGTTGCTGCTGCTGGCGCCCGCGCTGAGATGTGGCCTGTTCCTCGGGCCACAGAGGAGTCACCTTGCCGCCGGCGATGAGCCGCGGGTTCTGCCCGTTGAAACCGGCGATGATCTTTCCGCGGTCGCCCACGAAAAGGATCCCTTCGGCGGGGGTCTGCCCGTCCGGCGTTTCCACCTCCGCCGGCAGGCGCGGCTTCATGCCGCCGTCGTACCAGTAAAGCTCCAGTTCTGGCATTCCGTCGCGGGCCGCAAACTGGAAACGGATGGTGCAGCCGGCGGGGTAGGACCAGTCGTTGCGAACGGGGCGGCTGACGCCGTCGACGATGTCGCAGTGATGGGTGGCCCAGGCCTGCGCGCTCACGGGCGCTCCCAGATTCAGCTCGGTGAAAACGGGCCAGAGGCTGTAGATGCCCATGTCCGCCATGGAGCCGCCGCCGAAATCGTACCAGCCGCGGAAGACCGTGTGCGTGTAGTGCGGATGGTAGGGGCGGTCCAGGCAGGGGCCGAGCCACAGGTCCCAGTTGAACCCTTTGGGGATGGGCGGCCGGTCGGACGGAATGGAAGTGTACTGCGGCCAGACCGGGCGGTTGCTCCAGTTGTGGATCTCGCGAAGCGGTCCGATGACGCCTTCCTTGATCCTCGCCGCGATCCGCCCATTCTCTGCGCCGCTGCCGTAGGCGAGCAGGTGTGTGGCGACGCCGGTCTTGCGCGCCGTCTCGATCACGAGCCGGGCCTCGTACATGCGGTTGGCGAGCGGCTTATGCACCAGGACATGCTTGCCTTTCTTCATGGCGGCAATGGCGATGGTGGCGTGCAGGTGGTCCGGAGTCATGATCTTGACCGCATCTACGTCCTTCTCTTTCTCAAGAAGCTCCCGGAAGTCCTCGTAGGCGGCGCAAGCCCGGAACTTTTCCTGTCCGCGCTGTTTCGCGTAGTAGGTATCGACGACGTAGCGGCCGACCTCCCGCCCGCCGGGGCAACCGCTGGCGGACTCCCTCCAATTGGGGTCATCGAGATATTGGCGGATGCGGCTGCGGATGCTTCCTTTGGACCATTCCACGTAGTCCTCACTGTCGGTATTGGGGTCGCAGACCGCGACGATTTGGATGTCGGGTTCGGCCAGCAGTGCGCCTAGCTCGTTGAAGCCTTGGGTGCCCATGCCGATATGGGCGAGCGTGATCTTGTCGCTCGGCGCGGTGTAACCCTGGCCGCCGAGGACGTGTCTGGGAAGAATGGTAAAGGCTGCCGCGGGGGCTGCGGCGCCCAAAAACTGACGGCGGTTGGTTTCCGATGGCATATCATCCTCCCTGCCGGCGGCCGTTCTCTATTGGGAAGGCTCTGGTGTGCCGGCTGGCGAACCAGTATATACCCAAAGCGATGCGGCGGTGGGGCAAAGGCGCACCCGAGGCGCCGGAGCCTGGCGGCGGAGGCGAGCGCGGCGGCCTGGGACCGCAATCGGCTGCGGCGAATATACGATAATGACGCCGAAGTGGCGCTAAGGAGTGAGACGACGGCAGGCCGGGACCGTACATGAGAATCTTGATTGCGGGCGGAGGAGAAGTCGGTTACCTCACGGCGCGGCGATTGAGCCGGGAAGGCCATGAGGTGACGGTAGTCGAGCAAGAGCCGGAGCGGTGCGCCTATCTGGAAGAAGTGCTGGATGCCCGGATCGTGCGCGGCAGCGTGTCCAGCCCGGATACGCTGCGGGAAGCGGGCATTCGGGACACGGAGCTGCTCATCTGCGTTACGGACTCGGATGAAGTGAATTTGCTGGCGTGTCTGGCCGGGCAGGCTGAATCGGCCAGCGTGTTGAAAGTGGCCAACCTGCGCACTCATGAGGTGGAGGAGTGGCGCAGGTTGTGCGCTACGGTCGGGCTGAAGATCGATTTGATCATTCACGCTGAATCGGAGCTGGCCGGCCGTTTACTGCGGGTGCTGGGCACGCCGGGAGTCTCCGACATTATCGACTTCGCCGAAGGAAGAGTGAAGCTGTTCGGGATGACGGTGGAGGAGAGCAGTTGGGTGGCCGGCAAGGCCCTGGCCGAGTTGGACCGGATGGGGCCTCCAAAGAACTCCTTGATCACGATGATCTTCCGCGGTCCGGAGGTCATCATTCCGCATGGGAGCGACGTGCTGCTGCCCGGCGATCAGATTTACATCATCACCCGGGCTGTGGACTTGGAGAGGGTGATCGGATTCATGGGGCTGCCGTCGAAAGTGGAATTGAAGCGTGTGTTCATTTTGGGGGGCAAGCAGCTCAGCATTTGGGTAGCGCAGGCCCTGGAGAGGATGGGCGTCGAGGTGAAGCTTTTCGAGCGGGACGCCGCGCGCTGCGAGAAGATCGCGCGGGTCTTGGACACGACGGTGGTGGTTCACGCCGACGGCACCGATGAGGCGACCCTGATCGAAGAGAACGTGAAGGACGCCAGCGCTTACCTGGCCTTCACCAACCACGACGAGGACAACATCATCGCCTCGCTGCTGGCCCGGCGTTTGGGGGCGAAGAAGCTGGTGGCGCTCGTCAACCGCCTGAACTATTTGCCCATGGCGCACCGGCTGGGCATCCACACGACGGTCAGCCCCCGCCTTTACGCGGTGGACCGGATTCTGCAATATGTTCGCAAGGGACGGGTGCTTTCGGTCACCACGTTCCGCGAGGAGGAAGCGGAAGCGATTGAGCTGGTGGCCGCCGAATCCCGATACACAGGCAAAAAGCTCAAGGAAGTGCGGTTTCCCAAGGGGGCGATCGTCGGGGCGATTGTGCGCCCGGATGGAGAGGTCACCGTGCCACGCGGAGAGGAATCGATTCAGCCGGGAGACCGGGTTATCTTTTTCACGCTGGAACGGGTGGTTCCCGAGCTGGAGTCCGCGTTTCTGGCGGCGCCGCGGCGGAGGCCGGCTTGATCCGGGCGCGCGCGCTGGCCCACGTGCTGGGCCTGTTTCTGCTAGGTTTGGCGGGGACGATGCTGGTCCCGGCCGTGCTGGCCTGGGCCGATGCCAGCGAAGGCCTGAAGCCGCTACTGACATCGCTGGCGGTTACGGCAGCCGCCGGCGGTCTGCTGCGGTGGCGCAACCCCGCGCCGTCCACGGATCTGTCGCGGCGCGAAGGGATTCTGCTGGTGTGCCTGGTGTGGTTCGCGGCGGCGGTTTTCGGAGGGCTGCCGTTCTACTTGTCGCCGCATTTCCCGAGCTTCACGGATGCCTTCTTCGAAGCCGCCTCGGGTTTCACGACCACCGGCGCGACGGTGCTGCCGGAGGTGGAGGTCTTGGACCGGGGCCTCCAACTGTGGCGCATTCAGACGCACTGGATCGGCGGCATGGGCATTGTCTTGCTGGGCATTGCCATTCTGCCTCTGGTGGGCGTCGGAAGCATGCATCTGTACCGGGCGGAGTTTTCCGGGGCCAAATCGGAAAAGCTAAAGCCGAGAATCGCCGAGACCGCCATCGCGCTTTGGAAGATATACTTCGCCCTGACCCTGGCCGAATACCTGGCCCTGCGGTTGTTCGGCGTCGAGCCATTCGAGGCGGTTTGCCACGCGTTTTCGACCCTGGGCACGGGAGGCTTTTCCACCCGCACGGCCAGCGTCGCCGGCTTCCAAAACCCCGGCGTGGAGTACGTCATCATCGCGTTCATGTTCCTGGCCGGCATCAACTTTGCCCGGCAGTATCAGTTCTGGGTCGAAAGGAAGCCGGCTGCTTTTTTCCGGGATAGCGAAGTCCGGGTTTATGCTCTGGTGATCGCCGCCGCGGCGCTTATGGTGCTGGTCAGCTTACTCCGGCAAGGCGGCCACAGCTTCGAGGGAGCGCTGCGCTCCGCCCTGTTTCAAGTCACTTCGATCGTCACAACCACCGGGTTTGTGACCGCAGATTACGAACGGTGGAGGCCGTTGCCGCAGATACTGCTTTTGGCCTTGATGTATGTGGGCGGGTGTACGGGCTCCTCCGCGGGGGGCCTCAAGGTTGCTCGTGTGGTCTTGTTGCTTAAGGTGGTGGGGCGGGAGTTCAAGGCGATGGTGGAGCGCAGGGGCGTCTTTGCGGTACGGGTAGGGGGACAGGCCGTCCCGGATGCTTCCATCCGGAGCTTGCTAAACCTGGTGTACCTGGCGCTGATGGTGAACTTCGCCTGCTGCGTGCTGCTGGCGGCCATGGGAGTGGACATCTTGACCAGCATTGCCGCAGTAGCGGCCTCAATGTTCAATATCGGGCCGGGGCTGGGCACCGTTGGCCCTGCCGAGAACTACGCCCATTTGCCGGCGCTGGCCAAGTGGGTGCTTTCGTTTTGCATGATCGCCGGCCGGTTGGAGTTCTACACGCTTCTGGTGATCTTCAGCCCGGCCTTTTGGCGGAAGTGAAGGTCCGGCTGGGGCCAGAGCGCGCAAGCGTGCAGCGACAGCGGAGGGCGCCTCAGGGAAGTTCCTGGGTTTCGACGATGCGGCTATCGGCCTGGAATTTCCGGTAATTGGAGAACGTGACGTCCACCTCGGCGTTCACCTTCCGCACCAGACCCAAGCGCGCGAAGATCTTCATCCGCGCCGAGGAAGGCAGCCAGATTTCGTCCTGCACGCGCTTTTGTTCAAACCACAGCTGGCTGCCCGGCTGGAGGCGCGCCAGGATCCAGCCGAAGGAAACGGTCCGGACGGCTTCCGCTTCCACGCGCGCCCAGCGGTACTCATCCTGCGTGATCCACAACAAGCCGCGGAACGCGGGGAGCAGCTTCGCGCGGCGTGATTTGGGCCGGTAGCCGGCAAGGGGCTCGGCCCGGATGCGCCAGCAGCGGAAACCGTCCACTTCCTCCTCGCCTTCGACGCGGAACGAGAACGCGTCCGCAATTTCCTTGAGGAGCGCCTTCTGTTCCTCCAGCTCGCGCGCATCCTCGCGAGAGAGCTTGCCAGGGTCTTTCTCGGCGGCCTTCCGGCGCCGCTCCATCTCTTTCTCGAGCTTGGTTTGCTCTTTGCGCTCCTCCTCTGCGGACAGTGGCCGTCCGTTCTTAGCGACGCGGCGCCGGTAGGGCGAGCCATAGAGCACCAGCACTTCCCACTCTTCGCTTTCGGACGAGCGCAGCCTGCCTTGCGAGTCCAGGCGGCGCTGTTCGGCTTTGACCAGATAAGTGTAGTTGCGGCGAAGTTCCAGGTCGCGCTGGTCGAGCGCGGAGGAACGCAAAATGATTTCGCGCGGATCTTGGGCGGCGGCGGTGGCAGCCAAACACGCGGCCATCGATAGGAGGACTGCCGCTTGCCCCCAACCCGCGAGCGTGCCGGCCCGGCGCTCGCTATTTGTGCTGCGTGGACCAGTCGTAGTTGATCCCAGGGTGATCATAGGGAATCCGCCCCTCGTCCTCCGGATTGTAGAAACGGTCCGTGGCGTAGACGAGCACGCCGGTCTCCGTCCCCAGGACCTTGTAGCCGTGGCCCACCCCGCGGGGGATCAGGACCTGCCAGGGGCGAAGCTCGCCGGCGTAGATGGTGTTGCGGCGGCCAAAGGTCGGCGAGTCCTTGCGGAGATCCACCAGAGCGATCTGGTACAGCCCGCGGACCGGCGTAAAAATATCGGTCTGCTCCCGGTGGTAGTGGAACGCTTTGATGGTCCCGGGGAAATTCACAGCGGCCGAAATCTGGATGCTGCCGGCGGGGAATTCCACGGTCAAGGCTTGTCCGAGGCGGTACAGTTCGAGGAAATAGCCGCGATCGTCGGGCCATAGTCGCAGGGGTTGGATGCGCACACCGTCGATCAAGTCGGGGGAATCGGGACGCGAAATGATATGGCCCAGCCCTTTGGGACATTCCGGGAGGGCGATCTCAATTCTGCCGCTGGGCATACTGCATTCCATAAACGCGTTCGTAGTAAGTGCGGTACTCGCCGCTGGTGGCCCGTTCCACCCAATCGGCGTGCGAGTCGTACCAGGCCACCGTGGAGCGCAATCCTTCTTCGAGTGCGGTCTCCGGCGTCCAGCCCAATTCGTTGCGGATCCGCGACCAGTCGACCGCATAGCGCCGGTCGTGTCCGAGGCGGTCCTTGACATGGGTCAGCAACGAGGACGGCGCATCCATGATTCGGAGCAGGAGGCGCAACAGCTCCAGGTTTGGCAACTCATGGCCGCCGCCGATGTGATAGGTGGCGCCCGGTCTGCCGTGCTCCAGCACGAGCATCAACGCGCGGCAGTTGTCGGAAACGTGGATCCAGTCGCGCACCTGGAGGCCGTCGCCATATACCGGAACAGGCTTCCCCCGGCGGATGTTGGCGATGGCCAACGGAATCAGTTTTTCGGGGAACTGATAGGGTCCGTAGTTGTTGCTGGTGCGCGTGATGACCGCATCCAGTCCGAAGGTGTGCGCTGCGGCGCGCACCAGGTGCTCAGCCGCGGCTTTGCTGGCGGCATAGGGGCTGCTCGGTGCCAGCGGCGAGTCTTCGCGGAAGTACTGGCCCGGGGGGATGCTGCCTCCCACCTCGTCGGTCGAGATGTAGAGAAAGCGGCGCACGCGCTTCTCGCGGGCCGCGTCCAGCAGCACTTGCGTGCCCAACACGTTGGTGCGGACAAACTCGGCGGCGCTCAGGATGCTACGGTCCACATGGGACTCGGCGGCGAAGTGAACAATAGCGTCGCAACCCTCGGGCAGGGCCGCTCGCACATCCTCCGGCTCAGCCACATCCCCTCGAGCCATGCGGTAAGCGGGGTGGTTTTCCACTGAGGAGAGGTTTTCCAGGTTTCCCGCGTAAGTCAGCTTATCGAAGTTAATGATGAGCTGGGAAGGATAGCGGCGGACCCACTGCCGGACAAACTCGGAGCCGATGAAGCCCGCTCCTCCCGTCACGAAAATCGCCATAGTCGCCTTCTCCTGACTCTAACAAAACGAGCCCCTGGATTGCCGCCCCGCCCCGTTCAGCTCCGGGCAAGCGCGAGAATGTGGGCCGGGATCCAGTCCGTGAAATCGGAGCGGCGCTTGCCGGTCCCCTTCATCCAGCTCTGGTCCGGCTGCGGATCGCGCAGAATCTCTCCCACGGTCTTGAAACGCGGCATGGGCTCGACTTGAATGGTCCCTTTGCTGGTCTTCCAAGCAATAGCGGCGCGCGCGGCGACCGCCTCGACGATCTGGTTGGTGATCTGGCAATCGCCGAGCACATAGTCGATCACCCGCTGGTGGTTGCCCTTGCGCCACTCTTTGGGGGCGTCGGCGGCGTTCATCAGCTTCCGCTGAGAGATGCCCATTGCCTCTCCTACGGCGGCCAGCGAAACCGGAAACCCGCGCTGGTTGAAGAACTGGAACATGGGATCATAAAGGTTCAGCGCCAGCCGCGCCGCCGCTTCGATGTCCCCGGCGTTGTAGCCGATCCAGCGCAAATCGAAGCCGAGTCCGTTCCAGGCGAACAGCCGGCAGCCTTCACGCTGTCTCTGAGCGAGATACTCCAACAGCTCACGCGCTTTCTGGCGGGTCATTTCGGGGGCCGGGCTGCCCTGCGCGTCCTCTGAATAGAAAATGCGGCGGCTTCCGTCCTGGTGCACGGCCGCAGCCACGGCGATCCGGAAGGGGGCGTGGCGGTTAAGGTCCTCGCCCGGCCTCAGATCAAAGACGTCGGCGATTTCGATATCGAAACTGAGGAAGTTCATGGAGATGCAGATCTGACGCGGGGCGGGGAAGCGGCTTGGTCCGGCGGATGGGCTCCGGCGGTCAGAACCTCGGGGGAGTTGCGGCCTTCCCGGAGCATGGCCACATACTGGTCCCGTTGCCGGGCAAAGGCTTGTTTCTCGGCCGGGCTTAACGGATCCAAGCGGGGAGGACGGAGGCGCTCGAAATTCACATAGCCGCCGTTGCGCCGAACCCGAAAATCGAGGTGCGGGCCTGTGGATAGTCCAGTCGAGCCGACCAGCCCGATCTGTTGCCCCTGCTCAACGCGCTGGCCGGAGCGCACAAAGATCCTGGATAGGTGCAGATACTGGGTTTCGTAACCGTTGGCGTGCCGGATGGCGACCATATTGCCTGCATTGCCGTTGTAGCCGGCCATGGTCACGAGCCCGCCGGCAATGGCCTGCACGGGCGCGCCCGCCGGAGCGGCGTAATCGGTCCCGAAGTGGGGGCGGCGGATCTTCAGTACAGGGTGCAGCCGGGAAAGGGAGAACCGGGAGCTGATGCGAGCATCAAACTTGAGCGGGGAACGCAGGAACGCGGCTTGCAAGGCGCGCCCGTCGCGGGAAAAGTAGCGGGGCTTTCCATCCGCGTCCGGGAACAGGAACGCCTCATAGAGTGTGCCGGCGTTGTTGTAGCGTGCAGCCAGAATGCGCAGATAGACAGGCGGCTGGCCGTTTGAGTACTCCTTCTTCTCGATGAGGACTTCGAACTCGTCGCCCTCACGAGGATCCGTGTAGAAGTCCAGATCCCAGGCGAAGACATCCGCGATCTGCATGGCCAGTTCCGGCCGTTCGCCGGCCTCCTCCATGCTGGCGAACAGAGAGCCGCGGATCGTGCCGCGGGCCGCCACGGTGCGGATCGTGCTAGGAACGTCGGCCAGGCGCGCGGAGAAACTCTGCTCATTGCGGGAAAGGTGCAGCCTGCGGTCGGCGTCCACGGGATAGACAATCGACTCGAGCGAACCCTGCCGCGACCAGGCCAGCGTCATTTCCGTTCCCGGGCGCAGCTTCCGGAAATCGAAACATCCGCGCACGGCGGAGACCACGGCCAGCCGCTCGCCTGCGCTGAGCCCCGCCCGTTCGAGCACGCGGGTGAAAGTGTCCCGGGCGAGCACGGGCGCGGTGGTGAAAGCCTGCCACGCCCCGGCTGCCTGTGCAGGATGCGGGAACGGCGGCGCAGCGTACCGCTGGGAAAAAACCGATGCCGTTGCGGCCGCGGCGCCCGCAATCAAGACCGCCGCCGCTGCTCGTTGAGTTGGGCTCACCGTCCTAATATAAGCAACCCTCCGGCCGAAGGCCAAATCGCCGTTCCTGCGTGACACTCCGCTCGATGGCCGGGAGCGCTCAGCTCCGGACCTTGGAATAGTAGGGGCGGAATTTGCCGCTGCCCGCCGGCGGAAGCTCCTTCACAAATTCGAATTGCAATGTGACCTCCGGCCCCAGCGGCGCCTGAAGGCTGGCCCGCAGCCGGCGCAAGTCCTCGGGGCGCGGTTCGACGCCGTCCAGAGGCTGCAATTTCAGCACAACACGGTTCACGGCTTCCTGAATCAACTGATAGCGGCGCAGCCAGGGAGCCTCTTTCACCAAGGGCTCCAGCAACTGGTAAGGGTGAAGTTTCGATCCGTCCGGCAGAGTGAAACGTTCGATCACCCGGCCCAGAATCCTTTCCAGCGTCGCGCAAGGAGCGCCGCAGGGACAGCGCAGCGGGCCGCGAACCGCCAAGTCCCCCGTCCAGTACCGCAAGAAGGGCATGGCGAAGGAGTGCAGCGCCGTGGCCACAACCTCGCCGGTTTGGCCGGGGGCAACCGGGCGCCCGTTGTCCATCACCTCCAACAGGACACTCTCTTCGGCGACATGATAAAGACCGGTTTCTCTACATTCGTATGCCAGCAGGTTGAACTCGTGCGCTCCGTAGTTGTCATAGACCGGCGCGCCGAAACACTCCGAGATTCGCGCCCGCATATCCGGCGTCAAGGTCTCTCCGCCCGTGCTGATGAAGCGCGGGCGGATGAGGAGCCGTTCTTTTTCAGTAGCCTCGCTTGCGACCCAGACCAAAGCATCCGGATAGCCGCCGAGGGTGTCCGGCCGGTACTGCGACAGGCGGTCCAGGATTTCACGGGCGGGCAACAGGCAACCGACGGAGTAACGGCGCAGTAGCCCCAGCCGGCGAGCCAGACGGGTCGCGCGCCCATCGATCCGGTCCCCATGCCTCACGACGACCACAGCCCGCCGGTCGGTAAGCCGCAGCCCCCACCGGAGTTGCTCGCGAAGCCGCACAGCGTGGAGGAGGCGCTCTTCAAACCAGGTGCGGTAGATGGTGAACGGATACCCTGTGGAACCGCTGGTCCGGTGCCGGATCAGCTTCTCTGGGGTGAACCCGCGCGCCAGCAGGTGCTCTAACGGCCTGCCCTGCATCTCATGCCGTAGAGCCACGGGCAGCCGCGGCAAGTCCTCCAGGCCGCGGATGTCCTCCGGCCGCACGCCGTGCCGGGAATAGAGGTCCCGGTAGAACGGGACGCGCTCAAAGGCGTGACGCACGAGCGCACGGAGCCTGCGGCTCTGGAAGTCCTCCAGCTCCTCGCGGTCCCAACTTGGAGCGCGCAGCGCTGCCCAGAGGCTCTCCATGCGTGTGATCAGGCTGGGCATGATCGTCCAGCCAATTATACAATTCGCGGCATGTGCAGCCCGCTTGTTTCCGCGCGGTCTTCGGCGGCAGCAGAATCGTGTGGCAGACCTGCATGGCGTCCTACTGCATCGGTATCGACGAGTGGGCGCCGCTCGGCATCGTGCTGTGCCTGGACGACGGCAGCGACGTGGACCTGATGGAGGACCGCCTCGGGATCCGGTTCCTCTCGCGGGAGCGCGCGGAACACTGCCGCCGGAGACGGCGCTTCGCGTTCTGGTGCGGTTGGCCAAGCATCGCTGATTGTGAAGCGGGACTGACCGGAACTGAAGCAAGAGCTGGGGCTGGGGCACTTCGAGGGCCGCGCGTGGCGCGGGTTTCATCATCACGCGAGGTTGTGCATTGCGGCGTACGGTTTCGTGGTGGCCGAGAGGATTCGTCCTTCTGCTCGGTGAGTACGGAAAAGCTCTCGCTGGTCGGAGCAGAGCCGCCGGAGGACTACCGGCTGCGGGGCAGTCCGGAGAATGGTTCCTGTGTTAGTCCTTCTTCGCCAGGATGGCGATAGTGCTGCGAAGCCTGGCGTCGAATTGAACCCGCGATCAGTTTCGTGAACGTGGCCGGCGTGGACCGGATTATCCCTTCGCCGGTTCAATTTGGAATGGCGCAACCGCGCCCTCTGGATTTTTGCATAAGCCGCTTGACATCACTGGTCTGAGCGCGGCCCTGGTGTTGTTGCTGGTACAGTGGCCCGCGCAGCCGCTCGCGACCTTCCCGCATCTGGCAAAGAGGCGGCGATCCTCCCATGCCGCCGTTGGTCGGCCCAGAGGCCGAACGAACGGAGTCTCCTTGCTTGATCCAGTGGGCAGGCTCGAACTAACGTCGGCGGCCAATCCCGCTGGGTAGACGTGCGGGTGAGTGTTGCGGCCGAATCTGCCCCGAGCCGGTTGCGGCAATGCGCACAGCCACGTCCGACATCAACTCCCGGACGGTAAGAGTGATGGAACCGTTCGCATCCGCCTGCACAAGTTCAGAGAGAAACACCTGCCCATTCGGATCCGAGGTCCACGTGTCCCACCACTCAACCAGGAACACACCTCCAGGTTTGAATCCAGCGAGCGATACGGTCCCCGATTCTGGCTTTGCACTCCATCCGTCGACCACGTCTACCCAAGTGTGGTTACGATTCTGGATCCACAGATGCGCCTTGCCGTTCACCAGATCCTTCTGGCCCCATGCGCGAATTTGCGAATTGGACACCGCAGCCTTAGCATCCTGGTAGTGACCGTTGTTCAGTGGAATATCACGGATGAAGCGGTGGAAGGGCCCAAACTGTGGCCTATGGTCGAAACCAGCTAAACGATTCCGGATGTGCGTGTCGTAAAACCAGTACGATTCAATCATGCCCCCCGGATTGATTCCGCCCCAGATGAAGTTGTGTAGCCAAAGCCCTTGCACGTCCCGGAGTATCTTTGTGCTGGGAAGTCCGCTTCCTGTAGCGACAAACCCGGTCTCCCCCCGGATGAGGGGCTTTCCGGCTCCACCCGGCTGTTTAGCACCGAACTCCTCGCTGAGCAGCGCAGTTGCAAGAGCGGTGTCGCAGTACTCAGTTGAACGATCCTCGGAAACGTACTCGTGAACATCGGCGAAGTCGACGTTAGCATAAGAGCTGCTCGCCCAAAACTGCTCCTTTGGGAAGCTGTGCCAGAAAGACGTGCTCACCATATGAGCGTTCGGGTTCTCTTGAGAGCAACGGCCGGGACCCGAGACACTAACAGTCTCTCCAAAGACCAGGCAGTGCATATACTTTCCGAATTCTTCGGCTAAAGCATAATGCCGGTCATTCCATGGGTCGCCTTCGTTGAGCAGTTCCCATGAGTGGATCTGCGGCGCATAACCCCAGCGGGCCTGGGCATAGCGCCAGAAGGCTTGAAGCAACCACCGGACCTTGGTGACCTCGGCATAATTGCCATAAAACCAGTTTTCGTCAGGTTTCACAGGTCTCCCTAAGTAATCGAACCCTGACAAAAGCCGGTCATTCTTTTCATGTAGAACAACTTTAAAATAAATCCCATAAATCTTAGCTGATTCTAGCAACCGATCAAAGGCGTAAGAATTGCGCTGTTCAAAGTACTGATGATGTGCCATCCAAGGCTTGGCTACTATATTAGGGCCATATTCACCATTGTCACGCCTTTCCTCAATCCATACATAATCTACATATGCAACGCCCGCTGTAACGTTCTCGAGCACGAGATAAAAGTTCGGAAGAAAATCATCCTCTCCACTGCTGAGCGTGCCTTCCAGAATCTGCCAATCCGGGGTGTCGGCGGCAAGGTGGGGCGTCACTAATGAGCCGCTGCCGGGGTTGTTGCACTCGGTCCCGTTGCCCCAGAGCCAGTCGCCCGTCTTGGCGACAAACCCGTATGGCAGCCCGGGGAAACGCGGGCCGGCAATGCCTTTCGTCTTAAGGCGCACCCGCACCCGGTAGTCCGTGTTCCGCTTCACCGCGGGGCGCGCCTTCCAAAGACCGATAAACATGCATGCGTTCTCTTTGGCTTCGATCTTCATGGAAACCTCGCTTCCGGGGGCTGCTTCTTCGAAGGTGATGCCCGTGTATGGCAGGTATTGGCCGTGAAGCGCGGGATCCTGCGCTGACCAGGGGTTCCACTCCGACCCAAAAATGCTCCATTGGGACAACCAAATGCGTATCAGCTGAATTCCGTTTTGTTGCATGACCTGAAAATTCTCCAGGTTATCGAGAAGCGGGTTTCGCCAACTGATCAGGTCAAAGTTCATGTTATAGCCAAGGGCAGGGAAGTATGTTCCATCATCGTGTTCGAAATATCTGGCGTCTCTTGGACTCACCCGGATAAAGCCCTTACTCGTGGACCGAAGGACGGTAAAAGACTGCACGGGGCTTACGCTGCTTCCGGTCCTGTCACGGGCGACGACGCGGTACTGCCAAATGCCTTCCTTGTGCGGCGAAAAGCGGACCTTCCAGAAGAAATCCGCTGTGGGATACAGCCACTCAGCCCCGCTACGGATGTCGTACGCAAAATTCTGATAGTAAAATGCCGGAATAGTATAGATGGTGTGCCAATTGTCGGGCGTGAACTGACCCTCCACGGAAACCCCAATTTCCGGCAGAATTCCGGCTGGCGGCGAAGCATCGTACGGAAAGTAGGGATTCTGAGCTAGTGTAATGCGTCATAAATAGTAACTATTATAGACTGGGGCGCGTCTCTATAATGGAGACACACCTCATGCGAGTCGCCCCGGCTGTAACCCTCACCGAAACTCAGCGGCAGATGTTGG
>Ga0101944_10001158_pt1 | contig 59786 bp, 58 predicted proteins | sample DewCreD2012metaG_FD_75245 | JGI IMG/M metagenome (GOLD analysis project Ga0101944, IMG submission 75245) | Hot spring sediment bacterial and archeal communities from British Columbia, Canada, to study Microbial Dark Matter (Phase II) - Dewar... ...
TGCTGGGTAACGTCGCGTATGACAGTCATGACCCGCGTGACCCGGCCGCCCTCAATTATCGGCGTTTTGCGGGTTTCGGTGTGAACCTGACCGCCTGCCACCTTGTTAACCTCGTCGCTAAGGAGCGGCTGTCCGGTTTCGAAAACTGTCTCGTACTCTTGCCACACTCCGGGCGGGAGAAACGGAAACGCCTCCGGAAGTCGACTGCCGACCACCCTGTCACTGAGACCAAGCCGTCGACACCACTCTTCAAGCTCGCGATTGGCAAGGAGGATGCGCAGGTCGCGGTCGACTACGTGGACTGCATCGGGCATGGCGTCTATCGCCGTTCTATACTGACCCTCTGAGTCACGCAGCTTCTCTTCCAGGCGACGGCGCTCGGTAATGTCCTCTCCCGAGCTGAGCGTGCCCAGGAACCTGCCGGCGCTGTCGCGGAGAACCGCATTGTTCCAGGCGATGAGTCGCTCGGTCCCGGCTCTGGTCAAAACCAGATTCTCGTGGTAGACGATTCCTGTCCTCGTGCCGGCCTCGAGCTGCCGAAACGTCTCGGCCACGCGGCCGCGTTCCCTTTCCGGCAGACAGGTGTCAAACCAGCTCCGGCCCAGCAGCTCGGCCTCGCTCCAGCCCAAAATCTCGCTGCCGCGACGGTTGAGCATGGCGACCCGTCCGGCTGCGTCCAGCGCCAGCAGAATAACGCCAGCAACGTAGAGGTATAACTGCGCTCTCTCTTTTTCGGCCCGCAGCTCCTGCTGAACCCGTACGCGTTCGGATATGTCTCGCAGCAGGACAACCGCGGCAGCTGTGCCGGCGAGGTCTATCCGGCTGACACTGAGGGCGGCCGGGACAAGAACTCCGTCCTTGCGCCGGATGACCGCTTCGCCCCGGAACAGGCCTGCCTTCAGCACCGCGTCGCGCATTGTGGCCAGAAGCGGCCGCACCTCGGCCGGCGAGAGGTTTTCGTCTCTGAGCTGCATGAGCTCCTCCCGCGTGTAGCCCAAAAGGCGACTGGCATTGACATTGGCATCGAGGATCCGGCCATCCATGGCCTCAAGCAACACCGCGTCGCCGGCGCCTTCTATCATCGCCCGGTACTTCTCCTCGGAAACACGCAGTTCTCGTTCAGCCGCCAGCCGCTGCGTAACGTCACGGCCGATGGCCAGAATCTGGTCCTGTTCTCCGACGCGGGCCAGCACCGCCCGCACCTCGACCGCCAGCCTCTCGCCCGACCGCGTGCTGAGGATGAAGACGTCTGTCAGCGAGCCGTCGCGGCGCAGCAGTTCTATTGTCCCGGTTGCAGTATCCCGCGCCCGCTCCGGGACAAGCAGGTCGGCAAGCGTCATACGCGTCAGCTCCTCTGGCTCGTAGCCGAAGAGCCGGCAGGCTGCCGTGTTGACATCGGTAATCCGCCCCCGGCCGTCGGCGACCACCACCGCATCCAGCGACTGCTCCAGCAGCAGCCGGTAACGTTCCTCCGACACCCGGATGCACTCCCGAGTTCGCCAGAACTCGCCGACCTCGCGCGCTACGCCGATGACTTCCGGCCCGTCACCACCGGCTGTCGCATACAAGTAGAGCTGGAGTTCAGTGCCGTCCCGGCGCTGCGTTGCATATCCGCCGGCGAAGTCACGCCCGGCGAGGATTTCGCGCAGGTCGAAAGGCTGCCCGGCCCGTTGCGGGCAGACGACCGCAAAAGGCATCATCAGCGCCTCGGCGCGTCCGAACCCGGTAGCCTTCTCTGCCTCTTCATTCCACTCCAGTATCCGGCCGAGCTGGTCGAGTCGAAAGAAAATGTCGCCGGATTGCAGTTGGGGCAGCCCGAGGGCTTCAGGCGCAGCACTGCCGGGCGCCTGCCTTCTGGTCTCGCTTCTCATCTTCTTCGCGACCCTGTCCGGGTCTGCGGGATTCTATGCCCCCCTAGCCCTTAGTCAAGCCGGCGGCGGGCCCGGGCCGAGGATAATCGGCACCACGTCGGCAAACCGACTGACGATGTAGTCGGGCCGAAAGCCTGCAAGGTATGCTGCGGGTCGAAATCCGTAGGTCACGGCGCAGGTCTCTGCCCCCGCAGCCCGGCCGGCAAGCACATCCAGCTCGGAATCACCGACCATTAGACTCGCGGATGGATCAACCCCCAGCGCCGCTATGACAGCGCAGACCGGCTCCGGCGACGGCTTGTGCTGTCGTCCTTCCTTCCAGCCGTGAACGACGCGCAGGAACGGACGCAACCCGACCGCGGCAACAACCATCTCCGCCTGTTCTTCCAGTTTCGTCGTAACCACACCCATCGCTACTCCGTTCGCAGCCAGCGCCGCCAGCCCTTCCCGCACCCCGGAATAGAGACGGATGCCGTCGGCGAAGTGGTCGGCGTAGAAATCGCGAAACTCCCGGGCAAATTCGAAGGCCACATCCGGACCGCCGGGCGAACCCAGGTCACGGAATATCTCCTCCAGAGGCCGGCCGATTTCCATCAGAATGTCGTCGTCGTCCGGCAGTTCCGACGCTCCGACCGCCACCAGAGCGTGGCGCACCGCGGCAACGATTCCGGCCGCGGAATCTACCAGCGTCCCGTCAAGGTCGAAAAGCGCCGCCGCGTAGCGGCTCACGACTTCTCGCCTGCGGCCTCGGGGCGATGGTACTTCTTGATGAAGGCTTCGCGCACCCGCTTCAGCTCTGTCCGCGGGAACATGCCGAGCAACTGCCAGCCGAGGTCCAGGGTCTCGATGATGCTGCGGTTCTCGAACGGCCCCTGCGAAACATACCGCTCCTCGAACTCCCGGGCAAACCGCAGATAGACCAGGTCTATCTCCGACAGTGCGGCCTCCCCGAGAATCACCTGCAGTTCCTCTGCTTCCTTGCCCCGGGCATAGCAGGCGTAAAGCTGATTGAACAGGTCGGCATGGTCTTCGCGGGTCTTGCCGGCGCCGATCCCCCGGTCCTTAAGCCGCGAAAGCGACGGCAGCACGTCTATCGGCGGCGATACCCGGCGCCGGTGCATCTGCCGCGACAGAATAATCTGCCCCTCGGTTATGTAGCCGGTCAGGTCCGGAATCGGATGTGTCTTGTCGTCCTCGGGCATCGTCAGCACCGGCATCATTGTTATCGAACCCGGCCTCCCCTTGATGCGACCGCAGCGCTCGTAGATTGACGAAAGGTCGGTGTAGAGATAACCCGGGAACCCGCGCCGGCCCGGTATCTCCTTACGCGCCGCCGACACCTCCCGCAGCGCTTCGCAGTAGTTGGTCATGTCGGTTAGCACCGCCAGCACGTGCATTCCCTTGTCGAACGCCAGATACTCGGCCGCGGTCAGCGCGGTCCGCGGGGTGGCAATCCGCTCAATCGCCGGCTCGTTCGCCAGATTCATGAACAGCACGGTTCGCTCAATTGCCCCCGACTCGGTGAAGTCCCGGACAAAAAACTCGGCTTCCTCGAAGGTGATACCCATCGCTCCGAAGACAACCGCGAACCGCGGTTCTGACGAACCCCCACCGTCTTTGGCAAGCACCTTCGCCTGCCGCACGACCTGAGCCGCGAGCTGATTGTGCGGCAATCCGGACCCGGAGAAGATCGGCAGCTTCTGGCCCCGGACCAGCGTGTTCAGTCCGTCAATCGCCGATACGCCGGTCTGAATAAACTCGTTGGGATACTCGCGGGCATACGGGTTTATCGGCGCGCCGGAAATCTCTCTCCGTTCTTCGGGAATGACCGGCGGCCCGCCGTCGCGCGGCCGGCCCAACCCGTCGAATACCCGCCCCAGCATCTCCGGCGACAAATCGAGCGTAATCCCTCTGGCCAGAAAGCGCACCCGCGCGTTCGGCACGTCAATGCCTGCGGTTCCTTCGAACATCTGCACCAGCGCCCGCGTGCCGTCCACTTCCAGCACCTGTCCCCGCCGAGTCTCTCCGTCGTGCAGGACAACCTGCACCAATTCTTGGAACTTCACGCCGCTGACGCCCTCGACCACGACCAGCGGCCCGGCCACAGACTTGACGCTCTGAAACTCGCGCATCACTGTCTCCCTGCGGCAACCGCTCCGCCACCCGCTGCGGCGACTTCGCGCTTCAGCTCTTCCACCAGCGCCGCGGCCTTCTGCGCAAACCCTTCTTCGGCCAAATACTTCATCCGCGCCACCTGTTCCCGGCCTGCCAACCGTTCCAGCCGCGAGGCCTCTACTCCCTGTTCCAGCGCCTCGGTGGCCAGGGCATAGAACGCGAGTATGACCCGCAGCATAGCAGCCTGTTTCGCCGGCGATGAGTGGGTGTCGACTTCGTGGAACGCGTTCTGGTGCAGGAAATCTTCCCGGATGGACCTCGCGCACTCCAGGACCAGCCGGTCACGGCCAGACAGGGACTCCAAGCCGACCAGCCGCACAATCTCGAGCAACTCGGACTCTTTCTGCAGCAGCTCCATTGCCCGGGCGGCGTCTTCCACGAACTCGGGCCCCCCGCGCCGTCCCAGCGCCTCGGCCAGCGCCCGGGTATACAGCGAATACGAGTTCAGCCAGGAAATCGCCGGGAAGTGCCGCGCAAACGCCAGCCTGTCTTCAAGCGACCAGAACACCTTGACCGCCCGCAGCGTCGCCTGGACAACAGGGTCGTTCAAGTCTCCGCCGGGCGGCGAGACCGAGCCGATTACGGTCAGCGCTCCTTCCAGCGGCGTGCCGTCGTCGCCGGTTCCCAGACATGTAACTCTGCCGGCGCGTTCGTAGAACTCGGCAATTCTCGTCGCCAGATAGGCGGGGTAGCCTTCTTCTCCGGGCATCTCCTCCAGCCGGCCGGAGATTTCCCGCATCGCCTCTGCCCAGCGGGAAGTCGAATCGGCCTGCAGCGCCACGGAATAACCCATGTCCCGGAAATACTCGGCGATAGTGATGCCTGTGTACACGGACGCCTCGCGTGCGGCCACCGGCATGTTGGACGTGTTCGCAATCAGCACGGTCCGCTTCATCAGCGGCTCGCCCGATTTCGGGTCCCTGAGCTCGGGAAACTCCCGCAGCACGTCGGTCATCTCGTTTCCGCGCTCGCCGCAGCCGACAAAGACGATTATCTCGGCCTCAGACCACTTGGCGAGCTGGTGTTGAATCACGGTCTTGCCCGAACCGAAAGGCCCGGGCACGCACGCCGTCCCGCCTTTGGCGATCGGGAAAAACGTGTCTATCACCCGCTGCCCGGTAATCAGCGGTTCGTCGGGAGACAACCGGCGGCGCACCGGCCGGGCTTTGCGCACCGGCCAGCGCTGCAGCATCGTCAACTCGCGCTTCCCGTTGTCGGTCTTGAGAACGCACACGGTCTCGTCGACCCGGAACTCGCCCGCGGCAATTTCCTCCACCACCCCGGCCGCGTCCGGCGGCACCATGATGCGATGTTCGACCAACGCCGTCTCCTGAACCCGGCCGAGGACGTCGCCCGGCCCTACCGTGTCCCCCCGGCGCCGCAGCGGCTCGAACCGCCAGCGTCGCTCGCGACTCAACCCCGGAGCCTCGACTCCGCGGCTGATGAAGTCGCCGGCCGTAGCCCGCAGCACGTCCAGCGGCCGCTGGATCCCGTCGTAAATCGATTCCATCAATCCCGGGCCGAGCTCGACGCTCAAGGGCTCGTAGCTGGGCTCGACCGGTTCGCCCGGCCCGACGCCGCCGGTCTCTTCGTAGACCTGAATCGCGGCCTCGTCGCCGTGCAGTTCGACGATTTCGCCCAGAAGCCGCCGTTCACTCACGCGGACGACGTCATACATCTTCGAGCCGCCCATACCCTCGGCGACGACGAGCGGTCCCGATACCTTCCGGACAACCCCGTTCTTGCTCATCAACTACTCCCTGTGGTTGCTGCCCGTGGTCCGGCGGCGAGAACGTCAACTCCGACTGCCCGGCGAACCACTTCTCTGATTCTGCTGGCGCCACCGCCGGGATGGCCGGACGGAAGCTCGACCAGCGAAGGCTCCGGCGAACCGCTGTATGCCTGAACCAGCGCCTCGAGGCTCGGCGCCAGGTCGGCGGTATAGAAAATGACCGCGCAGCCGTCGCTGATCAGCTGTTTCACTCTTGCCGCGGCGTGCTCAGGCTCGACCGCCACGCACTCAAGCCCTGCCGCCCGGAATGGCGCGACTATTTCCTCTCTGCCCACTACCACCAGGCGGTTCGGCTGCGGGCGCGCATCAGTTGACATAAGCCACCACCTCACGGCATGCCTCGGCCGGCATCCCGGTAAGCTTCGCGGCATGAAGCAGCCGGAGGTTCGTTATCTCCGCCTCGCGCTGCAGACAGAACGCCAGGAGCGGCTCGTAGCCCATCGCCACATAGCGGGTCTGACGAAGAAAGCGGATTTCCTCTTCCCGGGTCAGTCGTTCAAGGCGCACCAGCGACCGCTGCTCGCGCAGAAATGCCACGCCGTCGGCGACCAGTCCGCCGAACCGGGTATCGCGCACCGCCGCTACCACACCCTCCCAATCCGCCCCGCCGGCCGCGGCCAGTGTGCGCCGGTCTATGTTTCCTCCGGGAAGCAGGCTTGACGCGAGCGCGGCCGGCGGTTCGTCCACCGCTCGGCTGCGGACAAGCGCACGCAGGTTGGCGAGGTCGGCCCGCAACGCCGCCAGCGCGCGCAGAAACGGCGCCGCATTCACTACCTGAAGCAGATACTGCTGGCCGGCGATGTCGAGAGTACTGTCAACCGTTTCCGGCGCAAAAGGCTCGGCTGCTGCCAGGACCCGGGCGACAGCCAGTCTTATCACCTCCGGTTGCGCGCCGGCCTGGGCCGCGGCAAGCGCGGCGAGCTGCGCGTCGGTCCACGTTCCACCCAGTCCGTGACCGGCCGCAGTCATCGGGTGCCTAGCTCCCAGCCTTTGTTTCACCGCCGCCTTGAGCCGGTTGAGGTCGGCGGCAAGAAAGAACAGCGTGCGCACCTCCAGCAGCCGGCAATACTGATAAAGAAACGCCGCGTTCTCGCGCTGGGCGGCCGACAGCATCTCGTCAAGCGATGTCTCTTCCCCGCGACCGGCGTAACGGCCGTATCCGGCATCGACAACGAGCGCAACAAGTTCCCTGCTGTCGGCGGCGGTAATGAAACGCTCGTATCGAGGACGGTCGAAAAGAGATGGCTCAAGCGCGCGAACGCGACCTAGAGCGAAGCCGTATTCAGCGCTCTGACTCCATTGCATATCAAGATAGTCGCTAACTATAACGGCACGAGACCGTCAGTCAATTGATTCCCGGGGTCACTCCCCCATCCGCCGTACAGACAACCGCTTCTTTCATCGGTAGCAGAGCCAGATAGTTTTTCCAACGATATGTTATAGAGGTAGTTGTAGGTAGTCATCTACTTGTAAGTGTTATAACCAATATCAAGGTAATCTGTCTGGCTGGTGTAGTTGTTGTCTTGTTGATTTGGGGTTATGTGCTCTAATGTGTTGATTTGGTGTGCCTTATGCAATTAATGTAGTGTGCCTAAACGTGTTGACTGTCTGTGGGCAGTTGGTCTTGTCAGGTCGAACGTGCTTTAGCCAGATGGTATTTGAGATTCTGGATTACCGCGCCGATTGCCGGATCGCTGACCCGAAGTTTTTCTACCTTCTCGAGCGCGTGGATGACGGTCGTGTGGTCTTTGCCGCCGATGAGGGCGCCGGTCTGTTTGAGCGAAAGCTGAAGGACAGTTCGCATCAGGTACATGGCGATCTGGCGGGCGAGAACCACTTGCTTAGTCCGGCTGTTTCCGCGGATATCCGACTCCTGCAGGTCGAATTCTTTTGCAACAAGGCTGATAACCGCACGATGGTCGAGGGGCTGTTCGGCTGGAACGATGTCCTTCAGCGCAAGCTCGGCGAGCTGGACCGTCAGCGGCCGGGAATCGAGCGAAGCCATTGCGATCAGGCGGACAAGGGCACCCTCAAGCGCACGTATGCTGGTGCGGACCCGGGTGGCAATATAGGTAGCGGTGTCGTCTGGCAACTGAACCTGCTCCTGCTGTGCTTTCTGTTTCAGGATGGCAACGCGGGTCTCGAGGTCGGGAGGCTGGATATCAACAACCAGCCCGGAGCCGAGGCGGGAGGCAAGGCGCTCCTCGATCATCGGGATGTCTATGGCCGGCCGGTCGGACGTGAAGACGACCTGGCTTGAGGAATCGTGCAGGGTGTTGAAGATATGGAAAACCTCTTCTTGGAGGCGTTCTTTCCCGACGAGATAATGGACGTCATCAAGCAGCAGAAGGTCCAGCCCGCGGTACCGGTTTTTGAACTGAAGCCGGGTGTTGCGTTCGATAGCTTGGATGAGCTCAATAAAAAGCGTCTCGGCCGCGGTGTAGAGGACCCGGATTCCGGGACGCTGGCGCAGGGCCTCGTTGCCGATGGCGTGCAGGAGGTGGGTCTTGCCGAGGCCGACGCCGCCGTAGATGAAAAGCGGGTTGAACGAACGGCCGGGGCGGTTGGCAACGTTCCGGGCGGCGGCGCAGGCAAAACGGTTGGACTCCCCGACAATGAAACTGTCGAAGGTGTAGCGGAGCTGGAGCCGGCCGGCGTGATTCTGGCTCTGGCTCGGCGAAGAACCAGAACCTGAGCCGGCGGTGAGCGGAACCTCGCCTCCCCGCGACGGCAGGGCACGGAACGCGACCGTGCGGTCGCGACCGGTAGTTGCGGCAATGGCGGTGCGGATGTCGGAGAGGTAGTGCTGTGTGAGCCAGTCGGCAGCGAAAGCATTGGGGACCTCGACCTCGACCTGTTCGGCCGAGATGCTGGTGCACCGGGTCGGAGCGAGCCAGGTTTCAAACCCTTCGCCGCCGACGCGGGTGCGAAGATAGGCCAGCACGTCGCGCCAGAGCGCTTCCGGCGTTACTTCCCCGGCTTCGGTCAGCTGGCTGTTTGCGTTGTCTAGCATTTCTTACCCCAGCCCTAAGCGCCGTAGATTCCGCACATCGGAGCCGCGGCAACCGCCCGCGCCCAAGGTTATCCACATTCTTATCCACATCGCGCACCTCTATAAGCGATTAGCACAAAAGAAGATACGCCTCTCGGCATCTTAGCGTCCACAGGTTTTTGCTGGCTTACTCAGTCGGAGCCCATGTTAGGCGCAGAGCCGACCGTGTCAAGCAAAATGTGGTCAAGACCGCGGACGAAACAGGCTCGCGGCGGCAATCACCTGTCCGAGCGCAAGCGAACCGTCGTTTAGCGGCGCGGCCTGGTTGTGCCTGACCGCGAGGCCGGCCCGTCCGAGATGCGCCACGAGACCCTGGCGCAGGATGCGATTCTGAAACGAGCCGCCGGATAGACAGACGGTGCGCGTCCCATATTCCCGGGCCGCGGCCACGGCTGCGCTGGCTAACGCCCTCACCACGGCGCGATGAAACCTGACCGCCACAGTGGGTTGCGGCAGGCCGGAGCGACAGTCGGCGACAACCTGCCGCAGCAACGGGCGCGGGTCCAGCGTCGCAACGAATTCTTCGTAACCATTCCCTCTTGGTCCGAACAACCCGGCACGGGGAGTAGTGGCCTCTACGGCTGCAGCCTCCAGCGCCAGCGCGGCCTGGCCAGCGAACGTCGCGTGGCGGCAGACTCCGGTAACCGCTGCAACCGCGTCGAACAGCCGGCCCAGGCTCGAAGTTGCGATGGCCCGCGGTCGGGTTTCGGTCTGCTGCTGGAGTCGCGCGTCGAGGTATGCCCGCGCTAGCCGCCACGGGTCAGCCAGCTCGCCGGAGCCTTCGTGGTGGTACATGTAGGCAAGGTGGTTCAGCCGCAACCAAGAAAGGCCGGGCCGGATCAGCAGTAGCTCACAACCCCAGACCGCCTTGTCCGGACCGTAGCCGGTGCCGTCGCAGGCGAGCCCGATGACCGGAGCCGGCAGCCCATGCTCGGCCATCACCGACAGGATATGGGCGTAATGGTGCTGGACGCGAACCAGCTTTGCCCGGAACCTGCGCGCGAGCTTTTCGGCCAGCCGGGTCGAAAAGTAGTCTGGATGCAGGTCGCAGGCGACGACCTCAGGCTTTATGCCAGTCCACGAAATCAGCCGGCCCAGCGTTTCCTCAAAGAACGCGGCGGCACGGGGCGAGACCAGGTCGCCGATATGAGGCGAGAGGAAGACACGGTCGTTTTCAGCTAGAGCGAAGCAGCTGCGCAGTTCTCCGCCGACCGCCAGCACGGGGCGTTTCACGTGAAACGCGGGGGGGAGGCGTAGCGGCGCCGGTGCGTAGCCCCGGCTGCGACGGACGAGAATTGCCGGTGCGTTGGGGCTGTCGCCGGGAAGGACGACAGAGTCGTCGCAGCGGTTGGCAATTGGCCGGTCATGCGTGAGACAGCAGTCGAAAGCTCCGGCAAGGTCGGCGTAAAGTTCATCAGCACTGGCAGTTATCGGCTCATCCTGCCGGTTGGCGCTGGTCATGACCAGAACCGGGGGACGGCCTGATATCCGGTGGAATGCCCTGAGCAGGAGAAGATGAAGCGGCGTGTACGGGAGCATTATGCCTAGGCAGGCGTTGCCCGGTGCGACCTGATTGGATACGGGGATGGCCGGCGGTCGCCGTTTCGGGAGGAGGACTATCGGGTGGGGAATCGAGCGCAGCGCCGCCAATCCGGCTGTCGGGAGCGCGGCAATCAGGCGCGCGGTTGCGGTCGAGTCGCACATCAGGGCGAACGGCTTCCCGGCCCGGTCTTTGGTCCGGCGCAGCCGGCGGAGCGCGCTGTTCAATCCGGCGTCTGCAGCCAGCAGGAACCCACCCAGGCTTCTGATGGCCACTATTTCTCCACGCGCCAGTGCAGCGGCTGCGCCGTCGAGCGGGTCACCGTCTACCGGGCAGCCGCGGCGGTCCAGCAGTGTGAGTTTTGGCCCGCAGACCGGGCAGGCTATCGGCTGGGCGTGGAACCGCCTGTCAGCAGGGTCGTTGTATTCCCGGCCGCAATCGGCGCACATCCTGAATGAGCGCATTGTTGTCCGCGGCCGGTCGTAGGGGAGCGATTCAACTATCGTGTAGCGCGGGCCGCACTGCGTGCAGTTGGTAAAAGCGTAACCCCTTCGCCGGGCATGGCGGTCGTTTATCTCCCGGGCGCAGTCGTCGCACACCGCGAGGTCAGGCAGGACATCAACCCGGGACGAGCCACCACGGCCACTACCCGCGATAGCGAAGGTTGCATATCTCTTTGTCTTACAACGAGTTATATGAAAGGACGTAATCTGTGCCAAGGGGGGAGGTTTGGCTTTCAGTTGTTTCAGCAGGGCAGGGGCATTTTCGCCTTGGGCGATGATTGTCACGCCGGCGGCGGTGTTGAACACGCGGCCCGCTACGCCCATCCGGCGCGCCAGTCTGTAGACGAAAGGTCGGAATCCGAGGCCTTGAACCCGGCCGGTGATTACCGCCTTAAGGCTGATGGCCGGCGGATTGCTGGTCGCAGCTATGCTGCAGGCGGCTCCTGGCTGCCGCCGGTCGGTGCCGAGGCAGCCTGTTCGTGCCTGGCGACCGGATCGATGAGCTCGGCTTCGTCATCCGGGACTTCAAGGATGTTCCGCTCGTCCTTCTTGTGGACCAGCACCGCGTAGCTGAGCACATTACCCGTGAACCAGACCGAGCAGCCGTAGGCGACGACGAACAGGGCCAGAACATACAGACAGGCGCCGACCAGCGCGCCCGCTGTAGATACGCTCCAGGAGACGAAAGCAGTCTCATATAGCGGAGCGTACATCTGCGGCAGGCCGTACAGCCGGGCTTCGAGGACGTAGAGGAAGTGGAACGGCGTGAACAGGCCTGTGGAAGGGATTGTCACGACAAACTGAGCAGCGGCCGTGTTCAGGACTTCCGCCAGATGGTCGCGGGCAACGAGTCCGACGATAAATGTCCCGATTCGGCCGGCGGCCGAGGTGGCGAGCCCGGCCAGAAGCGAGCCGAACTTGGCCAGCACCCCGACTACGAACGTATACCAGACCAGACGCCAAGGCTGCTCGTTGACGCAGGAGAAGACTTCGAACAGCGTGTCGAACACGTCGTTTCGCGTCGTGCCGACTACCGCCGGGCCGATGAGGATTGCGAAGAGCAGAACGACGAGCAGATAGACGATGAAGGCCGAGGCAATGAAGGCCGGGAATGCCATCAGGCCGATGAAGAGGTTGCCGAAATGGGGGATGAGGCCGATAAGCCCGAGCACGATTCCGCCGAGAGCGATGAGCAGCACGAATCCGACAAGGAGCAGCGGGGCCAGCAGCACGCTTGAGGCGTGGTCGAACGCGAACCGGAAGGCCGTCCGCGATTCATAGAACTCGTCGCCCCGCAGTTGTTCGAAGGCGACGCGGGAGACCGCGGTGCCGGCCAGCAGCATGACGATCAGCAGCCAGAGGACGCCGGAGGCGTAGATGACCCAGGAATACCAAGGGAACGCCCAGACGTCGGGCCGCGGGAACGGCAGCAGGCGGTAGTTGTCCCAGACCGTCAGCCAGTCCTGCCCGGCGACAGCGTAGGCGATATAAGTCGATACCGTGTACCCGGCCATGCCGAACAGCAGGCCGAGGAACATCATCCAGATCTTCTTGGCCGAGAAACCAAGCCGGATGGCCCGGAAAACGTCCTTGAAGTTAAGATGCAGCTTTGTCACCTGCGCTCCTTCCTCGGTTGATATTACTCCCTACCGCAGCATCCGGGCGAGCAGAAAGACCGCCAGGAGCAGCACAACCATACCCAGCCACATCAGCCAGCGCAGCGGCAGCCGATACCGGCGCTCCGGGAAAAGCTTCCGGTCGAACTTCACAACCCGGTTCCCGGAACAGCATCCGGCGGCCTTTCAGCGGCAGTCATCTGGCAGAATGTGAAACGATTAGCCGCAGCACCGCAGCGCACGTCTGTATCGTATCCCGGCGCCGCCAATTGTCAAGCGCCGGCGGAGCTGCGAGACTACCTTCCGGTGAGCACCGCCCGTCCGGTCTGGGCAAAGCCGGGGCCGATAAGGCGGAACAGGTATATTCCGGCCGGAGCCTGATGCCCCGACATGTCGTTTCCGTCCCACTCCAGCATCCGGCCCACGGCAGGAACGGAAACCAGCATCCGGCCGTCCGGACTGTAGACCTCGAGCCGGGTCCCGGCCGGTGGCGGACCGGCCAGCGCGAGCCGGACCGGCGCCGGGCCGATTGACGGGCTGACTTTCACAAGCGCGGGCGGAGTCAGGCCGCCGGGTTCAGCCGTCCCGGTGGGCAGGTAGGCGCCGGCGAACCTGGCGATAGTGGCCACCGCCGCCTTTGTTGCTTCGGTGGCGAGAAGCCAGTTGTTGGTGCCGCAGTACTGGAAGTAGAGCGGGCCGATTGTGTCGCCGAGCGTGTGGTACGCCGGCGTGAAGTCTCGCTCAATGCCGCAGAACGCGGGCCAGCCCCGGCTCAGAAACGAAGCATGGTCGGAATTGGGCTGAGGGTTGGTCAGCAGCCGGCGTCGGATTTTGAGCGTTGTGTAGGTGCGGGCATTGGCTATGAAAGAGTCAACCAGCCAGGCGCAGGCCGGGTTCGCGGTCTTGCCGATGACATCGAGGGAATCGCGGTTCTGCCGGCCGTAGGAAATCATGTCGAAGTTGAGCGCGGCCTTGACCGAATCGCCGCGCCGCGCGGCCCGCCGGCAGAAGCTGTCCGAGCCCCAGAGTCCCTGCTCCTCGCCGGAGAAGGCGACAAAGTAGACCGACTGCTCGAACTCGATTCCCTGAAACGCCCGGCAGGCCTCGAGCACGGCGGTCGTGCCGGAGGCGTTGTCGTCTGAGCCCGGACAGCGACGCGGCGCGCTGTCCGAGGTGTTGTCGATGTGGCCGCAGATTACCCAGATCGGCCGCGGGTTGACCCGGCCCAGTTTGACGCCGATGACGTTCGGCGCGTAGTCGGTCCGCCAGTGCTCCAGCGCGGTCGAGTCGCAGCCGTAGGCCTCGAGCCGCTCTCTGGCCCAGTTAACCGCGGCGACGAGCGACTCGGTCGTTGAGTAGCGGGTGTAAAAATCCTGCAGCCGTTGGATTGACGCCTTGACCGAATCAGCGCTGACTCTGTCAACCAGCATCTGAATCAGGCTTTCGGCAACCGGGAACGTCGCCGGCGCTGGCGGGTTGCCCAGCGTAATCGGCACTTCCGGGATTCCGGCAAGCTGCACCGGCAGCCGGTTCAGGTCCAGCAGCCGCGATTCGTCGGTCGCCAGCACGAGCCCTTGACTGTCTTCGGTCAGGACCGTGCCCAGACCGGAGAGCCGGGAGCGGTCGAAGCCGGGGCCGGGGGTAACGTAGTAGTAAAGCGCGGCCGGCAGAACCTCGGCCAGCGCGGCGGTCTTGAAACCGGCGGAGGAAAGCCGGCTCAGGCCGGCGGCATCGGTGCGGACAAGACAATAGCCGTCAAGGTCCATCACCGGCAGAATCGGCAACTCTTCAACGGTCTGACTTGCGTCAAGGTCAACCCGGGCCAGAAACTGCGGCCCGGCGAAAGCGGCGGTCGCGGCGAGCAGAAGGGCGAAGAGACTTCTCACGTGTCAGCTCCTGTTGTTTGTGGCTCGGCCCCCAATAATGCTACGCTCGCTGACGACGCTGTCAAACCGGCTGACACCGGCCGAAAAAAAAGAGGAGGCGGGTTTCCCCGCCTCCCCGCGCGAGCCTTGCCCGGCTACTGACCGCCCGGCGGACCGCCGAGACGGATATAGCCGGTTTGCAGGACGTCGGAGTCCGACTCCGGGTCGTCCCACCGGCGACAGAGCTTCCAGACCAGGAACTTCGGCACTATCAGCCCGGGAATCTCGAACTCACCGAGCTCGGCGATGCCCTGAGGTTCCTGATTTGTCAGCTCGAGCACGAATGACCAGCAGATGAAAGACCAGCTGATGGCCTGCATCCGCCCTCCTTACGGGCTCGCCGGCGCGCCGATGTTGAACACGTCGTCCCGAACCGCCTGCAGGACCGGCAGCTCGAGGCCGCGGGCAACCCACTTGGCCACGAGGACCGCCACTTCCTGCTTCAGCGATTCGCCCGAGAGCTCCTGCCGGAGCAGCCGCCAGACCTCGCGGCCGAACGACAGGTAGAACGGGTACTGAATGATGGGCACGCCCTGCCCGTCCAGCACCTGCTTCACCTGCGTCTCCATGGCGACCAGCAGCGGGAACACGGCCTGCACGCGCGCGGCCATGCCCGGGCGCAGGTCGTCAAGGGTCTCCTTGACGCGCTCGGTGTCGAACTTGGCGTTCCACTTCGCGATTCTCTTCGTCGGGTCCACAAGACCTCCATTTCAGCAAGAGAACCTGCCGTTGAGGACTGACCGCAGGCAGTCCCCTTCGGGCAGTTATACGCGGCTCGCCCGCCGGTTTGCCGGTTCCGTCCAGTTTCGGGCGTGGATGATTGGCGGTGGCGTCGAATCAACCTCAATCGGGCTGACGCCGCGCCCGACCAGCCTTCGCTTCAGCCGGGCCAGCGCCCGCGCGCGCAGCCGGCGCACCCTGCCGACCGGGATGCCGAGCGTCTGAGCGGTTGCGGCAAACGTCCTGCCGGCCATGTCATGAAGCGTCACCGTCAGCCGTTCTTCTTCTGCCAGAGCCGCGAGCTCCTCGCGCAGAACCCGGCTGCGCCGTTCGGCCTCATGGATATCGGCCGGCCCGGCCGCGGTGCCGGCGCTGGTTTCGTGCTTTGCTGCGACGAACTGCACGAAACGCGGCGAAAACCACTCGCCGACGACCCGGCTCGCCGTGCTTCTGGCCTGCCAGCAGAGCCAGGTCAGAAATGCCGAGCGGTCCGGATTGAACGCGGCCAGTCGCGACAGTGCATACTCATGAGTTCTGACCGCGACCTCGTCCACGAAATCCGGCCCGGCCCAGGGGAACCGCGCGGTGATGAACGCCCGCAGCGAAGGGTCGAACCGGCGGTAAACCGGCTCATACGCGTTCACATCGCCGGCCCGCACCTGCTCGATTGCGGCCCGGATTGTGACGGTAGAAATCGGACTGCTCACAGTGCCTCACTTTCGGCCCGCACTTCTGCGTGCCTGCACTATTAGAGCAGTCCGGGCAGGGAAAACTAACGCCGGGGAGGGGCTGGTTCAGAGACCGGTTATCGCGTGAACTGCCAGCCCGGTCAAGGCCGTATTCTCGACGCCGGGTTCAGAGAAGCGACTCACGGGCGTTTACACTCCATTTACACTCCGGAGCCCGTAACCTCCTGCCCAGCATCCGCGACACCTGAACGCGTGCGGACTGAGACTCTCCAAGCCCAAGGAGTTCGCGACACTCACCCGGGGAGATGGAGCCGTGGTCGGCAACAAAGGCCTTGACCATCTCGGCGTATCGTATCGGGTCGAGTCCGCGAGTCTTGGTGTATGCTGCCTTACCGAGTAGGTCGCGTGCGACTGCCTTGGTCAGGATGTTGCGCGCCCGAGCAACTTCGACCGCGTCGATCTGTTGACGACTGACGCCGGGCGCTGGTTGCCCGCTCCAGTCTACAGCACCGGTTGATACCTGGATACGGGCCCAGCTCTGGGGGTCGAGAGGCATGCAGCTCTTGCCCACGCGTCTCTTGTAGAGACCTTCGGCCGTGCCATAAGGTGGAGATGTCCCTTGGGCGAGGCGGACGACCAGCAGCCGGCCCGTCCCTTCCGGCACGGTCAGCTCACAGACGTCGACTGCCAGGTTGGGTCGTGTAGAAGCGAATATGCTGTTGCGCCAAGTATCGATGTCGTAACCTTCGGCACCGTGTATCGCTTGCGCTCGGCCGCGCGTGCGGTCGGCAACCCCAAAGACTATCACGCCGCCTTCTCCGTTGGCAAAACTGACAGCGACCTCCGTCGCCACGCGCATGCTCTCTTTTGAACCACGCCAGGGCTTGAACTCGAGCCAGTATGACTCCAACTCGTCGGCGACGCTGGTGTCCAGCCGGTCTAGTACCGCGAGTATCTCTTCGTTGGTCGGGACGCTCACGCTGTTATCTACACGGCCTTCTATGGTGGAGACCGCCCAGTTCGTAGGCCTCTGCAGTGGCGCAACCCTGGGCCCAGGCTGAACGCCGCGCTTGATTTGGCGCCCAACCGGTCTTCAGCCAGCCGATGCTATTGGCTTGGGGCATTTCTGGTCCCGGGATGATAAACCTCGCGTCCGGCGAGTCAAGCCGCTCAATGCCGGGCAAGGCGCAGAGAGATGAGCCGCGGCCGGGGTCAGCGTGTCGAGCTGATTCCGTACACCTCCTCTGCGATTGTGCGGAGGATGGTGGGGTTGAGGCCGGCGGCGGTCCAGTGGTCGAGGGCGAGGGCGGCGCGGGTTTTCAGGGTTTTGCCGGAGCAGGTGCGGCAGAGTTTGTCGAGGTGGAGGCAGTAGTTGCGGTAGGGGAGGCGGAGCGCGGGGGAAAGGGCGAAGCGGGCGAGAATCCGGACGAGCTGGGCAGTGCGGAGGGCGTTGCGTTCCATTCCCCGGCGGTAGTTGGCGGCCTGAGTTTCGGCGTCGGAGTCGGCGCGGCAGGGGTTGGTGCCCCGGCGGATGGCGCGGAGGTAGCGGCCGACTGCGGGTTCAGGCGGCACCATGGGTTTGCGCGGTTTTGCGGCGGCGGCTGATTGTGCAGACCAGCGCCTGAAGGATGGCGGGGTCGAGGCCGAGGCCGGTCCATTTGCGGACGGCGAGTTCGAGGTGGAAGGCGAGGTCAGGGCCGGTCTGGGTGCTCCAGAGCCGGCTGATTTCGCGAAGAAACCAGCGGTAGTGGAGCGTTGTCAGGGTGGAGAGTCCGGCGCGGGCGAGGAGTGGGGCGGCGAGGGTTTCGAGTTCGGCCCGGAGAGTCTGAGCCGGTTTGCCGAGCCGGGGGTTGAGGGCGCCGGCACGGATGCGGTCGAGGGCCGCGAGGAAGGCACGGCCGGGGCGGAGCGGACGGGTGATATGGTCCATGAGGACCTCCTTTCACCGGGTTATACAGGCGTGGCGGGCAGTTTTGCCGCGGAGACGTTGAGGGTCGCGATGGGGTAGCAGACCGGAGGCCGTTTCGGGGGCGGTTCTGTCCGGTCGGGGAAGGGGCTGAAGGTCGTCGGTCGGACGGGCAGTAATTGACGCGGGGCGGCCGCAGGGCCGCCCCGGTTTGGAGTGCTTTACGGACTACTTAAGGACAACTTTGCCTGGGAGCTTTGCGTCGCCGAGGTTGAGTTCGACAAGGTAGACTCCGGCGCTGAGGCCGGTAAGGTCGAGGTTGACGCGGTTGCCGGCGTCGGCAAGGCGGCGGGTGAGAACGGAGCGGCCGGAAGCGTCGCGGATTGTGACGAGGGCCGGGCCGGGCCGGAGCCCGGGGGAGTGGATGACGACACGGCGGCCAGCGGTGAGGCCGGGTGAGATGTTGAGCCCGGGCCGGGTGGTCGGCGGCGTCGGCTCGTGGTCGCGGTCGAGAGTCAGGGTGTCGGTGTAGCGCCAGAGTTCGCGGGTGCCGTTGCCTTTGAGGACGTAGTAGATTCCGTCGCCGTAGCTGACGATGTCACCGCCGGATTTGACGCGCTTCTGGCGGCCGCTGGAGCCGAGCAGAGGAACCGGCTCGCGCTCGGCCCAGGTCGCGAGCAGGAGGTCGTAGCGCCAGAATTCGCAGGTGTTGCCGCCTTTCAGGGCCCAGACTGCGCCGTCGCTGAAGACGGCGCGGCTGCCGTCTTTGGCTTTTTTGCTCGTGCCCGAGGAGCCGGCGAAGGGCATGCCGGTGAGCAGGCCCCAGGTTTGGGTCAGGGCGTCGTAGACATACATCTCGTGGTATTTGGCTTTGTGGGCGTAGATATAATAGATGTTCTGATTTGTCCGGCGCCGGGCCGCGAGCCACGAACCCTGACCCCAGCGGGATTTGTACCCGGCCGGTGCGTCAACCAGCGTTTGCCAGACCATGGTCTGCGGGTTGTAGCGGTAGAACTCGTTTTTGTAGCCTTTGAGCAGATAGACGTAGCCGGTGTCCTGGCCGGTGCCGAGCTTGAGATAGACCATGTCGGTCCCGCCCTTGACCGCCTTGCCGGAGGGGCCGAGCGGGACGTCGGGAAGCTGGGTCCAGGTGTTCAGGCTGATGTCGTAGAGCCAGAAGCCCCGGGTGTTGTTGCCTTTGGTGGCGTAGATGCGGTTGCCGTCAACGCAGGCAGTCGCGCCTTTGCCCGGAGCTTTCATGTCGGTGCCCGAGGGCCAGGGAGGCAGCATGGTCCAGACGTTGAGTCCCGGGTTGTAGGAGTAGAAGTCGCCGGTTTTGTTGCCTTTGGCGATGTAGAGGATGTCGTCGGATTCGACCATCCAGCCGCCGGTCTTGACGGCCTTGCCGGACGGAGCTTCCGGGACCTGTGCCACTTCGGTCCAGTAGCCGCCGGCGAGGGTAGTGCCGGCGAGCAATGTAAAGAGAACAGCTAGACGCATCTCAACTCCTTATGGGCGGTAATCTGCCTTCAGGCCTGTTTCCCCCGCCGCAAAAAGAAACAGGCCCGCCTTCGGGCGGACCCGTAACCCGTGCCGGTCGCTGGAAGGTCTCTACTCTCGGTGCATTATAACGCCCCGAAGGGCCGGCTGTCAAGCGGTAGTTTGCGGCCGGCCGGGGTCAGGCAACCTTGACGCCGGGCGCTGAGTCTATTAGATATTAGAACCGCAAACGAAAAGAGGAGACGGACGCATGGAGCTGAGAGACGATATCCGTCAGATTCACGAGGAGATAGAGCGCGAAAGCCTGTTCGTTCAGGCGCTGACCAGCGAGGTCGGCAAGGTGATTGTCGGGCAGAAGTATCTGGTCGAGCGGCTGCTTGTCGGTCTGCTGGCCAACGGCCACATTCTGATCGAAGGGGTGCCGGGGCTGGCCAAGACCTATGCGGTGAAGACGCTGGCGCAGGCGATTGCGGTGAAGTTCCAGCGGATTCAGTTCACGCCCGACCTGCTGCCGGCCGATATCATCGGGACACAGGTGTATAACCAGCGGACCGGTGAGTTTCACGCCCGGAAAGGGCCGGTTTTCGCCAATCTCGTGCTGGCGGACGAAATCAACCGCGCGCCGCCGAAGGTGCAGTCGGCGCTGCTGGAGGCGATGCAGGAGCGGCAGGTGACTATCGGCGACGAAACGTTTTTCCTCGACGACCCGTTTCTGGTGCTGGCGACCCAGAACCCGATCGAGCAGGAAGGGACGTATCCGCTGCCGGAGGCCCAGACCGACCGGTTTCTCTTGAAGCTGCGTATCGGGTATCCGAGCAAGGTCGAGGAGAAGCAGATTGTCGAGCGGATGACGCAGGGCGAGGAGCCGAAGGCGCAGACCGCGGTTGAAGCGGCGGCGATTGTCCGGGCGCGGGAGCTGTGCCGCCGGATATACGTCGACGAGAAGCTGAAGGATTACATCGTCAACCTTGTCTTCGCCACGCGGTTTCCGGCCGAGCACAATCTGGCCGACCTGCAGCCGCTGGTCCGATTCGGGGCGTCGCCGCGGGCTTCGATATACCTTCTGACCGCGGCGCGGGCGATGGCGTTTCTGCGCCGGCGCGGGTTTGTCATCCCTGAGGATATCAAGGAGCTGGCGCCGGACGTGCTGCGGCACCGGGTGATTCTCTCTTACGAGGCCGAGGCCGAGGAGCTGACGACCGACGACATCGTCCGGCGGGTGCTGGAAGGGGTGGAAGTTCCCTAGCGCCGGGCGATGGGCTTGACAAAGCAGGCGCCGCGGCCCGGCCGGCTCGAGCTGGCCCGGATTCGCGAAGTCGAAATCCGCACCAAGCGGCTGGTCAACACACTTTTCTCCGGCGACTACAAGTCGAGTTTCAAGGGCCGGGGAATCGAGTTTCTCGACGTGCGCGAGTACCTGCCCGGCGACGACGTCCGGGCGATTGACTGGAAGGTGACGGCGCGGTTCGGCCGGCCGTTCGTGAAGAAGTTTGCCGAGGAGCGTGAGCTGGTGGTGCTTTTGGTTGTGGATGCGTCGGGCTCGGCGCGGTTCGGGACGCGGCGGCTCCTGAAGCTGGAGCAGGCGGCGCAGGTGGCGGCGACGCTGGCGTTTTCGGCGATTCGCAACAATGACAAGGTCGGGCTGGTTTTCTTCACCGACAAGGTGGAGAAGTTCGTGCCGCCGCGCAAGGGGCGGTTCCACGTTCTGCGGCTGATTCGCGACATCCTTTACTTCCAGCCGGAAAACCGGGGCACGGATGTGGTGCAGGCGCTGGAGTTTCTGATGCACGTCCTGAAGCGCCGAGCGATTGTCTTTCTCGTTTCCGATTTCATCGGGCCGGCGTTTACACCGGAGCGGCTGCGCCGGCCGCTGGGCGTGGCGGCGCGACGGCACGACCTGGTGGTGCTTTCGGTGAACGACCCGGCCGAGCAGGAGCTGCCGCGGCTGGGACTGGTCGAGGCCGAGGATGCCGAGACCGGCGGGCTGGTGCTGCTCGATACGTCGGACCCGGAGCTGCGGCGCCGGTTTGCCGCCGGACGCGCGGCCCAGCGGCAGGAGCTGGAGAAGCTCCTGCGCCGGCTCGGAGTCGACCGGATTGAAGTGAGCACCGACAGCGATTTCACACCGGCGCTGCACAAGTTTTTTCAGGCGCGGGCGCGGCGGTTCCGATAGGGAGAGGGAGCGACGATTTGAGACGGGCGTTCTGCGTGCTAACGGCACTGGTTGCCGTGCTTGCAGCCCAGCCGGATTCGAGCGCGGTGCCGGACAGCACGTCGGGGGCCGGGCTGCGCATTGTCGCCGATGGACCGGTGCGGGTGGCGGCGCGGCTCCGGGCCCGCCGGAGTTCCCGGCCGCTGACGGTCGGCGACCGGTTTGGCGTCGAGGTTACGGTCAGCCGTCCGCGCAATGTCAGGGTGTCGCCGCCGTTTCTGGAGCAGCCGGGCGATTTCGTCGTCACCGGGCAGAAGGCGAAGACCCGGTATCAGGGCGACACGGTGGTCGAGGTGCACGAGCTGACACTGGCGGCGTTCGCGGTCGGGACGGTGAAGGTTCCGCCGTTTCTGGCCGCCTATCCTGACGTCGGCGGCACTGTCGCCGCGGCGTCGGAGTCGCTGGAGTTGACCGTGGCGAGCGTGCTGCCGGATCGGATGAAGGATATCAACGACCTGAAGCCGCAGGTCGAGTATCCCAATCTGCTGCCGGTCTGGATTCTGGGCGGGCTGATCTGCGCCGGAGTCGGGGCGTGGCTGGGCCGGCGCTACTGGCAGCGGTGGCGGCGGAAGCGGGCCGAGCCGGTGCCGCTGCCCGAGCCCTGGGACGAGGCGCTGGCCGCACTTGGGGCGCTGCCGGTCCTCGACCTCATCGGTTCGGGGCAGGTGAAGCGCTACTATTACGCGGTATCGGAGATTCTCAAGCGCTATCTGACCCGGCGCTACGGATTCGCCGCGCTCGACCAGACCACGACCGAAATCGGGCGCGAGATGAAGGCACGGCGGATTCCGGAGCGCGACCGGTTTGTCGAGTTCTTCCGGCGTGCCGACATGGTCAAGTATGCCAAGCTGGTGCCGCCGCTGGCCGAGATGGAAGGGGCGGTCGAGCAGGCGCGGGAGCTCGTGCGGCTGACCACGCCGGCACCGGCACCGGCTCCGGGGACGGCAGCATGAGATTCGCTCACCCCTGGTTTCTGGCGCTGGTCGCACTGGCGCCGGCGCTGATCTGGTGGGAACTGCGCAAGCGCCGGGGCGCATTGCGGCTGAGCGACCTGTCGTTTGCAGCCGGGGCAGGGAACCGGGGGGCGTGGCTGCGGCTGATACCGCTGGTGTTTTACGCGCTGGCGCTGGTGGCGATGGCCGTAGCGATGGCCAGGCCGCAGCAGGGCCGGCAGTTTCAGGACGTGGAGACGCGCGGGATTGACATCATGCTCTGTCTCGACATCTCCGGGTCGATGCAGGCGGCCGATTTTCTGCCCAAGAACCGGCTGACTGTTGCCAAGGAGCGGGCGAAGGAGTTTATCTCCCGGCGCGAAGGCGACCGTATCGGGCTGGTCGTTTTTTCCGGGGTCAGCCTGACGCAATGTCCGTTGACAACCGACCGGAACATTCTCGGCCAGCTACTCGACCGGCTTGACTTCGGGATGCTCGAGGACGGCACCGCCATCGGCATGGGCATCGCCAGCGCCGTCGCCCGGCTCAAGGATTCGAAGGCGAAGGACAGGGTTATCGTGCTCCTGACCGACGGCCGCAACAACGCCGGGGATATCGACCCCTTGACCGCAGCGCAGGCGGCGGCGAGTCTCGGCGTCAAGATATACGCCATCGGCGTCGGCAGCAAGGGGCCGGTGCCGTTTCCGGTCGACCATCCGTTTCTGGGCCGGACCTACGAGCGAATCGAGGTCGACCTCGATACCGAAATACTGGAGCAGGTTGCGGCCGTCACCGGCGGACGGTTTTTCCTCGCGACCGATGCCGAGGGGCTGAAGCAGGTGTATGACGCGATCAGCCGCATGGAGCCGACGACGTTCAGGGCGCGGCGGCACACGGTTTACTACGAACGTGCCGGACTGCCGCTACTGCTGGCGGTCGGGCTGTTTTCGGCCGGGCTGGTCGTCGCCGGGCTGGTGTTGAGGCGGGTGCCGTGATTCGCTGGGCGCGGCCGGAGTTTCTCTGGGCGCTGCTTGGGCTGCCGGTGGCAGCGGCAATAGCGTTTCTCGCCGGTCGGGCGCGGCGCCGGCGGCTGCACCGGGCGGTCGATGCGCGGCTCCTGCCGCTGTTGACCGATACGCACTCGCCGGCGCTGGCGCGGCTGAAGGCGGCGCTACTGTTTGTTGCGCTGGCGCTGCTGCTGGTGGCGGCGGCGCGACCGCAGTGGGGCGAGAAGCTGGTGACATACAAAGGGCGCGGGGTGGAGCTGGTGATTGCGCTGGACGCGTCGAAGTCGATGTTCGCGCAGGACGTCAAGCCGAGCCGGCTGGAGCGGGCCAAGACCGAGCTGGCCGGGCTGATTGAAGAGCTCTCCGGCAATCTGGTGGGGATTGTCGCTTTTGCCGGCGACGCTCACGTCATGTGCCCGCTGACCCCGGACGTGGATGCGGCGCGGCTGTTTCTTGATATTATCTCGCCGGAAGCGATGCCGGTTCCGGGGACCGACCTGGGTCGGGCGATTGACGTGGCGATGTCGTTGTTCAGCGAAGGCGGAGCCGGCTCGCGGGTGATACTGTTGGTGACCGACGGCGATGACCTCGGCCGCAATACGCCGCAGGCAGTTCGCCGGGCCGCCGAGGCCGGGGTGAGGATATTCCCGGTGGCGTTCAGCACGCCCGAGGGCGCACCGGTGCCGGAGCCGACCGCTCAGGGAATCGCCTACAAGAAGGACAGGGCAGGCAATGTGGTAATCTCGCGGATGGACGAGCGGGCGCTGATTCTGATGGCGCAGGCTACCGGAGGCCGGTTTCTGCGGGTTGAAGGGTTTTCCGGCCAGCGGGTCAGAGACGAGCTCGACCGCCTGCAGAAGAAGGAAGTCGGCGGCGGGACGTTCACCGAGCTGGCAGAGAGATTCCAGTACTTCCTCGCGGCGGCAATCGTGCTGATGGTGGTCGGGCTGGGGCTGAGCACCCGGCGCGGAAGGTGGTGGTGATGAAGAGAACGGCAATCGGCGTCTGGAGGCTGGCAGTTCTTTGCACCGGGCTGCTGGCCGGCACGGCAGGCGCAGATGTCGGCTCGCTGATGCGGCAGGGGAACCGCATGTTCGCCCGGGGCAGGTTCGAGGAGGCGCTAGGCTTCTACCAGCGGGCCGAGGTGCTGGAGCCGGACGCGACCGCGATACATTACAACCTCGGCAATGCGCTCTACCGGCTGGGCCGTTTTCCGGAGGCGGCACAGGAGCTGCAGCTCGCGGCCGTGGACAAGAACCCGCGCCGCCGCGCCGCCGCCGTGTTCAATGCCGGCAACGCGCTGTTCCGGATGAACCGGCTCGACGACGCAATCAACGCCTACAAGCTCGCCCTGCTGGCCAACCCCGGCGACAGGCAGGCGAAGCAGAATCTCGAGTTCTGTCTGAAGAAGAGACAGGAACAACAACAGCAGCCTGATTCGTCGGGGCAGAATCAGCAGCAGCAGGAGCAACAGCAGCAACCCCGACCGCAGACTGGCATGGACAAAGACCAGGCCGAGCGTATTCTCCAGGCAGTGCAGAACCGGGAGAAAGAGGCACAGCAGAAGGCCAAGCCGCCACGGCGCCGGGAAGTGGAGCAGGATTGGTGAGAAAGAAGAATCCCCCACGCTTCAGGACGAGAGGCCGGGTCAATTGCCTTGCGGCGGTGATTGCGGCAGTCGTGTCAATAGCGGCAGCTGGAGAGCTCAACTTCAGTGCTCAGGTCGACCGGACTACCGTAGGCTTGGGCGAACGGCTGCAACTGACGGTAACGGTCGAAGGGCAGAACATCGGCCGGGTGCCGAGCCCGAAGCTCCCCGCACTGGACGGATTCGATAACCTCGGCAGCACCCAGTCGCAGTCAACGAGCATCGCGTTTGTCAACGGGAGGATGACACAGCAGCAGTCGATAAGCTTCGTGTACGTGCTGGCGGCGAAGAAAACCGGGGAGCTTGTAATCGGGCCGTGCCGGATTACCTACAACGGGGCCGAATACGCGACTCAGCCGATAACCATCAACGTGGTGCGCGAGGCGCAGTCGCGGCCGCCGCCGGCCCGCAGTCCGGCCCGGCGCGGGTTCGACCCGTTTGCCGAGTTCTTCGAGGAGCCGGCCCCGGCCGGCGAGGGAGATGTTTTTCTGTCGGCGTCAGCGGACCGTAGCGAGGTCTATGTCGGCGAGCAGGTTACGGTCACCTACACGCTCTATACGACCGAGCAGGTCGGGGCCATGAGCGTCAAGGACGCACCGGGGTTCTCGGGCTTCTGGGTCGATAATCTCTACGAGGCCAAGCAGCTTGAGTACCAGCCGACGACGGTGCGGGGCAGGCGCTACTACGCAGCCACTATTCGCCGGGTGGCGCTCTTCCCGACGCAGGCGGGCGAGCTCGTTGTCGGGCCGATGACCCTGAGCGGGCAGATGGTGCGACCGGGGTTCTTCTTCAGTCAGGCCGCGCCGTTCGAAGTTTCCTCGCCGCGGATTCGCGTCAAGGCCAAGCCGCTACCCGAGTCGGGAAGGCCGGCCGACTTCTGCGGCGGGGTCGGAGACTTCAGTCTGACGGCCAGTTTGAGCAAAGACAGTTCAGCCGGCGGCGAGCCGCTCAGACTGACTGTCCGGATAGCGGGGACCGGCAACATCGGTATCATCAGTCCGCCAACTGTTGTCGCGGTGCCGGGAGTGAAGCTGCTGGCGCCGGAAACGAAGGACAACCTGTCGCGTTCGGGCGGCAGGGTCGGCGGGACGCGAGACTTCATGTACCCGCTCATCCCGCAGCAGGACGGGAGGTTCATCTTACCCGAGGTCAGCATCAGTTTCTTCAGTGCCAGAGGGGATTCCTACTATACCCTGCGGTCGGCGCGGCTCGAATTCGTAGCGTCTGGAGCCTACGGCGGCGGCGCGGGCGAGCCTGCGGAGCCGGGGATGCGACTCCTCGGGTCGGAAATAGTCCACATCAAGACACGGGTCGGGAGGCCGGCGTTTGCGCATACTGGCTGGGCAGTTTTCTTTTATCCTGCCGGGGTTGCGGTGCTGGTTGCCGGGTTGATTTTGGGTCGTCACCGCCGCAGGCTCGAAGCTGACCAAGGCTATGCCCGTCGCGCCCGCTCAAGCGGGCTGGTGAAGAAGCGGCTCAAGCAGGCAACGCAGCTACTGCGACAGGGGCGGCATGCCGAGTTCTATGCGACTTTGAGTCAGGCCATCCTCGGGTTTGTCGGCGACCGCTACAACCTCGGGGTCACAGGAATGACAGGGGAGGAACTGCGGCGGGCGCTCTCGGGTCATGGGGTTGCCGGGACGGTGATTGACGGGCTGCTTGATCTCATCGGCCGGTGCGACGCTGCCCGGTTTTCGCCCGGCGCGGTTCAGTGCGACCCAGCGCGGCTGCTGGAGCAGGCCAATGATGTGCTGGAGAAGCTGTGATGGCGTTCTTTCTGCTGCTGGTTGCGGCTGGTGACTGGTTTGCCCGTGGGAACGAGGCCTACGAAGCGGGGCAGTTCGCTCAGGCGGTAACACTCTACGACAGCGCGGCGGCAGTGCCCGGCCGCGCCGAGGTCTACTTCAACCGGGGTAACGCCTGGTTCAAGCAGGGTAAGGTCGGGAAGGCAATTGCCGATTACCTGCGGGCCTGGGCGCTGAGCCCTCACGACCCCGACATCAGGTACAACCTCGAATTCAGCCGCCGGTTTCGACCCGACAGAAACGCGACGCGGCCCAATCCTCTAGTGGACACAGCCACCAGGATGCTGCGCTTTCTGCCAGCGCCGTTCGTGGCAATCGGCGCGGGCCTGATGTTCCTGCTCGCGGCTGCGGGCATGGCGGTGATGTCCGTGTCCGGGCGTCGGGCTGCCGGCTGGCTGGCGCTCGGGGCAGGGATGCTGTTCGTTTACTGCCTGGCCGCGCAGGCAAGCTGGGCATCGGCGACAAGTCCGGCCCGGGTCGTCGTGATCGTGCCGGAACTCGTGCTCAGGGCCGGGCCCGGTGCTGAGTACAAGGAGATAGTAATCGTCCACGACGGGATGGAAGCAACAGCCCGCGAGCGGAGGCCGGGGTGGGTGCTGATTCAAGTGCCGGGAGGCGAAGGCGGCTGGGTCGAAGACGGCACGGTCGAGCAGATATTCGGCGGCTGAGAGCAACCTCCACATAGGCAGAGACAGACAAACCGCTGCGGCAAATCGGCGGTTCGGCCGGCACAATGGTTTGTCAGCCGCAACGCCCCACTGTTGCCAAGCGTGACCGGAGCGATAGAATGTAACCGATGGACACGAACCCAGACAGCTCGCGGTCCCGGCGAACACCCGAAGCAGCGACAAATGGCGGGCCGGCTGCGGCCGCCGCCGAGCTCCTGCGCACGGGGCTGCAGGAGTTCCACCGCGAGAACGAAGGCGAGGCGCTGGACTGCTTCCTTGAGGTCATCAGCCGCAGTCCGGACAACCTGCGCGCCCACTACCTTGCGGCGTTATGCGCCAGCATCCTGGGCGACGAGGATACGCTGGAGCAGGTCTGCAATGGGGCGCTGAAGCAGGGGCCGCGGCATCCTTATGCCATCGCCTGTGATGCGGTGCGCTATGTGAATCTGGGTAATTTCTCGCGGGCCGAATACCTGTTCGAGTTGGCTCTGGCCGCGTTGCCGAACGAGTCGGAGATTCATCTCGGTCTTGGTCTGCTCTACGAGGCTGCCGGCGACGAGGCAAAAGGCGCCGAGGTCTATCGCCGCGTGCTGGAGCTGGCGCCGGACAACGTGCGGGCGCGGGTTTCGCTCGGCATCAGCTACGCGCTGGAGGGCGAGTACGCGAGCGCATTGGCGGAATATGAGCGGGCCAAGGCGCTCGACCCGTTGATTGAGAATCCGCACCAGCGTCTGGGCCGGGATTACTACAACGACGGCATGATTGAAGAGGCCGCGGCCGAGTTCGAGGTGGCGATAAACGAAGAGCCGGATGCGGCGGGAGCGTGGTTCTATCTGATGGACTGCCGGAACCGGCTGGGGCTGACCGATGCGGCGATTGACGCCTATACCGAGATTCGGCGCCGGTTTGACAGCCAGCCGGAAGTGACGAGCGGATACTTCGAGTTCTTCCGGATGCACCGGGAGGCGATTGCGGCGCTGACTGAGATGGCCCGGCGATTTCCCGAGGACGCAGATGTCCAGTTGCGGCTGAGCGAAGCCAGACGTGCGGCTGGCGACGCGGCCGGAGCAAAGGCGGCGGCGGAGCGAGCGCTCGAGCTGGACCCGAATGACCCGCGGGCGCTGATGCAGCTCGCCGAGCTGGAATTCGCCGCCGGGGGATATGAGGCGGCGCTTGAGCTGGCGCGCCGGACAATTGCGGCGAGTCGTTACGAGCAGTGGCCCTATGCGCTGGCAGCGGACGCGCTGGTTTATCTGGGCCGGGGCGAGGACGCCGAGGAGATGATGAAGCAGATGGAGCGGGCCCGGGGCGAGGCGTGGGAGCGCTATCAGGCGAGATTCTCGGGCCGGCCCGAGCCGCCCGAGGTAGACAGCAGGTCGGCCTGACCGGGGTCAGGGGCCGTTTCAGAAAACAGCTTGACAGATGTTTGCAGCGGCGTATGCTACCGCGAACCGTGGGTGCGGTTACGGCTTGGGCCGAGGCGACAATTGTAGTTGTTGGTGCCCGGCCGCAATGCCGGTTCCGCGTTATTGTCTTAATGAGGAGATGCTATGGCAGAGAGAGGCTTACCGGCTGCTCCGGGCAGTCCGCCTGTGGGTGAAATGGAGTCGCGGCAGGATATCGCCGGACTCCTGCGGACGCTGTCGGAACGGCCGTTCACCCGCGCCGGGCAGGAGGCCGCCGCGGCGCTGGGGCGACTCAAACCTCCGGGCGCGGTAGAAGCGTTGACCACGCGCTGGCTGGTTGCCGGCTCGCCGCCGGTTCGCGCGCAGGCTGCGCGAGCGCTGGGGAAGATCGCCGACCCGTCCGCAGTTCCGCACCTGCTGCGGGCGCTGGACGACGAGGTGACGAACGTGCGGGCCGAGGCTGCGCGGGCGCTGGGGTTGATTGGCGACAAATCGGCCGCCCCGGCACTGATGCGCCTGCTGAACGACCCTGACATCTATGTTCGGCAACAGGCAGTGGAGGCGCTGGGTGTGATGGGCGAGTCGGCGGCAGTCGTGCCGCTCATTGAGCTGCTGCGCGCGGGCGACGCGGCAGTGCGTTCGAAGGCGGCACAGGCGCTGGTCCGCATCGGCGCGCCGGCGGTCGAGCCGCTGCTGCAGGCGACGACCGATGCCGATGCCGACCTGCGCTGGCGGGCGACGGAAGTGCTCGACCGGATGGGCAGCCGCGACGCGCTGCTCTGTACGCTCAGGCACCCGGACCCGGCGATACGGACGCGGGCAGTACAGGCGCTGAGCCGCGTCGGCGACGTCGGAGCCATCGAACCGCTGGTGACGATGCTGGGCGACGAGGTTGAGGTCGTTCGCCGTGTGGCGGCGGAGACGCTCTCCGGTTTCGGCGAACCAGCGGCGCAGGTTCTGCTCGAGGCGCTCGTCGACGCGGACCCGCGCCGGCGTCAGGCCGCAGCCGAGGCGCTCGGGCTGGCCGGAGTCGAACAGGCTGCCGGCCGGCTGGTGACGCGTGTGCTCCACGACGACGATACAACGGTGCGGGCAGCCGCGGCTACTGCGCTGGGGCGGATTGGCGTGAAGGGAGCGATATCGGTGCTGGAGCAGGCCGCCCGGGTCGGGCCGGTGGAGGTGCGGGCAGCCGCAGTCATGGCGCTGGGCCGAATCGGCGACGGGATGGCGTTCGCGCACCTTGCCGCGGCCCTGCGCGACGAGGCGCCGGCGGTCAGAAGCGCGGCCTGCACTGCGCTCGGGCTGCTCGGAGACCCGCGGGTGACCGAGCACCTGCTGCGCGGGCTGGTGGATGCGGTGCCTGCGGTCAGGGAGGCGGCGGCGCACGCACTCGGTCGGCTGGGTGACCCGGCGGCGATAAGCGGGCTGACAGCGGCGGCAGAGGACGCCGACATTCACGTCAGCCGGGCGGCGCGCAAGGCGCTCTTCGCGATTCGGGGACGAATCGCACCCGGCCGGGCCTGAGTCGGGCCCGGGCAGCCGAGTCCTGTCGTCGTCCGCTAGAACGCGGAGAGCTGGCGGGTCTTGTAGTAGCGGGCGGCGCGGCCGCGGCCGTGCAGGGTCAGGCGGCCCTTGCGGACAAGGCCGGAGAGAAGGTAGCCGGCCTGATGAGGTGAGACGCGCAAAAGCGTGCGGACAATCTCATTGGTCACGAAACGCCGTTCCTCCGGGCCGGGGAGTTCTTCGAGGTAGGCCATGATGGTGCTCTCGGCATAGGCGGCCTCGGCGCGGCGGAACAGGAAGTAGCTGACCGACTTGCGCAGCCGGGCATAGAGAGTTTTTGAGAGGCGATAGACCCGGCCTTTCTTCTGGCCGAACGGTTCGAGCAGTCCGCGCGTTACCATCGAGCTGAGCGCCTCGCGGACTTCGTTCTCGGAGCGCTGGAGGATGTGCTGGGCTTCGGCGATGTCAATCTCGCGGTTCCGCTTGAGCCAAGTGAGAACCAGCAGGTCGTGAAGCGACAGCTCGCGGCCCTCCTGCTGTTCTTTGACGACAAAGCGGGCGAAGTTGTCGTCGATGCCGGCGGCGGTTTCGTCGGAGCGGCCGGAGCGGATGACGACGCGGACGAAGTCGGTTCCGGCTTCGTAGGATGGCGGTTCTTTGCCGTGCGAGAGCAGGATGTGGAACATCCGCTTGACGCCCATGCCGGCGCGCTCGACAAGGCGGATGCGCTGGAGCATCTCGGCAAGCAGGCGGTTGCGCGAGACCGGCTCGTGGCCGATGATGTTGGCGACGCTGACGTCGCCGCAGAAGCCGCCGGGTGAGGAGACTTCGAGCCGGTCGGGATAGTGACGCAGGTAGACCGGGGCGGTCAGGGTGTAGTCGCGGTGGGTGAAGGCGTTGAGGAGCGCTTCGCGGTAGACTTCCTCGGGGAAGTCGGGAATCTCGAAATGGAAGAGGCCGAGCTTCAGGGTGAAGATGCGGTTGTGGGGCTCGACCGACTGGGTGAACTGCTCGAGCAGGGCGAGCAGCGGTTTCGAGGAGTCGAAGCGGCGGTCGTATTCGACGTCGGATTTCATGTGCAGGTAGATGGCCTCGTGGCCGGGCAGGTGGCGGCGCAGTTCTTCTTCGCGGCCGAGCAGGAGCAGGCCGGCGACGGTCAGCCGGCCGCCGGCGAGGATGCCGAGGCGTTCGAGCAGGGCATCGGGCGGCAGGCCAAGCAGGGCCGAGCCGGGTTCGCGGGCGGCGAGGAGGCGACGGAGACGTTCGACTTCGAGCTGGTCAATCGCGTCAAGGCCGAGGTCAAGGGTGCGGCTGGAGAAGTCGCCGGTGGTCGCGTCGGGCATGGCAGGATGTTAGCCGAATCGGCGGCGGCGTCAACCGGTCCAGAAGCCGCGGCTTTCGGACTGGAGCCTGGCTTTCAGCGGTTGCCACCAGCCAGAGTTTTCACAAAACCAGCGGACGGTGGCGGCCAGGCCGGCAGCGAAATCGGTCTGCGGAGCCCAGTCCAGCTCGCTGGTGATGCGGGCGGTGTCGAGGGCGTAGCGGAGGTCGTGGCCGGGTCGGTCGGGCACGAATTCGATAGCATCGTCGCCGCGGTCGAGGAGTTCAGCGATGGCGCGGGCGACCTCGAGGTTGGACAGCCCGCCGCCGCCGCCGACGTTGTAGGCACGGCCGGGCCGGCCGCGCTCAAGCGCCAGTTCGAGCGCGCGGCAGGTGTCGGCAACGTGAATCCAGTCGCGGACGTTTTGCCCTTTGCCGTAGACCGGGATGGGCTTTCCTTCGAGCAGGTTGGTGATGGCGAGAGGGATGAACTTCTCCGGGAACTGGAACGGGCCGTAGTTGTTTGAAGGCCGGACAATCACGACCGGCAGGCCGTAGGTTTCAAACCAGGCGCGGCAGAGCAGGTCGGCGGCAGCCTTGGAGGCGGCGTAGGGCGAGCGCGGGGCGAGCGGCGAGTCTTCGGTGAAGCGGCCGGTTTCGCCCAGAGTGCCGTAGATTTCGTCGGTGGAGACGTAGACGAGCCGTTCGATGCCGGCGGCGCGGCAGCAGTCGAGGAGCACCTGCGTGCCGAGGACGTTGGTGGTGATGAAGGGTGCGGCGCCGGCGATGGAGCGGTCGACGTGAGTTTCGGCGGCGAAGTGGACCACGGCTTCGACTCCGGCCAGCGCGGTTTTGACAGTGGCCGGGTCTTCGACCCGGCCGACAATCAGCCGGTAGCGGTCGGACTTTTCGATGTCGCCGAGGTTGTTGCCCTGAGCGGCGTAGCTGAGGCAGTCGAGGTTGACGATATGGCAGTCGGGACGTAAGCCGAGCAGCCGGCGGATGAAGTTCGAGCCGATGAAGCCGCAGCCGCCGGTAACGAGAAGGCGCAAGTCAGTCCTCCAGCCGGAAGCCGGAGTCAGGGCGGTCTTCGTAGCGGATTTCGTCAACCGGACCGGCGCGGCCGGGCCCGGCGAAGAGCCGGTTCGGGTAGTTCATGACCAGTCCGTCAATGCGGCCGACGTTGCGATAGGCGTGGACGACGCCGGGCGGGACGAGGAGGAGTCCGGGCGCAGTTTCGCCGAGGACGAGCGTGAGGCGCCGGCCAAAGACGGCCGAGCCGGCGCGGTTGTCCCAGAGAAAGACCTTGAAGTCGGACGGGCCGATGAAGGCGAAGAGGTCGGTCTGTTCGGAGTGGGCGTGCGGGCCGCGGACGACACCGGGCCGGGTGAGCGAGACGTAGGCCATCTGCGGCCGGGCCGGAGCGAGGCCGGCGGCTTCGAGCCAGTCGGTGCGGAATGTTTCAACGAGCCAGCCGCGGGCGTCTTCATGCCGTTCGACGCGGGCGAGAAAGACGCCGGGGAGTTCGAGTTCGCGGAAGGGGCCGGTCACAGTTCGACCTCGCTTGAATCGGAGAGGAGCAGGCGCAGCCCGCGGCCGGATTGGCCAGTAATCCGGACATGGCGGCCGATCAGACTCTCTTCCAGTTTTTCGACGCCGGCGATGTGGCTGTGCTCGAGGATTACCGAGCGTGCGACGGCGGTGCGGCGAATGGTGCAGTTGTCGGCGATTGAGCAGTGCGGGCCGACCGTGGAATCTTCGATGACGGCGCCGGAGCCGATGACGGTTGGGCCGTAAAGGGTGGAGTTGCAGACCTGCGTGCCCGGGCCGATCGTGACCGGGCCGGTGACGGTCGATTTCTCGAGCGTGCCTTTGAGCGAGCGGCGGCAGTAGGTGTCGAGGACGATGTAGTTGGCGTCGAGCAGGTCGTCTTTCTTGCCGGTGTCGAGCCACCAGCCGCTGAGGATTCGGGCCCGGACCCGGGCGCCGGAGTCGGCGAGCTGCTGGATGGCGTCGGTGATTTCGAGTTCGCCGCGGGCCGAGGGTTTCAGGCCGGCGATAACCTGATGGATTCGGGGCGAGAAGACGTAGACGCCGACGAGCGCAAGGTCGGAGGGCGGCTGCGGCGGTTTTTCGACGAGCCGGACCACGGCACCGGCGGCGTCGATGACCGCCACGCCGAAGGCGCGGGCGTCGGGGACAGGCTTGAGCATGATGAGGGCGTCGGCCTTTTCGGCGGCGAAGGCGGCGATGGCGTCGCCGATGCCGTCCTGAAGCAGGTTGTCGCCGAGATACATGACGAAGGGGTCGTTTCCGAGGAAGGGGCGGGCGACCTTGACCGCGTGGGCGAGGCCGTCCGGGGAGTCCTGAAGGATGAACTCGAGACGCATGTTCCAGTTGCTGCCGTCGCCGAGGAAGGCTCTGATTTCTTCGCCGGTTTCCGGCGAGATGACGACGCCGGTTTCGCGGATGCCGGCGTCGCGGAGGTGGTCGAAGACATAGGCGAGAATCGGCCGGTTGGCGACCGGGATGAGCTGTTTGGCAATGGTGTAGGTTAGTGGCCGCAGCCGCGTTCCCCGGCCGCCGGAGAGAACGAGGCCTTTCATGCCGCCTGCGCTGTCCGCCGTGACATATGGCCGGCCATTATCCGACGGGCAGCCGACGCTGTCAAGCTGACTCCGCCGGATTCAGGGCCGGCCGGGACGTGCGGGCAGAAGGATACCCCGTCGGACAGGGGGGCAGACCCGAGGCCGTTCCGGGGGCGGTCGGCAGCAGGCCGAGACCGGCCGGAGAAGGTGGGCTTTCGCGCGACCGGGCCGTCTTGACGGGGCGCAGGGTTGACAGTGTTGGCCGAGTCCGGCACTATTTGGCAATGGTCTTTTCTACGGACGCGGGCGGCGGGCAAAGCCAGCCGGGCTGAGGCGGCAGAATGCGTTACGTCGGTAATATCTTCCGGCCGCCGTCCGAGGCCGACTCGCTGCTGATTCAGGCAACGATCGGCTGCGCTCACAACCGCTGCACGTTCTGCGCAATGTACCGGGAGAAGGAGTTCCGGGTGCGCCGGCTGGAGCACGTGCTCGAGGATATCGAGCTGGCGCGAAGGTATCTGGGCCCGGGCGTGCGCCGGGTGTTTCTCTGCGACGGGAACGCGCTGGTGCTGCCGACCGGCTATCTGCTGTCGGTGCTTGAGCGGCTGAAGGCGGTTTTTCCGGAGCTGCAGCGGGTGGGCATCTACGCCAATGCCCGCGACCTGCTGCACAAGAGCGAGGCGGAGCTTGAGGAGCTGGCGCGGCACCGGCTGACGATTTTCTATATCGGGATGGAGTCCGGGTCCGACCGTATCCTCAAGGCAATTGACAAGGGCGTGACCGCGGCCGAGACAATCGCGGCGGTGCAGAAGGGGATGGCGGCGGGGATGAAGGCATCGGTGATTTACCTGCTCGGGCTGGGCGGGAGGCAGCTCTGGCAGGAGAATGCGATTGAGTCGGCGCGGGCGGTGTCGCGGATGAACCCGAACTATCTTTCGGCGCTGACCCTGACCGTGATACCGGGGACGCCGCTGGCCGCGGAGATGAGGGCGGGCCGGTTCGAGCTGCCGGCGCCGGAGGAGTTTGCGCTGGAGCTGAAACTCTTTCTTGAGCACGTGGACGTGAAGGCGACGGTGTTCCGTTCAAACCACGCCTCGAACTACGTGCCATTGGGCGGCCGGCTGCCGGCGGACAGAGAGAAGCTTGTCAGCCAGCTCGCAGCCGCAATCAGCACGCACCGGTTCAAGCCGGAGTTCCTGCGCGGGCTGTAGGCCGGCTAGCGGGCGACGGTGATTCGCGTCTGTGCGGTTCCGGCCACGGTCTGGCCGACGACGATAAACGTGCCTTCGGGATAGCGGCTGCAGTCCCAGCGGAAGAGGTGCCGGCCCGGAGTCAGACTGCCGGCGGCCAGCCGGGCGACGCGCTGACCGAGCGGGTTGTAGACGTCGAGCCGGACCGGGCCGGCGGTGGCGAGGGTCAGTTCGACCTGCGCGCTGTGCCGGGCCGGGCTGGGGCCGGCCTGCAGCCTGACCCCGGCCGGCTGCGAAAGTTCGTCGTCGCCGACCGACTGCGGATAGATTTCAATCGGGCCGCGCGGGTCGAGGTTGCGGCCGGCGAAACCGGGGTAGTCCCGCGGGTAGCGGCGGACCTTGAAGACCGTGTTCGCGCCGGGCGGAATACTGCTGCCCTGTTGCATCGGGCCGTTACTCGAGACCGGATTGATGTAGCGCCAGACCTCGGTTCCAGATTCGGTCACCTCGAAGAAGGTGCCGGTTTCGCCGGAGCAGATGAGGGTGTTGCCGTTGGGCAGCCGCTGGCAGCCGGAGATGAGCCCGGAGTAGAAATCGGGCGGGTTCGGGGCCTGATAGGTCCAGACCGGGCTTTCCGGGCCGTAGGCGGAGTCCGGGCCGAGGTGGTAGAAGCCGGCCGAGTCCTGGGGCAGGGCGAGTTCTTCGATGGTCGAGAAGGGAGGCACGGCCCTGCCCGGACCGTTGTTGAAGACGAGGATATTGCCTTCTCCGGGCAGGCCGGCGGGAATCCACTGGACATCGTGCTGGCCGAAGAGCTTCTGGTCGGCTTCGGTGCCGCGGCGGTAGGCGCGGGGGTTGCCCCAGCGATAGAGCAGGTCGCCGCCCTTGCCGTAGCGGCCGCCGGTGTGGCCGCGGGCCTCTTCGGTCGTGGTGCTGTGGTCGATTATCCAGATTTCGTTCCACTCGCGCACGCTGATGATAATCTGGTCGAGCTCGGGGTTGTAGGCGACGGTATTAGTGTGCATCCAGTCGGCGCGGGGATTGACCGGATTGCTCACGTAGTTGATGTCAATCAGTTCGGGATGGGCGCCGGGGTCGCCGTAGTTGGGCTTGGCGTAGTCGTAGTCCTGAATCAGGTGGTCCCAGGCGTGCCATTCCCAGACTATCGCGCCGGAGTTCATGTCGACTTCGATTATGTGGTCGGGCCAGACGGCGTCGTAGATCAGCTGGGGGTTGCGGCCGGCAGCGATGGCTTCGGCCGCGGTTTTCTTTTCCCAGGCGACCATCAGGACATTGCCGTTGGGCAGGCGGCGGACATCGTGATGCTGGCAGCGCTGGGCATTGGAGTAGTCGAACGTGCGGACGGCGTTGCCTTCCCAGTCGACGAGCTGGACCCGGCCGCCGCGGCCGCCACCGCTCCAGTAGGCGTTGCCGAGGTCGCCGGTGCGCAGGAGCAGGCCGTCTTCTTCGAAATAGGCGGCAAGACCTGGCCGCAGGGTTCCGGGCCAGGAGTTGACGAGATTGCCGTCGATGTCAATCAGATATGCGGTCCTGTAGAGCATCGGGGCGAAAAGGGTGTAGCCCGTGCAGGCGAGGCTGTCGTGGAGAATCAGTCCCATGGTGCGTTCCCGGGCAGAGAGGGCACCGGGCAGCAGCACAAGCAGCAGCAACAGGCCGGTCAGTGCCGGCAGCAGACGACGGTCAATGTTCATTGCACAGCCTCGCTCTCGATAGCGGTCACGACAGGACAAAAAGAGCGGCGCGCTCGACCGCTCATGGATGTAATAATCGTAGCCAACCGGGGGCTGGCTGTCAAACCCGAACGTCGCGCTAGCGGCCGGACAGCCGGAAAACCTGCACGACCGCCAGCGGAAGCTGGATTGCAAGGCTCCAGACCAGCGCCGGGACAAGGCGGATTGACTCGGCGAAGGCAAGAAGCAGGAGCGGAATCGCGGGCAGGAAATGGCGCTCGTAGAGCGTCGGGCCGCCGAGCGCGAGAATCAGCAGCAGGAAGACGGCGGCGAGCGCGGCGGTGCGGACCGTGGCCGCGGCAGCGGTGAGGCGAAAGCAGATCAGAACCAGGGCCAGCGCGCCGGCGAGCGCGAGCAGGACGGCGAGGGCACGGCCGAGCAGGCCGGGCAGCGCAGCGAGCAGAGCGCGGACGACACCGGGACCGGGAAGCGGAGAGAGCAGGACGACGGGCACCGCGACCAGCGCCAATAGTAGCCATAAGCTGAACCGGCGCAGGCGGAGGCAGGCGGTCACGACCCAGGGCAGGCAAACGAACCCGGTCCAACAGAGAATCGAGCCGACGTTGCCGAGGGCGAGGCCGGGGTAGTGCCGGAACTGCAGTCCGGGCGGGACCAGACCGCGCCAGAGCATGGCCAGCGGCAGAAAGGCGACTGCCGGCAGGAGCATCAACAGCCATCTCCAGCGCCGGCCCGAAGGTGCGGCCAGTTCGCCGGCAACGAAGGTTGCGGGGAGGAAGAGCGAGAACTGACGGATATAGATGGCCGCGGTCGCAGAGCAGAGGGTGAGGGCGAGCAGCGCCAGCGAAGGGGTTCGGCGCCAGTTGAGGTAGCCGAGGAGCGCGGCAAGCGAGAGGGCCAGAGCCGGCGGCTCGGACATGAACAGGCCGGAAAGAGTGAAGAAATAGGGATAGCTGACAAGGAGAAGCAGCGCGGGGAGAACAGCGGCGTCGGGACTGCCGGTTTCCCGGCGGGCCGCGGCGAAGAGCCGGTGGAAGAGCAGAGCCGCGACGACGGCGCCGAGGAAGACGAGCAGCCGCAGGAAGGTAAGGTGCGAGCCGAAGAGGCGGGTGAGATTGGCGAAGAGGACGTAGAAGAGCGGGCCGACCGCGGATTCGTAGCTGCGCAGGAGGTCGAGACCGGGCAGCCCCGGGCCGAAGCGGGCGAGCGCGGGCAGATGATACAGCGCCTCGTCCCACACCGGCCGGCGCAGAACAAGCAGACTGAAGACCGGCGGGAACAGGAGAACGACGGCGACGCCGGCGAGCAGCAGGCGGCGAACGGTGCGCGGCACGGCAAGATGTTGCCGGCTGCCGGCGCGAAGTCAATGGGCAGGCCGGGCTTGACTTCAGGCCCCGGTTCGGCTACAAGTCGTTCAGGAGTTTCGCAGGCGCCGGGAGGCGCTTCGCACCGCCCGGAATGTCCGGCAGGCGACCGAGGTAAGTCCGGCAAAGGAGCACAGCGTGGGGAAAGAAGAGCGGCAGCGACTGTACAAGAGCTATCTCGAGGAGCAGGGTTACAAGCCGGAAATCGACAAAGACGGCGACGTGATGTTCCGACGCGAGGGCCGGGTCTATTTCATCTTCGTCTCCGAGAAGGACGACGAGTACTTCCAGCTCGTGTTCCCGAATTTCTGGAAGATCGAAAGCGAAGAAGAGCAGCGCAAGGTGGAGAAGGCGGCAATCGCCGCGACCGCCGGAACCAAGGTGGCCAAGGTTTATCCGGTGCGCGACAATGTCTGGGCGACGATTGAAATGTTCTGCAAGCCGCCGGAGACGTTCAAGCCGGTGTTCGAGCGGGCGATGAGCGCCCTGAACGCAGGCGTCGCGACGTTCGTGGAGGAGATGCGGAAGTAGCCGTCTGCGACGGTTTCAGCCCAGCGGCTGGTGGTTGTCGCGCGGCTCGTGCCGAAGGAGTCCGAGCGACTCAAGCAGGTCGCGCACCTCGCGCCGGATGATGTCGCGCACCCGGCGAAAGTCGGCGATGTCTTTGCCGTGCGGGTCGGGGATCTCCCACTTCACTTCCTTCGCGCCGGGCAGGAACGGGCAGACGACCTCGCAGCCCATCGTCACCAGATAGTCGAACCGCAGGTCAGGCAGGTCCTTGAATCCCTTGGGCTTTGCCGCGCTGATGTCAACGCCGACTTCTCTCATCACCTCGACCGCGAGCGGCGCGACCGCAGCCGCCGGGTGCGAGCCGGCCGAGGCGCACTCGACGTCCTTCCCCATTTGACGACAGAGCCCTTCCGCCATCTGGCTCCGGCACGAATTACCGACGCAGGCGAAAATGATTCGGGTCAAGTTATGCTCCCGGCTGATGTCACAGCCAGAAGTCTATGGGTCTGCCTTACGGTGTCAATCAGGCTTGTGCTGGACTGCCGTAAACTGCGACCTGCGTCGAACGGCGGCTGCCCTCAGCAGGAGGCAGTGGCTGTCGAAGCAGCGGGGGATTGTCTAGTCAATCGGGCCGGCCGACGACACGCGTCAGCGGTTAGAACCCTCATGTTTTGCAGTCAGCGGGGGGAGCCTTGATTGTGGCGGTGTCGGTCAGCCCTGCCGGGGCAGCAGACTTCTGCCCGCCGCAGCCGGACAAGAGCGCAATGGTGAAGACGAGCAGCAGATATAGTGAACGCATAACTCAATTATAGCCTCGCCGGGGGCGCAGGGAAGCGCCGCAGCGCCTTCGGGTCAGAGACCCCGGCTGTTCCGGGCTGCTACCTGCGGCAGGCCGGATGCGGGTCTCGGGCATGCCCGGGTGTTCCGGTTCCGGAGCCGGCCCAGGCGTAACCTTCCGACTGCACGGCCGCTGCAGGCTCTGTCCCGCCGCCCGGCTCTCCGGTATGCCACCGGGGGAGTGACTCCCCCCACCACCCGGGGAGTGATTCCCCCGGCCTGTTCGCGGGCCGCGTCGGGTTGGGCGCAGATGTAGAATCAGGCGCGGGGAGAGAGAGTCTCTGCCGCTGTTCTGTGCAGATGCTGGAGCACTGCCGAGTCACGGGCCGAGTTTGTCCAGGCGGGCGCGGACCCCGGCCAGTCGTTGTTCCAGGAAGCGCCGGACGTCGGAGAGCGCTTCGGAGTCGGCAATGACCAGAAGTGCATCGGCCATGCGGCGCGTTATCTCGAGTTGCGTTTCGGCCCAGTCAACGGCGGCAATGGTGCTGTCGCGTGCGGCCGGGTTCTGCAGGGCGCGATTCCGGAGCAGTTCCACTCTTTCTCGCAGAGCCGCAATTTCTTGGTCGCAGTCCTGCAGCAGCTTCTGCTGTTCCGGTGATGGTGCTGCGGGCACGACGCTGTCCCGGCCCGGGCTTGGCGCTGCCGGCTGGTTGGGAGCGGGCGCCGCGATTGCGAAGGGAGGCCGCCAGTGCCGGCCGGTGAACTGCGGCACGAGCAGTACAGCCGCGATGAGCAGGAGAGCGAGGGCAGACAGAATCGGAACCACGAGGCTCAACCACTTCCGGGGAGTCGGCACGGGTTCGCGATAGCTGAATCCACAGGCGAAGCAGAAGACCTGGGTCGGCTTCATCGGCTCACCGCAGACCGGGCAGCGTCCGTCCGGTTCGCCGCGGGGCCGTCGCTTTCGCATCAGCTACGGCCTTGCGCTCACTGCCGCCAGCATGACGGGGTCGCGTTCAACCGGGGAAGGCGTCCTGCATCAGCCGGTCAGTCGGGGCGCTTCGCCGAATCCGGTTGCGGACGGCGGCGAGACCGCGGCGGCCGTAGTTGATGAGGAGCGAGCCGAGCGCGCCGACGATGCCCGCCCCGCCGATGCCGACCGGGCAGCCGGGATTGCCGCAGCAGGGGCAGGCGCCGCCACCCATTGTCGCGTAGGCGCCGGAGATTCCGGCCCAGAGGCCGAAGAAGCGCAGCAACCCGACGAGCAGCCGTGCAGCCCGGCCGCGGGGGACGACGGTCGGAGCCGCGGCGGGCGTTACTTCGGGCGGCAGTGCGGACAAGCGCAGCCGCCTTTCTGCTGCGTGCCGGTCTCTTCTTCGAGTATGGCGAGGATGTCGGGGATGCAGCAGGTGCCTTTGGGGTTCAGTTCCTTGCAGCGGTCGCCGAGGCCGGCGCCAGTTGTCTCCTGAATCTGCTTGAGCGTTGTTGCTCCGTCACGGATGGCGGCGACAATCCGGCTACGCGTGACCTGTGCGCAGTAGCAGACAGTCGGGTCGGGCCCGGTGCTCACGGTGTCTTCGTCAGCGCGTCCACGACCGCGGCGACAACCCTGGCGATGTCGTCGTTGGTGTGGTCGAAGGTGTGACGTTTCTCGATCCCGAGTTCGGTGACGACGATGTGGGCTTTCGGGTTCACGCCGACGTTCACAAGTGTCTTGCGCACGCAGGCGACCGGGCAGCCGTCAATCGCGACGCAGGGTTTCTCCCTTGCGCTGTTGACGAAGTTGGGCAGTTGCGCACCGACGCCGATGGCGCAGAACAGCGAGCCTTGGCCGTAGCCGTCGAGGACTCTGGCCGCGTCGTTGGCAAGCTGGCCGACGTTGGAACCGCCGGAGCAGGCGAGGAGCAGCAGGTCTTTCGAGCCGCAGGCGCAGGCGGGCTCACTGGGAACGCAGTATTCCGGCATGGCTACCTGCCTCCGCTGAGGAGCTTCTTGAGTTCGTCTTTGGACGGCACTTTGCCCTGAGATGCGACCTTGCCGTCAATCACGAGGCCGGGCGTCAGGAAGACGCCCATTGCCGCGAACCGCTTGAGGTCGGTGATATGCTCGACGTCAGCGGCGATGTTCAGTTCAGCCAGCGCGTCGCGGACCCGTTTTTCGAGTTCCTGACAGCGCTGGCAGCCGATGCCGAGGACCTGGACTTTCATTGTGCGACTCCCTTCTCAGAACAGCAGGCCATAGAGCATACCGACAATGGTTGACAAGACAACCACGAGCAGGATGTAGGTCAGCGTTCTCTTCGCGCCGATCATCCGGAGGATGACAATCATCGAGGGCAGGGACAGGGCAGGGCCGGCAAGGAGCAGCGCGAGGGCCGGGCCTTTGCCCATGCCGGAGCCGATGAGGCTCTGTAGAATCGGGATTTCAGTGAGCGTGGCGAAGTACATCAGGGCGCCGGAGACCGAGGCGAACAGGTTGGCGAGAAGCGAGTTGCCGCCGACCAGGCCGGCGATGGTGTGGTTCGGGATAATGCCGGCGTCAAGTCCGGGCCGACCGAGCAGGAAGCCCGCCAGAAACACGCCGCCGAACAGCAGGGGTAGAATCTGTCGGGCAAATGTCCACGTGGATGCGACCCATGCCTTGCGCTCCGCGGAGTTGAACCAGCGCCAGACCATGAAGGCGAGGCCGAGGAGCGATGCGCCGGCCAGATACCAGTGGACCGAATAGACGGCGTTGTAGAAGCCGAGGGGCTCTTTGGGTCTACCCCACGTGAGGAAGATGAGCGCGAGAATCATGGAGGCGAAGTAGAGGATATTCTGAGCGAGTCGGCGGCCGCTCTTCGTGGATTCGAGGTCGAAGCCGACCGGCGATTCGGCGCGCTGTTTTTCCGATTTCATGAAGATGAACGCCATTGCAAGGCCGATGACGACCGAGAAGACGATTGCGCCGATGGCACGGGCGAGGCCGAGTTCGAGCCCGAGCACGCGACCGGTCATCAGTATCGCCAGCACGTTGATTGCCGGGCCGGAGTAGAGGAAGGTCATGGCGACACCGAGGCCGGCGCCGGCCGTGTAGATGCCCATGAACATCGGCAGGACCGTGCAGGAGCAGACCGCGAGAATCGCGCCCGAGACCGAAGCTATCGAGTAAGCGAGAGTCTTGTTCGACTTGGGGCCGAAGTACTTGAGGACGGCTTCTTTGGAGATGAAGTTCTGGATTGCGCCGGCGATAAAGAAGGCGGGGACGAGGCAGAGGAGGACATGGAGCCGGGCGTATTCCTGCAGCATCATGAAGCCTTCGAGCAGCGCGCCCTTAATCCGGCTGCCGCCGAGGGGCACAAAGTAGAAGAATGCGAAGACGCAGAGCATTATCAGAAGTTTGTAGCGTTCTTTCATAACTCAATCCCAGCCGAATTCCTTGAACTTCGCGATTATGGAGTCGCGGGGATAGACGCCGATGTGGCGGAAGAGCTCTTTGCCTTCCGGGTCGGAGAATATCTGCGTGGGGATGACCTGAATCCGCGCCTGCGTTGTCTTTTCCTGTTCCTTGTAGACGTTGATGACGCGGATGTCGACTTTGCCCTGGTACTCGCTCATCAGCGGGGTGAGAATTCTTTCCATTTCGATGCAGGGCAGGCAGTTGTCCGAGCCGTAGTCCCACATACGGGGCAGGGCTCTGGGCTTTGGCGGAGGTTCGGGCTCGGGCTTCGGTTTGGTCCGGGCCGGAGTCGAGTCCCTGGTCGCCGCGATAGCGGCGGAGTCGGTTGCGGGCAGGGTTTCGCAGGTTTCGTTTCTGGCGGCGAGGTTTGTGTCAATTGGCGGGGCTTTCCCGGAATCCGCCGGAGGGTTGGGACAGCCGGCGAGGAGCGCGAGCAGGACGAGCGCAGAAACCGCGGCAAGCCGGTGCTGCATCAATTGACCTCCAGGCTAGCGTTTGAGCAGTTCATAGATGAAATACGCGGCCGCGAGCAGAAGCAGCACGCCCGAGGCTTTCTTGAGGATGGTCGAGGTTTTCTTCAGACCTTTGGAGTTCACCATCGCCTCGGCGATGCCGATCGAGCTGCCGGCGAGGAGCACGAGCACGGAGTGGCCGAGCGCATAGGTGAAGAGCAGGAGCCCGCCGTAGATGACGCTGCCTCGGGATGCAACATAGGAGAGGATGACGGCGAGAATCGGCATCGCGCAGGGCGTGGCAATGACGCCGGCGAGAGCGCCGAGGAGGAACGCGCCGACGATGCCGCCGGCTCTCGGCGTGAACCCGCGCGGCAGCGGAATCGTGAAGTTGGGGAAGAAGAGAATCTGGCCGCCCATGACAAGGCAGACGATGACGATGAGGACCGGCCAGAATCTCGAGGTCGTGCCGAAGATGGTGCCGGCAAGGCCGGCGACCATGCCGAGCGCGGTAAATGACGCGGCGATGCCGAGGAAAAGGAAGAACGCCAGCAGCAGGGCGTAGCTCCGGGACCGACCGGTCGCGTAGCCGCCGACAAAGCCGATGGCGAGGGGTATCGAGGCGAGGACGCAGGGGTTGAGTGCGGTCACGAGCCCACCGAGGAAGACAACCGGCACCGCCAGCAGCGGCTGGGTCGTAATCAGCTTATCGGCGTTGGCGAGGAGGTTGGCCAGCATCGGTCATGCTTTCTTCGGTTTGACGGCGGAGACCTTGATACTCATGACCCCGGCTGCGGCAGTCCGCAACTCTTCGTCGGAGAGGCCAGAGTCACGCTTCAACGCTGCCAGAGTCGGGTCGCGGGCAGGGACTTCCACCGGGAACCGGTCCTCGGAGACGACCGCGACGTGAATGAATCCGGCCAAGGCAATCATGCCGAGGTAGTCGTCGCGCAGGCTGGCGCCAGAGATGCAGCCGACATAGGCGGCGGCCGAGTCGAGCAGGGTCTGCGGCAGCGGGGCGGCGAGGACGATGTCTGAGACCATCAGCCGGCCGCCGGGACGGAGCACCCGGAATGCCTCGCGGAAGACTTGCGGTTTGTCCGGGGAGAGATTGATGACGCAGTTGGAGATGACGACGTCAATTGAGTTGTCCGCGACCGGAAGGTGTTCGATTTCGCCGCGGCGGAACTCGACGTTGGTCAGACCGGACCTGCGGGCGTTGCTGCGCGCACGCTCGACCATTTCCGGGGTCATGTCCACGCCGATGACCCGGCCGGTCGGGCCGACCTGGCGTGCGGCGAGGAAGCAGTCTATCCCCGCACCCGAGCCGAGGTCGAGCACGGTCTCGCCCGGTCTGAGCGATGCCAGCGCGACCGGGTTGCCGCAGCCGAGGCCGAGGTCGGCGCCGTACGGGACTGCGGCAATGTCGTCGGCAGAGTAGCCGATGCTGCGGCTGACAGCAGGGGCGCCGCCGCAGCACGAGCCGGAAGGACCGCAGCAGGAGCACGAGCCGCGGGCCACTTCGGCATAGCCTTCTCGGACAGCCCGGCGGATTTCGTCGGCAGACTTTTTGGTCATGGTTTTCTCCGGGCCGACGTTCGGGTTGAAGTGCCACGCCGGTCGGCTGGTTTTGGGCAGCAGGCGACGGGGGGTTGGCGGATACGGGCCGAAGCCAGTGGGCCGACGGGCCGGCCTTTGTCCGGCGAATCGAGGATATCGAGGACGTCGACGACAAGCCGGAGGATGCGATGGTCGGTCAGTTGATAGAAGATGCGGACACCGGAACGGCGGGAGCGGACAATCCCGGCATGTTCGAGAACCCGCAGGTGGCGGCAGACGACCGAGGGGTCGCGCCGGAATCCGGGAGTTAGTTCGCAGACGCAGCGCTCGCCTTCACCCAGCAGGGCGACGAGCCTGAGCCGGATGGGATGGCCGAGGGCCGCCAGCAGTCCGGCCGGAGACGGCGAGCTTGACAATTGCATTATTGCACAATTATGCAATAATCGGGCGGGGTGGTCAATCCGGGGCGGAACCGGCCGACGTGGCCGCGGTCAGTCGGTTGCCGGGCGGAATCGTGCGGCGGTGAGGCGCTGGCGGCGCGGGCAGGGCGTGCCCGGGGGCAGTGTCCGGGGCAGTGGCCGGTCGGACGGCGAGGCCGGGGGTTGGGAGCATGCTGAGTCTGACGTTGGCGGTCGGGCGGCCGATTGGTTCAGGGCAGGGTGTAGGTTGCGACGGTCCGGCGGTTGAGGCGGGCAAGCCGGAGCTCGGGGAGGCGGTGCGAACGCGCGCCGGCTGGGTTTTCGCTGCTGCCGCAGAGGACGACGGTTGAGTCGTCGAGCCAGCGGGCTGCGTCGGTCGCGCTGGCGGTGCCGTGGAAGGCGAGGCGGGTGCGCGTCCGCCGGCGCAGGTCAACCAGCTCGACGAGCTGGTCGGGTTCGGAATAGACGCGTGTGCCGGTGCGGGAGACGACGACCTCGGCGTAGGCGTTGAGGTCTATGTAGCGCGACCGGTCGGGCGAGTGGCTGATGAGGCCGGCAGCTTCACGGCGGCGGAGGAGCGCGGCGGCGGAGTCAGGGGCGAGTTCGGGTTCGGGTCGGGGCGTTTCGATTTCGTATTCGGCCAGAGCGCGGAGTCGGGCGAGGCTGAAGCCGGGGTCGGTTTTGCGCCAGCGGGCGAGCCAGTCGTCCAGCAGCGGTTCGAGCCGGGCGGCGAGCGCGGGGTCGAGCGACCGGGCCGGGGCCGGCTTTGGCTCAGGCGGTGGAGCGGGCCGGGGTCGGGCAAGTCGGGGCCGGAGCACGAGAACGAGACCGACGGCGAGCGCGAGGATGACAAGAGTCGGCAGCAGCGGGCGCGAGCGGCGGCGGGGCAAAGTTACTGGATGGGTTTCTCGTAGACCCGGTAGTGTTTGTAGACTTCGGCGCCGAGCTCGCGGTCGAAGTCGTTTATGAGCCGGTTGTCTTCGAGGTTCCAGGAGAGCTCGCACCACTGGTAGCCGCGGCGGCGCATGTACTGCTCGGTCTCGTAGAAAAGGAGCACGGGCAGGCCGAGCCGGCGGTATTGCTGTTTGAAGCCGAAGACGAGGGCGCGCGAGCCGGTAATCCGGCGCCGGTAGTAGAGGAATTTGAGCATCTCGACCGGGCCGAGCCGGCCGTTGAGCCGGATAAGGACCTGGTTCATGTCCGGCAGGGTTATTGAGAGCCCGGCGGGATTGCCGTCGTAGAATGCGAACAGGACCATGCCCGGGTCGGCGAAGGTCTTGAGGTTGGCGGCGAGCAGGTCCATCTCCCTGTCGGTCATTGGCTGGAAGCCCCAGTTCTGCTGCCACGATTCGTTGTAGAGCTCGCGGATAATCGCCATTTCGTCTTTCAGTGCCTTCATGTTGACCGGCCGGAGGGTGATGCGGGGGTTGGCTTTGAGCTTGAGCGCGAGGTCGGTCAGGCGCTGTGGCATCGGGGTGGAAGCGTATTTTATGAAGGCGAGGAGGTCTTTGGCTTTCTGCAGGCCCCAGTTTTCGGCGAGTCGGTGGTAATAGGGCGGATTGTAGGGCATCATCAGCACCGGCGGACTGTCGTAGGCGTCGAGGAGCCAGCCCCATTCGTCGTTCGAGGACGGGCTCATCGGGCCGCGGAGGACGGTCATTCCCTGCGCCCTGACCCAGTCGGCGGCGGCGGTGAAGAGGGCGTTGGCGACGGTCTGGTCGTCGGGGCATTCGAAGAATCCGAACGAGCCGAGTTTTTCGTGCCAGAGGTTGTTGTAGTTGTCATCAACCTGAGCCGAGATGCGGCCGACCGGCTGTCCGTCGAGTTCGGCGAGAAAGAGCCGCCGGCGGGCGTGCTCCCAGAACGGGTGGCGAGCGGTGTCGAGCAGGTGCCGGACGTCGCGCCTGAGCGGCGGAACCCAGCAGCGGTTGCCGCGGTAGGTCTGCCAGGGGAGGTTGATGAAAACCTCGAGTTGGCTGTCGGTCGTGACTTCGACGACGCGCAGGGCCATCGGGCTAGAGTCCTTCGGCGGGCAGGGCGTTGAGCGAGTCGATGTAGGCCTGATTCAGACCGGAGGAGTCGGTAACCATCCAGACCGCCCGCTGCACCAGCGCGAGGCTGCCGGAGATGTTTTTGTGCCGGACGAGTTCGGCAATCTGGCGCAGGCCGGAATTGTCGGTGAGCGGGCCGAGGGTCAGATGGTCGTCCGGCCCAGGGACCGCCCGACGCTCGTTGCAGCAGAAGACGCCGGCGACCAGCACGGACTCGGCGCGGACCCGGATGATATGGTCTTTGAGCATCACCATGTGCTGGGTGGTGTTCCGGGGCGAGGTGAAGAGCAGGCCGGCAGGCAGGACGTCGCCGGCGGTGGTGTCGGTGCGCGACTTCGCGGTGAGGTCAAGCGCGAACTGGCCGACCGGGCTGAAATGGCGCAGGCTGCCGGTTATTGACTTCAGCTCAATGGCGGGGTTGAGGTTGAACGGCGTGCCGGTGGGCTGGAAGTCGTCGAAGCTCCAGGGGAGGTCGCAGGCGAAAACGAGCAGCAACACGGCGACAAAGAGGAGCTTTCGCTTCACCGGCTCAGTGTAGGCCGGGTTGGGAGCAAGTCAACACGACCGGAGGCGTTTCACCAGAGGACCTGATTCCAGAAGTCCTGCTTCAGACTTTCGCCGGCGGCATCGCCAATGGCCAGTCGTTCGTGCCCGAGCAGGTCGTCGGAGACGAGGTTCTCCGGATTGGCCGGGTCGCGGATGGGAACGCCGGGGAAGATGTCGCGCAGGTATTTGAGCACGACCTCGACGTTGCCGGCAAGCAGGTCGGCAGGCCGGTTGCGCAGGGCGTCGATAACCACCAGTTCGAGGTAGAAGGAAGGAAAGACCAGATGGTGGTTTTCGCGCCAGATTTTCAGGGCGCGGATTTCGCGCTGGCGGCCTGATTTCTCGACTATCTTCCGGTGGGTGGTGAAGTTGGTGCGGACCACGCGCTGGCGCTCGGTGGTGAAAAGCTGGTAGTCGCCGGAGGCGCCCCATTCCTGTTTGGCCGGGATGATGTCAATTGCCAGGCCGTGGAATTCGAGCCCGATGGAGGCGCGGCGCCGCTTGGGAGTGAACGAATGGCACTTGAGCCAGGCGAAACAGTGCTCGTAGAGCTTGCCCGGGTCCATCGGCGTGCGCGGGCCGAGGGCGGCGAGAATGTCGATGTCGGTCGAGCCGAGAATGCGCGTTCCCCGGGCGTAGGAGCCGACGAACTGGATTTCGACGAGGTAGCGCCCGGCCCACTGCCGGATGGCCCTGCTCAGCTCGGCGGCGGCTTTTTCGGGGGGTGAATCCGGGCCGGCCGGCAGTTCGTAGCGGGCGAGAACCGAGCTGATGTAGGCGTCGGGGTCCGGCCGGATTTCACCCGGTTTCGACGACAGGCGCGGATCGGTCTCTTTCACATTGGCCTCAGGTCTGGCTAAGCGACCAGCCAAGCTCAGAATAAGGCAGGGGCGGGCTTTTGTCAAGCTTCCGCGTCGCCTTGACCGTCGGCGGAGTTTCGGGCATATTGTGCGGGCAATGACGCGCCTACCGGAAACCGAATTCCGCCTGCTTGCGGCGCTGGAGCCAGAGCGGGCTCTGACGGTTGAAGAACTGGTGCAGAAGACCGGGATGGACCAGTCGCAGGTCGCGGGCACGGCGGAGATGCTCGCCCGGCGGGGGCTGGTGATGGTCTTGACTTCCGAGCACGAGGAGTTCAGCCTGACGGAAGAGGGCAGGCAGGCGGCGAGCGCGGGGTTGCCGGAGCGGATTGCCGCGCGGGCAATCCGGGCCGCGGGCGGCACGGTTGCGCTGCAGGACCTGCCGGCGCTCTTGGGCAAGGAGGACACGCGGACCGAGGTGAAGTGGCTGACCCGCAAGGGCTGGTGCTCACGCGAAGCCGGGATGCTGACGTTGACGGCCGGCGCCGACTCCAGGCCCGGGCCGGACGAAGCGGCAATCGCCGTGCTCGCGAAACTGGGGCAGGCAACCGGGCAGGAACTGGCTGCCGCCGGACTCGACCCGGCGGAGGTCGCGGCGTTGCTCCGGGGCCGGGCGGAGCTGGTCCGACGCCGGCGCCGGACGCGGCGGACAGTTGCCCTGACCGACGCAGGACGCGAGCTGGTCGCGGCAGGCATTCAGCCGGCAAGCGAAGTTACGCAGTTGACGCCGGAGCTGCTGGCGTCGGGCCGGTGGCGCGAGGTGATTCTGAAGAAGTACGACGTTGGGCTGGGGACCGCCCGGCGTTTCCCGGGGAAGGCGCATCCGCTGCAGCGAGTGATTCAGGAGACCCGGCGGGCGTTTCTGGAGATGGGGTTCGAAGAGACGGCGTCGGCAACGGTCGAAACCGCGTTCTGGAATTTCGACGCGTTGTTTCAGCCGCAGGACCACCCGGCGCGGGAGATGCAGGACACGTTCTACCTGGCCGAGCCGAGACTCGGCCGGCTGCCGGACGATGAGCTCGTCTCCCGGGTGGGCTGCACCCACGAAGATGGCGGCGAGACCGGCTCGACCGGCTGGCGCTACAAGTGGGACATTGAGCTTGCCCGGCGACTTGTTTTGCGCACGCATACGACCGCCACGACTATCCGGGCCGTCGCCGCCAATCCGGAACCGCCGCGGAAGGTCTTTTCGGTCGGCAAGGTCTTCCGGCGCGAGAACGTCGACGCGACCCATCTGCCCGAGTTTATCCAGATTGATGGCATCATCATCGACGAGGGTGCGAGTCTGGCAACGCTGTTCGGCACGCTGAGTGAGTTTTACCGGCGGATGGGGGCGAAAGAAGTCAGGTTCAGACCTTCGTTTTTCCCCTACACCGAGCCGAGCGCCGAGGCCTACGCGTTCATTGAGGGTCTGGGTTGGGTCGAGATGTGCGGTTGCGGCGTGTTCCGGCCGGAGGTGACCCGGCCGCTGGGCTGCAGGGTTCCGGTGATTGCTTGGGGCGGCGGACTCGAGCGGGTGGCGATGCTGCGTTTCGGGCTCGACGATATCCGCAAGCTTTATCTGGCCGACATCAACTGGCTGCGCGAGGCGAGACTGTGCCGCTAGTTTCGATCCCCGTGGACCGGCTGCAGCGGCTGATCGGCCGGCGGCTGGAGCGCGAGGAGCTGACAACGGCACTGGAGCGGCTCGGCTCCGACGTCGAAGGGTATGCGGTCATGGCCCGCTACCGCTGCGCCGCCTGCGGCCAGCTCACCGAAGCGCTGGAGCACGAGGATTTCAACAATCGCTGCGATTACTGCGGTTCGGATAAGCTGAGTGCGGCCGGCTGGAGCGAGGTCGTGCGCATCAATCTGCTGCCGGTGCGGCCGGATACGTTCGATGCCGCCGGGCTCGCCCGGGCGCTTGCCGGCATTCTCGGGATCAGAACCGGGCTGCCCGAGTTCGAGTTCGGCGCCTCCGGCATTGTCTGTCGGGTCGCACCCGGTCTGGAGGCGGTGCGGCCGTTCATCGCCTGCTGTTGTGCCCGGGGACTCAAGCTCGACGAGGAGCTGCTCCGGATGCTGATGCGACTGCAGGAGAACCTGCACTGGGCGCCGGGAAGAGACCGGCGGCGGGCGTCCATCGGCGTCTACAATCTCGACGCGGTCAGGCCCGACTTCAGCTATCGGCCGGTTGGGCCGGAAGAGGTGAGGTTCGTGCCTCTATTCGGGATGCCCGAGGGGATGGTCGAAGCGACGCCCCGGGATGTGCTCGAACGCCATCCCAAGGGGGCAAGCTATCGACATCTGCTCGCCGGGTTCGACCGGTATCCGCTGCTCTCTGACTCGGCCGGCGCGGTTCTATCGTTGCCACCGATTATCAACAGCGAGGCGACGAAGGTGACCGCGGCAACGCGCAACCTGTTTGTCGACGTAACTGGGCCGGACGAGGGCACGGTCGGCCGGACCCTTGCCATTATCGCCGCCGTGCTCGCCGACCTGGGGGCGAGAGTCGAAACCGTGGCAGTTGAGTATCCTGACGGGCGCCGGACAACGACCCCGGATATGGCTCCGCGCGAAGCGACACTGCGGCCGGACGAGGCCTGCCGCGTTCTCGGCGTGACGCTGAGCCCGGAGGAGCTCGCCGGCTGTCTGGCCCGGCTGCGGCACGGGGCGACAATTTCCGGCGGTGTCCTGCGCGTCCGCTCGCCGGCCTACCGCGCCGACCTGATGCACGATTACGACCTGATCGAGGACGCGGGCATAGGCTACGGCTATGAGCGGGTTACGCCCAGGCTGGTCCCGGCGATGACGGTGGGCCGGCCCCAGCCGATAGAGGAGACCGCAGAGGTTTACCGTCGGAGCCTGACCGGACTCGGGTTTCTGGAGACGATGACGCTGCAGTTAACGAACGCGGAAGAGCATCTGACCCGGCTCGGCTATCCGGACGACCTGCCCTGTGTCCGGCTCGAAAACCCGGTGCGCGTCGAGGGGACAATCCTGCGCCGCCATCTGTTTTCCGGGCTGCTTTCCATTCTCAGGGTCAACACGACCGCCGAGATGCCGCAGCACATCTTTGAAATCGGCGATGTCTTTGAGCCCGACGGCGCGGTCGAAACCGGAGTGCGGGGATTGCGTCGGGTCGGTATTGCGATGGCCGGGCCGAAGGCCGGATTTGCCGAGATCAAGGCGGTGGTTGAAGCGCTCGGCCACGAGCTTGGCATCGAGGCCGGGTTCCGGGCGGCGGCGCTGCCGTTCGGGATTGACGGGCGCTGTGCCGAGGCCGGAACCTGGGGTGTGGTTGGCGAGGTTCATCCCGCCGTGCTGGAGCGGTTCGGCATTGCCCAGCCGGTTGCGGTTGCGGAACTGGCCGTTCTCCGGGGCGAGTGAGACAGGAGGAGGATGATGCGCTGTCCTCATTGTGGCGAGCCGGCCCGACCGGGGCAGGAGCGCTGTTTCGCCTGTGGTCAGCGCGTGCGCGGCGGCCGCTATCGGCAGTACAAGCCGGCCGACGCACGCGTGTTTGTCATCGCCGGAGCCGCACTGGTCGTGGTGGTGGTCGGGCTGCTGATTGTTTCCCGTCCCGGGCGCAGGGACAACAAGACCGGGCTGACGCCGGCGGAGAAGCGCCGGCTCGAGCAGGTGCAGGACTCGGTGCGCCGGGCCAATCGGGCACTGCGCGAGACACTCCAGGTGAAGGCCGACGATGCCGAGGTCAGCCGGGCGGTGAGGCAGATTGACGGGCTGGTCGACCGGTTCGAGCTGGTCAAGAAACAGGTGCTGGGTGAAAGCCCGACTCCGGAGCAACAGCAGCTCGTCCGCGCAATCGAAGCCGAACTTGCGTCAATGCGCCGACTCGTCACCGAGTACGGGGGGCAGCTCACGCAGCAGCGTCGGCGCGAGTTGAAGGACGAGATGTCCGAAGGCCAGCGCCGGACAAACAACCTGATCTCCAAGCTGACCCGCGCCCGGAAGAGTCGCTAGCTTGCCGCGGTCCGGCTCACCGTTGGACACGAGAGCAGCCGTAAATCCTATCCTTGCCGGTCTGAATCCGCAGCAACTGGCAGCGGTGACGCATGGCGAAGGGCCGCTGCTCATCATCGCCGGCGCCGGCACCGGCAAGACCAGAACCCTGGCCTGTCGCGTGGCGTGGCTGGTCGAGCAGGGCGTCCGACCGGAGCGGCTCTTGCTATTGACGTTCACCCGCCGGGCGGCCGAGGAGATGCTCAGCCGGGCGGCGGCCGTCTGTCGCCGGGCCATCGGCCGGGTCTGGGGCGGGACATTTCATTCGGTCGCCAACCGGCTGCTGCGGATGTACGGGCGCGCCATCGGCCTCAGGCCCGATTTCACGGTGATGGACGAAGGCGACTCTGCCGACCTGCTCGGTCTGATCAGGACCCGGCTCGGCTACGGCGCAAAGGAAAGACGGTTTCCGCGCAAGGCGACAATCAGGTCAATCTACTCGCGCGTGGCCAATTCACGTCTCCAGCTCACCGACGTCCTGCGCCGGGAATACCCGTGGTGCGTTCATGCCGGCGATGGCCTCGCGCAGATCTTCGTCGAGTATTCCCGGCGAAAGCGGGAGCGGGGCGTGCTCGACTTCGACGACCTGCTGCTCCTTTGGAACGAGTTGCTCGCCAAGCCGGAAACCCAGCCGCTGATTGAAGACAGATTCGACCATGTCCTCGTGGACGAGTATCAGGACACCAACGTAATTCAGGCCGAAATCCTCATGCGCCTGCGCCGGCGCAACCGCAATCTGACCGTGGTCGGCGACGACGCCCAGTCTATATACTCTTTCCGCGCCGCAACCATCCGCAACATTCTCGATTTCCCGCAGCAGTTTGCGGGCACAAAGGTCGTGACGCTGGAGCAGAACTACCGCTCAGTGCAGCCGGTTCTCGACCTCGGCAACGCGGTGATGGCGCCGGCCCGGTTCCGCTACACCAAGCAGCTTTTCTCGGCGCGGCGCAGCGAACAGCGGCCGGTGCTCCTGACCTGCCGCGATGAACTGGAACAGTCGGCGGCGGTCTGCGACCGGATACTCGAGCATCGCGAGCAGGGGATTCCGCTGCACGAGCAGGCGGTGCTCTTTCGCGCCGGTTATCACTCGGACATGCTCGAAGTCGAGCTGGCCCGGCGCGACATTCCGTTTCGCAAGTACGGCGGTCTGCGCTTTCTCGAAACCGCACACATCAAGGACGTGATGGCGCTTCTGCGCATTGCCGAGAACCCGCGCGACGAGATAAGCTGGTTTCGCGTTCTCGAGATGCTCGCCGGCGTCGGCCCGCGAACGGCCGAGCGGTTTCTCGATGAGCTCGCCGGCCGGCAGTTCGACCTCCGCAATATCGGCGCAATCGCGATGCCGGCCGCGGCCCGGGTCGAGTTCGAGCGGCTCTGCCAGCTTCTGGGCGAGCTTTCAAGGCCCGATGCGCCGCCGCTGCCGGTGCAGCTCGAGCTCGTGCGCAGCTACTACGAGCCGCTGATTCCGCAGCTCTACGACAATCCCGAGCCCCGGCAGCGCGACCTTGAGCAGCTCCGGCTCGCCGCTGCCAGGTTCGAGACCCGCGCCGAGTTTCTCGCTGACCTGACTCTGGACCCGCCCGACTCGAGCGCCGATTTCGCCGGACCGCCGCACAAGGACGACGATTACCTCGTGCTCTCGACAATGCACTCGGCCAAGGGCTGCGAATGGGGCGTCGTTTATATCATCCATGCCGCCGACGGCAACATTCCTTCCGACATGGCGGCCGAGGACGAGGAACAACTCGAGGAGGAACGGAGGCTTTTCTATGTTGCCATCACCCGCGCGCGCGACTGGCTGTATGTTGTCTTCCCGCTGCGCTATTATTTCCGGCGCGCGCCGACGGACAGCGGCCATTCCTATGCCCAGCTCACCCGCTTTCTGTCCCGTGAGGCGCAGCAGCTCATGGAAGAAGCGGCCGGGGCGGCGCGGCAGCGGCCCGACGCACCCGACTGGCTGAAACGACTCTGGGAGAGGTAAGGAGCGGAAATGGCAATACTCATCGACAGCGCACTCGTTGACGAAGTGAAGCAGGCCGGTCAGCTCGGGTTCGTGCACGGAGTGACGACAAACCCCGGCCTGCTGGCAAAGGTGAAGGACGCGCCGGCGGAGGTTATCCGGCAGCTGTGTCTCGTTGCTAGCGGGCCGGTGTTTTATCAACTGACCGCAGCGGCGCCGGCGGAGCGCGAGCGCGAGGCGCTGGAGTTTTTCGGTATCGCCTGCGACCGCATCGTGCTGAAGGTCCCGGCGACGACTGCAAACATGGCGCTGATTGCCCGGCTGCAGGCGCGTGGCGTCCCCTGTGCCGCGACCGCGGTTTTCGCCGCGTATCAGGCGGTTGCCGCGGCGGAGGCGGGGGCGCGTTACGTTATTCCTTATGTCAGCCGCGTCAGCCGGCTGGGCGGCGACGGGCTGGGGCTGGTGCGCGAGCTGCGCGAGGCGGTCGGCGCGACCGGCCGGCAGGTGCGGATTCTGGCCGCGAGCATCAAGTCGCCGGAGGAGGCGGTTGCGGCACTGGTCGCGGGAGCCGACGACCTGACGTTGCCGCTGGAGGTGCTGACGGCACTGGGCAACCACCGGCGGTCGGAAGAGGCGATTGCCGAGTTCGACGCCGTGCGCCGGCGTTAGGGCGAGTCCGGTCTGTCCGGGGGACGGTCCGGTTCCGGCTCGAGCAGGTCGCGCCGGGCCGCGCTGAGCGCCGGGTGGGCACGTGCCGACTTTTCCGCTTGGCGCCGGGTCGCTTCGAAGAAGAGCACCCAGGTGAGGACGGCGAAGACAACGAGATTGACGAGCATCAGCGGCCGGCGGGCGAGAGTGAAGACGATGAAGTCGTAGACGCCGTGGGCCAGCACCGCCAGTCCCAGCGCGGTGGCGGAGAGAAGGTGGGAGCGGCGGATGGTGCCGGCGAATTTGGCTTCGCCGAGAAAGTAGCCCATGACCACGCCGTTGAAGGCGTGGGCGGGCACGGCGAGAAACGCCCGCATCACGCCGACACCGAAACCGCCGGTGAGGACGTAGAGGATGTTCTCGAGCGTGGCGAAGCCGAGAGCGGCAGTAATCGAATACATGATGCCGTCGTAGGGTTCGTCGAACTCCCGCCGGTGCCAGGAGTAGAATCGGACGACGAGAAACTTCCAGCCTTCTTCAACCAGTCCGACGATGATGATTGCGCCGGCGAAAGCGTGGAGCAGATTCGGCGTGTGCGGGCTCCAGCCGGTCAGGCGCTGGAGCGTGAACGAAACCGCCATTGCCGGGAAAACCGCCAGCGCGCCGAGGACGAAGGTCACGGCCAGCGCGCCGGCCGGTTCCTTGCGGTAGCGGTCGCGGAAGTAGAAGAAGAGGAACAGCACCAGCCCCGGCGCCAGCGCGAGGAGCAGCAGCCAGAGCATCAGCGGAAGGCGGCGTGTGCCATCGCCGGGACTCAGGCGATCGGTTCGAGCAGGTACTGCGGCTGCCGGGTGCGCGGCTTGAGGCGCAGGAATTCGATTCGGAAGGAGATCAGCCCGGCCCGCGCCAGTTTCAGGCGCAGGCGGCCACTGCGGAGTTCGTAGGTGCCGGCGTCGATGGCCGAGGCGTCGGCTCGGACAGCGGCGATGGTGCAGGCGAGCACCGGCCAGAGGTTTTCCAGAAAGAGCTGCGTGCTGCTCAGGCGCAGCCGGGTGCCGGCGTTGCCCTGTTCCAGCCGGAGTTCGTCATGGGTCAGGACTTCGGCTTCGCCGTGCCGGGGAGGTCCGGAGTCGAGCCGGGTGTTTTCGGGTGGGACCGGCCGGCTGAAATGGGTTCGAATCGCGTCGACAGTGCCGGCGAGGTCGAGATGGGCTGTAATCAGCCGCACCGCCTCGGCCCGCGAGCGCGGAGCGGTCGGCGCCAGTTTCTGCCGCCGGGCGAGCATGCCGAGCTCGGGCAGGGTGAAGCACTGCAGGATGCTGCGGCCGGGGTCGAGGCGCCCTTCCTTCATTGACCATGAGTTTAGGCCGGGCGCAGGGGAGGGTCAAGGTATCTCTCGCCGCCATGAGTGGCAGCCCGGTGCGGACGGCCCGGGGAGTGACCCCGGGGGTCACTCCCCCTCCTTGACGCGGCAGGCCGGCCGGGCCGGTCGTCACATCACAATGCTTGACACGATTCAAGACCGGATATTGAATTATCCGTGCCGTTTCCTCTGCTGACGTTGCTGGCCGTGCTCGGGGCGGCCGGGGTTGGTGAGGGTCGGGGTGCGGCGGTGGTGTCCGGGCCGGTCAGTAGTTTCGGTGCGGCGACCGACAGCGCCGGAACGGTCTGGGTCGCGGTGGCCTGGCCGGACGCGCGGTTGCAGGTTCTGCGTTCGGATGACCGGGGCGGGTCGTGGAGTTCGCTGGCGTGGGTTCCGCTCGATTCAGTTGCCCGCCAGGTGGAGGTCGTGGTCGGCCGGGGCGATTCGGGCCGGGTGTTCGTGTTCTACCTGTCGGCGGCAAACGAGGGGGACCTGTGGGCAGTGGCGCTCGACCCGGAGAACGGGGAGTGGCGGCGGAGCACAGTCAGCGTCGGGCCGGACACGATTGACGATTTTGCGGTGGCGGTGGATTGGGATACGAACTACTATCTGTATTGTCTGTTCGCCAACGAGCAGCGGACGGGGTTGACCGGTCATTTCACGCGGTCGCGGGATTTCGGGCGGAGCTGGGAGGCGACGCAGGACTGGTGGAACTGCTGGGACCCGTGTCTGGCGCACACTGCGGGCTCGACGGTGCATGCGGTCTGGCGCGATGCCGAGAGTGGCCGGCGGATTTACTATACGTCGAACCGCCATTACGGGGCAGCGGCGAACTGGGGTCAGCTTCACTCGGTCGGAACCGGAACCGGCCGGTCGTTCGGCCCGGTGGTGGTGCAATCGGATACTTTGCCGGAGTGGTTTTCGACCGTGTGGGTGTTCTATGCCGTGGGGAGGCGCGACTCGAGCATGACCGATATCGAGTTCGCGTTTTCGACCGACGGCGGCTGGTCGTGGCAGACCGGGTTGACGCTTGACAGCAGCTTTGGCGACGAGTGGCTGGTGGATGCGCAGGTGAGTCGGGGCGGGAGCGCGGTGGATATCTGCTACTACTACGGCGGCAAAGGGCCGAACGAGCCGACTGCGGTGCTGTGGCGCTGCGGGTCGAGTCTGGACCCGGGGTTCTTTTCGGCGGCGGTGAAGGTGTCGGACGTGCGCTGCGAGCCCCGGGCGGACGGCTGCCGACCACGGGTGGTGCAGTTGCCGGGGGCGGTGCCGCACGGGCCGGGTTTTCTGTTCAGCCGTTTCGGGCCGGAAGGGGTCTGGTTTTCGTCTCCGTTCGGAGGCAAGCCGGATACCGCGAGCCGGCCGGCAATCGCCGGGCGGCCCAATCCGTTTCGGGCCGGGACGTGCGTCCGACTGGCGGTTGCCGACGACCCTTGTGGTCACGTGGCGGTATTCGACGCACTGGGACGGCCGGTGCGCGTGGTCCGGGACGGGAGATGGGACGGCCGGGATGAACGTGGCCGTCGGGTTCCGGCCGGGGCCTATCTGCTGCGCTGCGGCCGGGCGCAGGGACGAGTGGTGGTGAGCGAGTGAGGGTCAGAGGGGTCTGTGGTCGGCAGGTTCGGGCCGAAGGGATGAGTTCGAGAACTGAGACGGGAGGGTCATGATGCGTAGGGCGCTGTTTGTCGCGTTCTTGGGGGCAGTCATGGCGGGCGGAACGTGCCAGCGGCTGCCGGAAAGGCAGTGGGAGCGGGGGGCGTTCGAGCCGATCGGCGGGAAGCCGTTCCGGCTGCCGAACGGGGTGGCGGTCTTCTCGTGCTTCGGCTACGAGGACGAGATTCCGACCTCGTTTCTGCCGCTGGAGATGGTTCTGCGCAACACAACGACGAAGGCGGTCAACATACAGATGCCGGCCGGGCTGGTTTTCGAGCCGAGCGACCGCGAGTACCAGTATATGATGCTGCTGAAGTCGTTCTCGTTCACGGCGCCGGCCGATACCGATACGGTCTGCCTGCTGCCGACCTACTGCTGCAACTTCGACCTCGACACGCCGGACGAGGAGTCGAACTACGCCATTGCGCTTCAGGTCTGGGAGCGGGAGCTGAACGAGCTGTTCGAGCTGGTCAAGGAGAAGCGGCTCGATACCGAGGACGCGGTCGACCTCGCGCAGGACGCGCTGTATGAAATCACCGACGGCAACGGGTTGACCGACTCGACCCGGGCCGCGCTCCAGCGGCTGCCGTAGGAGGAAGCGCCGATTCCCGCCGGCGATACGGTCGTGCCGCCGGTCAGCCGGGAGGAGCTGGCGGCGCTGGGCTGGGACGAGTGTGATGTCATCATCGTCAGCGGCGACGCCTTTGTCGACCATCCTGCCTTCGGGACGGCGGTAGTCGCCCGGGTTCTGCTCGACGCCGGTTTTCGGGTTGGCGTCATCCCCCAGCCGCGCTGGGATTCGCTTGCAGACGTCGGCCGCCTCGGCCGGCCGCGGCTGTTCTTCGGCGTCACTGCCGGCAACGTTGACTCGCTGGTTGCCAACTACAGCCCGACCGGCCAGCG
>Ga0101944_10001160_pt1 | contig 59725 bp, 39 predicted proteins | sample DewCreD2012metaG_FD_75245 | JGI IMG/M metagenome (GOLD analysis project Ga0101944, IMG submission 75245) | Hot spring sediment bacterial and archeal communities from British Columbia, Canada, to study Microbial Dark Matter (Phase II) - Dewar... ...
GGACCCAGTGGACTTCACCCGCAAGGGGATTGATTTTCTTGTCCATTTCGTCCACAAGGTCCACGACATCCAGAGGATAGCACGTAGAATCCGATCTTGACTGCCGAATCCAGGTTCAGGCGCGAGGGTGGCGACGATGGCGATACCGGACGGGTGTGCTTACTCGATCTGGATGTGGGCCGTTACGGTTTCGGCGATGATTTCGGCTTTGCGCTGCATGGCGTTGAGGAACATGTGGCACTGATCCGAGTAGGCTTCCGTGCCGCCGCGCAGCCGTTCGGCCACGGGGATGTAGATCAGGCCGTGTTCACGGCAGAGATCCCGCACCAGGCGGTTGTATATTTCCACGACCCACGCGTAGGTTTCGATGGTGACAATTCCACCGGAAAAACCGGTGTTCATACGCCAGTTGAAGAAATCTTTTTCTGTTTGGCTCATGATTTCGACCGCGGGATATGCGAAACTGCACACGGCCATCTGAACACCGGCCGTTTGTGCGCGGGAGGCCATCGTGCGCAGGTTGGCGATGATGCCCTCGCGCAGCCGCGCTTCCATTTCCGTTTCGGAAAGCATGAGCAGCCGGTTGAAGCGGTTGTAGAGAAATGACGATTTCCTGCCGATCCATTTCAACGTTTTGAGCGGTTCGGCGAAGGCCGATTTCGGCTGCATCCAGTCTTTGAGGTTGTTCAGATCATTTACGAGGTTGTAATGGACGATCAGATCCGGCTGCAAACGCAAATAATCGTCGAAGCGTTCGGTTTCCCCGAATGAATTCAGCGCGAAAACACCGGCGTTGACGGCCTCGATTCGGTCCGTGCCCAGCTTCTTTCGGGCCATGCGTTCCAGGATGGCGGGATAGGTCAAATCGTTTCGCGGTCCCTCGGCAGTGGTCGAACCGCCGATACACACGATGCGGTAAAGGCCTGCAGGTTTCGGAAGCGCAATCTCATCTCCGCGAAAGCCCTGCGTGTTTGTCCAGAAAATGTACGGATCGTCCCGGTAGACATGCGGGCGAAATTTCTTCCACAACACATCCCAAATCGAATCGCGCACGAACACCGCGACGGGGGCGGCGGCTGCCGGCAGCGGAATGAAAGTAAACTCGAACACGTTCAGGGAACCGTTTGCAAGGGGAAGCGGATAGTCGCGTGTCTGGCGGTTTTTTTCGGAAACAGCGGTTTGGAATGCACTTGCGGCGTCCTGGCGCTCGGCGTCCGGAAAGGCGCCGTGGAGCGGCGCGCCCGTTGTGATGCGTGCAGCGAGTGCTTCGACCGCGGCGGAATCGCCGCCCGGATAGACGGCCTGCACAATTCCGCGGTCATTGCACAGGAAAATGGTTTCGGAACGCTGCGCGGCCAAGCGCATGCGCCCGGGTTCGTCGCGTCCGGCAAACTCGTCGCGACCCGGCAATTCCTTTGGCGCGAAATCCGGCAACGGCGGCGGCGGCGTGGCTTGGAGGATGGCCAGGTTCCGCGCGTATCCCTCGGCCATACGCTTGTCGCCGTATGCCCGGGCGGCCTGTTCAGCGCGGGGTATGCGGTAGCGTTCCCACGCCTCCAGTGCAAGACACACGACGGCGAGCCAGAGCAACGCTCCGAAAAACCAGGCGGCTATACGCCCGGCTGTTCTCATTGGCGCATCCCTGTTCATGGCGCGCGGAAAAGGCAAACAAGAAAATTACAAGATAATCTGCTGCTTTTTGGCATCGAACCGGGCCACTTTGTTTTTACGCAACGCGAGTGTGCCCATTTGCAGGGCCGTTTGGACACGGAACGCGAGGTCCATCGGACTCCACGTGGCGGGATTACCGGCGCGCGCGCAATCAATGAAATTCTTGAAATGGGCCGTGGCGTCTTCCGGCGCTTCGATGGGGAAACGCTGGGGCTTTTTCTTCGATCCGTCCGCGGGAATGAAAACGATTTCCTTGTCCTGAACCGTGAGCGAACCTTCCCATCCGCGGATGACGGGCACGCGGCCCGGCGCGCCGCGTCCGCCGGTGGCCTGGTAATCGTTGCCCTGTGTGCCCAAAACGGCGACGGTAATTTTTTCCGGATAATCAATGAGCATATTGAAAGTGTCGGGTACCTCCCGTTCTTCGTAGCGGAACTTGCCGCCGGTTGCGACGGCCATGGAGGGCATGCCGACGCCAAGCATGTAGACAACCGGCGTCAGACTGTGCGGAAAGAGGTCCGTCGAGGGCCCGCCCGCGTAATCTTCGTACATCCGCCAGCGGAAATACCGGCTCACGTCGTAGGGCCGCTTGGGCGCGTCACCGAGGAATGCGTCCCAGTCGAGGTCCGGCCCCGGTTTCACATTCGGATCGTCAATCGGCATCCCGCGCTCGCCCCAATCGCCCACGCGGAAATAACCGCACTCCGCGTGTATCGGCTGGCCGATAAGACCCTCTTCAATCAGTTTGCGCATCTGCCGCCATGCGCTGTCCGACATGCCCTGCGCGCCGATCTGGACCACCCGTCCGGTCTTTTCGACTTCGCCGGCCAGTTTTTTTGTCAGGTCGAATTGCCGCCAGTGCGTGACGGGCTTTTCGCAATAGACGTCCTTGCCGGCGCGAATCGCGTCGAGCGCCTGGTAGCCGTGCTGATGATCGGGCGTCGCGATGCACACGAGATCCACGCGCGGATCGGCGAGCATCTCGCGATAATCCATGTACGCCTTGGCATTGTATTTTTGGGCGGCGCGATCAAGACGCCCCCGGTACGTGTCGCAGACGGCCACAAGCTCCACGCCGCCGCCGTTATCCTTGAGCCAATCCACGATTTGCATGTGGGCGCCGCCGCGTCCGCCGCAGCCGATCTGCCCCACGCCCAGTCGCTCGTTCGGGCTTTTCGGCGCGGCATGCGCCATGCCGTGCGCCGCCGCCAGCGCCATGCCGGCCGCTCCGCCCATGAACTGCCGCCGCGACAAACCCGTTCCACGCATTCCCTTTTCCTGCATACCGGCTAACCTCCTTCGGTTGCTTGCATCCCGCCGCGGGCATCCCGCCGGTTCCACTCTAAACGTATTTACATCCCGACCGCAAACGGATCCCCTGGACAAACCCGGCTTTGACATTGCGGCTGGGCCGCCTTACGATGTGCTCCAAGTGGTCCGGTTGCCCTAACGCAGTCCGGGATGTGATTTCCTTGTTTGCAACCTTCGTACACGGCGTGTGGAAGAGGGACAACCAAAGAAACGATTTGGATAGCGGATTTTCAATTACGGCGGAGGAAAAGACGTGGCATCGAAGTGGGCGTTGATCGGATCGGGCGTCGTTTGGACGATCGGACTGTTTTGCCTGCCGGCGGGCGCGGGAGACATGAAAGTGGATTATGATCTCAAATTGTGGTATCCGGCCCCGGCGGCCGAGTGGAACCAGGCGCTGCCCGTCGGCAACGGGCACATGGGCGCGATGGTGTTCGGCGTCCCCGGCGAGGAGCGGCTGCAATTGAACGAATGCACGCTCTGGACGGGCGGGCCGCACGATTACACGAATCCGGAGGCGGCGAAATATCTTCCCGAAATGCGCCGGCTCATTCTGGAAGGCAAGGAAAACGAAGCGGAGCGGCTCGGCGGGGAACATCTCATGAGCGTTCCGGCCCGCCTGCAATCCTACCAGCCGTTCGGCGATTTGATCCTTTCGTTTCCCGGACATAAAGACGCCCGCGAATACCGCCGTGAACTGGACATCGCGCGCGCGCAGGCGAACGTGTCGTACCGGGTGGGCGACGCGTTGATCCAGCGTGAAGTCTTCGCGTCGTATCCGGACAACGTCATCGTGGTGAGGATGACGTCCGAGCGACTCGGCCGTTTTACCTTCGACGCTATTCTGAACAGCCCGCATCCCGGCACGCAAACCCGCGCGGACGGCGAAAACGGCCTACTGATGGCCGGCCGGCTCGGTCCACGCGCAGGCGACAAGAAAGGCAACGCCACATGGGATGGGGAAGGTCTCGCGTTCGCGGCGGCCCTGTGCGCCGTCATCGAAGGCGGGACAGTTGCGGCGAAAGACGGCCGCCTCGAAGTGCGCCGGGCCGACGCGGTGACGCTGCTGTTGACGAGCGCCACCAGTTACAAGAATTACCAGGACGTTTCCGGCGATCCCGTCGAGCGGGTTCAAACGCAAATCGGCGCAGCGTCGGCGAAGACCTTCGAGGCGTTGCGCGATGCTCACCGCGAGGATTACATGCGCCTGTTCAACCGCGTCACGCTCGACGTGGGCCGGACGCCGCCCATGTACCGCGCTACCGACGAGCGCATCAGGACGTTCAAGGACGGCGGCGATCCGCACCTCGCCGCGCTCTATTTCCAGTTCGGGCGGTACCTGCTGATTTCGTCATCGCGCCCCGGCGGCCAGCCCGCCAATCTCCAGGGTATCTGGAACGACCAGCTCGAACCGGCCTGGGGCAGCAAATGGACCACGAACATCAACACGGAAATGAACTACTGGCCCGCCGAAACGACAAATCTTTCCGAGTGCCATGAGCCGTTGTTCCGCATGCTTGAAGATCTCCACGTCACCGGCGCGCACACCGCGCGGGTCAATTACAACTGCCGGGGATGGGTGCTGCATCACAACACGGACCTCTGGCGCGCCGCCGCGCCGGTGGACGGCCCGTGGGGCATCTGGCCGATGGGCGCGGCGTGGCTCGCGCAGGATTTATGGGAACATTATGCGTTCACGGGCGACGCGGAATTCCTTCGCCATCGCGCATATCCCATTATGAAAGACGCCGCGCAATTCATCCTCGATTTTCTCGTGCCTGCGCCGGAAGGATCGCGTTTCGCCGGAAAACTCATCACCGTCCCGTCGCATTCCCCGGAGAACCGATACGAAAAAGCGAACGGGGAAAAGGCCATGCAGACGTACTCGGCCACGATGGACACGATGATCGTTCACGACCTGTTCACGAACTGCATCGCCGCTGCCGAAATGCTCGGCCTCGACGAAGCGTTCCGCGACACGCTGCGAGACACGCTGGGCAAACTCGTGCCGTTGCAAATCGCCCCGGACGGCCGCCTCCAGGAATGGGTAGAGGATTACAAGGAACCGGAACCGGGCCATCGCCACATGTCGCATATGTTCGGCGTCTATCCCGGACGCTGGATTACGCCCGAATCCACGCCCGATCTGGCCAAGGCCGCGCGCCAATCGCTCGACGTGCGGCTCGCGCACGGCGGCGGCGGAACCGGCTGGAGCCGCGCATGGCTCGTCGGACTTTTCGCGCGTCTCCAAGATGGCAATGAAGCGTTCAAGCACCTCGCCCAACTTCTCGACCGCTGCACGCTGCCCAACCTGTTTGACAACCATCCCCCGTTCCAGATAGACGGTAACTTCGGCGCCACCGCCGGTATCGCGGAAATGCTGCTCCAGAGCCATGACGGTACGATCCATCTGCTGCCCGCGCTTCCCAAGGCATGGCCCGGCGGCAGCGTCGCGGGCCTCTGCGCACGCGGCGGCTACGAGGTGGACATTGTCTGGAAAGACGGCCGGCTCGCCCAAGCCGCCATTCGTGCCAAGAACGCCGGGGTGTGCAAGGTTCGTTATGCCGGCAAGACGGCTTCGATCGAAACAAAGGCCCAAAGAACCTATACGATAACGCCAGAATTGAATGCCAGGGAGAATTGACGAATGAAAAGGCGCGCGTTGCATTGGATACTGGTTGCGTTGGCCGTGATATCCTTCCGGATTGGCGCGGAAGAGGCCCCGGCCTTTTATGTTTCACCGGAAGGAAATGACGCCGATCCCGGTGATGCGGCAAAACCCTTTCGGACGATCGCGCGTGCTCAGGAATCGGCGCGGGCGGCCGCCGCTTCGATGAACAAAGGCGCCACGGTTTTTTTGATGGATGGCGTCTTTGTGCTGGCGGAAACGTGGCGGCTGGACGCGCGCGATAACAACACGGCGTACTGCGCGGCAGACGGCGCGCGGCCGGTTGTGAGCGGCGCACAGACCGTCACAGGCTGGACCCCCGATGAAAATGGCCGCTGGAGGGCGCGGGTCGAATGGGCTGATCTCCGGCAATTGTATGTGAACGGCCAACGGGCGCAACGCGCACGCGGCCCGGCGCCGGAAAACACCGAACGCTTCGGCGATATGCGGTATTTCGACGGCGACGCGGGGTATTTCTTTCCCGATGAAAAGATGGCGTCATGGCGCAATCCGTCCGATATCGAACTGGGCTATTACAATTCGTGGGCGCATATGATTTGCAAAGTGCGATCCATCACGGCGGAAAACGGCCGGGCGCGTGTCTCGATGCGGCAACCGTGGTTCATGCTGGCGTCGCGCAAGGAAGGCGTCCAGGCCACAGCGCCGGCCTACATCGAAAATGCGATGGAACTCCTCGACGAACCCGGCGAATGGTATTTCGACAAGCCCGCGCGCACGCTTTATTATCTGCCGCACGACGGCGAAAACATGACCGAAACCGAGGCCGCCGCGCCCATGCTCGAAACGCTCGTCGAGGTCCGGGGAACCCTTGACCGGCCCGCGGAGAACATCCGATTCGACGGCATCACGTTCGCGGATGCCACATGGTTGGGGCCGAATCGAATCGGCCACATTGACGAACAGGCCAATTTCACCTTTGCCGCGACGAATATCTTCGAACGCGACGGCAACCTCGTCAACGTCCACAACGAATACATCAAGAGTCCCGCCAACGTCGTCGTGCATGCCGGACACGGCGTCCGTTTCGAAAATTGCACGTTCACCCGTTTGGGCGGCGCGGGACTCGATCTCGAAACCGGCGCGCGGGACAACGTGGTTTCACGGTGCCGTTTCTTCGATATCGGTGGCAGCGCCATCCAAATAGGCGACGTGCTGGCGCCGGACCACCATCCGGACGATCCGCGCTTGATCGTGCGGGGCAACCGGATCCTGAATTGCGAGATACACGACACCGGCGCCGAATACCAGGACAGCGTCGGCATTTTCGCGGGCTATGTGTGCGACACGATCATCGCGCACAACCACATTCACGATCTGCCATACAGCGGCGTTTCCATCGGCTGGGGCTGGGGTGAGGCGGACGCGGGCGCGGGAGGATACCCGATACCCTACAAGTACGAGTCGCCCACGCCCGCCGCGAACAACCGCATCGAGTACAACCATATCCACGATGTCATGCTCAAACGAAACGATGGCGGCGGCGTCTATACGCTCGGCAACCAGCCCGGCACGATCATCCGCGGCAATCATATCCATGACAACAACATCGGCGGCGGCCCCGGTGGCATCTACCTCGACGAGGGAAGCGGATTCATCGAAATCACCGGAAACTGCGTCTACAACGTGGCCACGCCCATGAACTACAACAACCGCTGCCAGAACCGCATCGAAACCTGCAACGAGCACGGCAATTTCTTCGGCATTACCCCGGGCGAGGAAGGTTTCCCCGAAGCAATCGCGCAACGCGCCGGCATCGAAAAACCCTGACGGTCGTTATAAGCAAGAGGGATTTCAACCCGGCTTCGGCCGTCAAGATCGGGCGCTACGTTCTGACGAGGGATCCGCCCACAATCCAGTCTCTTTTCGTGCTCGTGCTCGTTATCATCATCGAGTTTACCATTCGTCCAGGATTCGTTGCTCAAGATCAGATGCTACGTTCTGACTTCTGGACGTCTTGGACCAAGCGGACATGACGGATTTCACCCGAATAGGGATTGATTCTCCTGTTCACTTCGTCCAAAAGGGCCACGATGTCCACGGTTTGCGCACAAGATTCGGGTTTCGATTGCCGAATTTAGGCCCTTATCGCTCGCACATCGACAACAAATTGTCAATGTTTGTAACATGTTGATGTCGAGTGCATTTCGGCTACGTCAAAGACGTCCCCTCTTCTGGGCGAAGTCCCAGACGAGGCGTAGTGCCTTACCGTGTGGTTTCTATCAACAACTACAAGAAGTTTTTGGGCAACTTACACAAGCAATTGAAGTACAATGATTTGTCGAGTGTGAATACCGCGGAGTTCTTGCCTCGATTACGATGACGATGACGAACACGAGCACGAAAAGAGACTGGGTTGTGAGCAGAGCCTACGTTGGGATTTTTGCCTTTACCGATACTTGCCGAGCGCCGCAATCGCAAGGGCGATTTCGGCACGCTTCGATTCGATCATGCCGGCGTCGCGTGTAAAGGATGTCAGATTGGGCATAATCGCTTTGAGATTCATCGCCTTGTCCGCCTGATCGATCAACGGCGCCGGCGCTCCATTCCGCCGGGCTTTGCGGAGGCGATCCGCAAGAATGGCCAGGTAATCGTAATCTTCGATCCCGTCGCGCAACAGTTCCCAGCGGATAGAATCAACGGGGCCGTCCTTGCCGGGGTACAGCAACAATCCGTCGCCATTCACAGGTGTCACATCGGTGGGATTGGCATAGGGATCCTGGCCTTTATCGGTATGATTGACGCACCAGTGGTGCATCCCGCGGACGCCAAGCGCCCATGCCTGCCATGGCAGTATTCGGTGTTCGATGCCGGCGAAATCAATGAACAGGTTGGCGTAGGGCCTCGGCGGCTGGTGGTTGACGTAGAACCACGTCTCCCGGCCTTGGCCGATGCGTTCCAGCAGGGGCCGCCCGTTGGGCGTGTCGAACAGTTGCAGGTGCGCGCACCAGATTGGCACAAAGTCGGGCAGATAGGCGTCCAGCCCGAACGCCGTGATCATCGCCGGAATGTCCGGTGCGATTGCCTGCCACTGTTTCGCCCGATCGGCCACTTGGGGCCATTCGCCGGGCAATGGTTCGGAGGCAATCGCGCAAAACACGCGGTCTTTTATATTTCGGCCCACAGCAAAAGCATTGGCCCTTTCGAGAGCGGTTGGCGCGTTGAGTAGTTCGGCCGGAACCGAGAACGTCGTGCCGCCGCGAACGATCAGATCCTTGAAACGCGGTTCGAATCGCGCAAGGTCCGACGTGTAATCGGGGCTTGCGGGCGGGAACTGGGCGGCTTCGCGCAGCGTGATGCGATGTCCGAGGGCATTGGTGACATATCGCGCGGCGAGATCGCCGGACGCGAGCGAGCAACCCATCCGTTTCGCCGCTTCGCGCGCAAGATCCGGACGAAATCCAAAATCGGTCTTGAGCGACGGCGTCACGGGCAAATCGAAATCATAGACGGTCATCTCAATCGGAAACGACACCTCGGCGTTTCCGATGCCGGCCATGGCGATTTGCCCGGTATAGAGTCCCGCGTCGGCTTTGGACGGCGCATAGACGGTGAACCACACCGGAGTGCAGCGCCCCCCGGACGCGGTAAACGGCTCGAATGGAAACAGCGGGTCCGGCCATTCTCCCGTGGGTCCTTCGTAATGCGACGGCACTCGAACAGGTACGTACCCCACGTTCATGACGCGCCAAACGTTTTCTCCCAACACTTGTCCCGAATCGCGATGGACAAGCCGTCCGATCCGGAATGCCACGCTGTGCAAATCGTGATCTTTCGGCGGCCGTATCACAATCTGAAAGGATTCCCGCTCATTGCGCGCCAGCGCCACACGAATAACCGGATCATAAGCGCCGTTCGATTCCGGAATGTCCTCTCGGAAAATCTTTTCCAGCGGCGAAGCCACCCATACCGCCGTGTCGCCCGGAAAAGCGAACGTCCGTTTGATCGTGCGCGGCCCACGCTCGATGGCTAACGGCGCATCGGTCCACGGTTCCATGCGGCCTTCGCCCTTGCCCACTTTGAAGCGCGTATCAATGCCGCCGTGCGGCGGATTCGTGTCGCGGCCAAGATCGAGTGGGTCCTTGCCGCCTGGCCGGAGTTGGGCCAGCAGGTCGTACATTCCGTCGCCCGGCGCGGTCCATGTATAGGGACACCGGATCACGCGGTTCGGGTCAATGTCGAATTTTTTCACGGGAAGTTTCCAGCGCCGCCCGTTTTCGGCGACGACGCTGGCGTGAATGTATACATCAGCCAACGGTTTCACCGCCGAAATGAACAGTTCGAGCATTCCCGGCTTGTAATCCACCTGCGCGGCGAGTTCGTCTGTGGCGAAATCCACATGTTTCATGCCGCGCACGATATTGAGGCGATACGCGGTTTCCCACGTGTCGCCCGGTTTCATCAGCCGCGGCACGAACGCGGTCTGGAATCCCGCGAGTTTGCGGGCCGGTTCCCATACCGCCAGAAAAGCGTGGGTCTCGTTCGCGTCGAAAATGCCGCAGACGCTGATGCTTTCGATCGGATCCGTCAATGCGGCCCAATTCCGCGAAGCGGGGTGATAGCCGGATTGTTCGATTCGCCGCACGCCGTCCAACGTGGGCAAGTCAATGCGATCCGTCGTGTCGAACGACGCTCCCGGCACCACCGGATTACGCACCCACGGCGCCACCCAATGCGTCTCCGTTCCCCGGTTCTCGACCCGCCACCGTACCCGAAGCGACGACTCACCCGGCTGGGGTTCGATGATCCGCATAACGTGCAGCCCCACGATGTTTGGTCCGTCGCAATCATACGTGTAACGCACGCCCTTCATGCCGCCCGCGACATCCACGATCTCGCATGTTTCGTTCAAACGCCGGTTCGGAATGTAGCGGCTCGCGACGCCGAACCCTTCCTGTACAAGCCCGTTTTCGCCCGCATAATTCCCCGCCACCGCCTTCAATCCGAATTCGGTAATCGGCGCACCGGCATTCGGCGCCACCGCCAAGCGAAGAAAAGGACCGTCGGCGCGCACGGCCTCCTTCAGCGGTTCCGCAGGAGAAGGCAGAGGGGATTGGGGATTGGGGTCCAAGGGCTGTGAGGGCGTACGGGCCGCCGCAGGCGGTTTGTTAGTTGGCATAGGCGGGGGGATGTTTACCTGCTGTTGCGCGCCGCCCTTGAACACGCCCGGCTGTGCGGATGATCCGGGCGTATCCACGCGGCCTTGTCCCGAAACTGAGCCAGACAGCGTAACCGCGCCCAGCGCCAGCGAAAACATCCAGCGCCGCATCCATCCCGCAAACATACCGCATCCCTTCCGTCACAAGTGGCCAAATGATTACGAGGGCAGCCGGCGGCATTTGGCCGCGGGTTGCCTTCGATTTCCTTCACAGCGAAAAGTATACCGGAATGCTGCGGAAACAATCCCCCGCCGGAATTCACCGGGTGCTGGATTCGGCAGTCAGGATCGGATTCTACGTTCTAACGGCTGGACTTTGTGGACATCGCAGACTTCACCCGAAAGATTGTTTTTTGTCCACTTCGTCCACAAAGTCCACGATATCCGCGGCTTGTACATAGGACTCGTGTTTTGATTGCCGAATCCTGGTTTTACGCAGGCTGGACAGTCTGCGCCGCGCGACAGGGCTTTTTTTTTACAGGATCTGGCTTTTCCAGGCGGATTCCTGTTTTCCCTGTTTCGCGTGATATCATTCGTTTGTTGGAGACATAGCCATGTCGAATCGGGATTCCATAAAAAGCGTATTGAACGATGTATGCGAACTGGTCCGCCAGAATGCGCGCGGTAAGAATCGCACGATAACCGTATCGCCGGAAGTGGCGGAACGGCTGAACCGCATACAGTCCGCCCCGGTTCGGAAACCGAATTCCCCGGCAAATTCCGTTTCGCCGAAAGCGAGCGGGCCGGCGACAGCCTTCGTTCATGGTCCGATTCCGCCGGGCATACAGGATCTCGAAACGCTGGAACGGTATATGATGGACTGCCACGCGTGCCCGTTGGGAGCGCTGCGGAGCCGTCTTGTGTTCGGCGCGGGCAATCCCAAGGCGGGGCTGGTCTTTGTCGGCGAAGCGCCGGGAGCGGAAGAAGACCGGCAGGGCAAACCCTTTGTGGGCCGTGCGGGCCAGTTGCTCACCGACATCATTGAAAAAGGGATGAGAATTCAGCGGTCCGAGGTTTACATCTGCAATGTGCTCAAATGCCGGCCGCCGGACAACCGCAATCCGCTGCCCAATGAAGTCGAGCAATGTGAACCGTTTCTGATTCGGCAACTTGAAATCATTCGCCCGAAAGTCATCTGCACGCTGGGCGCTTATGCGACACAAACGCTGCTCAAGACCCTGGATCCCATCGGGCGTCTGCGCGGCCGCTGGCATTTCTATCACGGCATTCCGCTGCGCGCGACGTACCACCCCGCTTACCTGTTGCGCAATCCCAGCGACAAGCGCAAGACGTGGGAGGACGTGCTTGAAGTGCTCAAGGTGTACCGCGGCGAATTCACTCCGGGGCCGTAGGACATGGGATGGCGGCGTGAGAAGCAGCATCGCGAAAACGCCGGCGCGCCGCGTGTGCCCTGGCATCATTCGCTGATTTTCCGGGTGATTATTCTATGCGCCGTTCTCGTGGCGTGCATGTTGGGATCCGTATACGTAATCACCCGGCATTATTTCGGCGAGGTCGTGTCGGAAATGGAAGAGCGGACACAGGACATCGCCGAGCGCCTGGTGTTGATTGTCCAAGAAAATCCAAACGTGAATCTTCGCGATCTCGAAGAGGACCTCTCGAAGACATACAGCGGCACTCAGATCGAATTGCATGAGCCAAAGGAACCGGTCGAGGTCGCACCGTTCATGCTCGAAAAAGACAACGAGGGACGCCTGACGAAAGTGGCCCGGATGCACGTCACCATCGGCGGCAAGGAAGTGTGCATGCTCACGGCGCGCGTGACGGTCGTGCCGCAAACCGAAATCGTCCGCGCATTCAAAAACAAGTATCTCGCCATGCTCACGCTGGTGTTCGTGGTCACGCTGGGCCTTATGATCTATTTCATCGCGCGTATTCTGCGTCCCTTGAGCGAACTCGCGGAATCGTGTGCGCAGATCCGCGAGGGGCGCCTCCAGGCCGTAGGCACGGGACGCAATGCGGGTGAAGTCCTCGCGCTCGAAGAAACCTTCAACAGCATGGTGGCCTCGTTGCGCGAGAAGGAGACCGTCGAGGCGAATCTGCGGCAGGCGCAGCGCCTTTCCGCCATCGGCAATCTGGCGGCGGGCGTCGCGCACGATATCCGCAATCCGCTCAATTCGATCAAACTGTTGTCCAGCCATGTCATGGATCAACTCGACGGCATGCCGGACGCGGCGCCGGCCGTCAAACAGATCCAGACCATTCGCAACGAGGCCAACCGGCTCCAGGAAATCGTGTCGGGTTTCCTTTCCCTGGCGAAAGAAGGCGAACTGCACATCGAACCCTATCGCATAGACGCCGTGCTGGAAGAATGCGCGCGCCTTGTCCGCAAGGACGCGGAAGCGCGGGGCATTCGCTTCGTGACGGAACTTCGCGCGGGGGATCTGGTATTGGATATAGACCCGAAGCAATTGAAACGGGCGATTTTGAACGTGTTGATCAACGCGATGGACGCTTGTCCGCAAGGCGGGCGCGTGCGTTTGTTCAGCCGCGTCATGGAGAAACATTGCGAAATTGAAATCCGCGATGACGGCCCCGGCATTCCCAAGGAAATCCTTGATCGCGTCTTCGATCCGTACTTTACGACGAAGACCACGGGCACCGGACTCGGACTTTCGATCACGCGCGGCATCGTCGAAGAGCATGGCGGAACGATTGCGTTGTCGAGTTTGCCTGAACAGGGCTGCCAGGTCGTGATGACGTTTCCGATTCCACGGCCGCCGGCCGGCTAAAAAAGCGCCGGCACCACCGGCCCGTTTGAAGCCTTGCGCGTGGAAACCGCGGTGAGTAAGGGCAATCGAATGCGTTATATATACCCGGAAACCGGTATTGGAAATTCCAGCAGAATGTGAACGGTCCAGGAAGGTTCGCTTTGCTGATGGGATATTTTGAACTGTTCAGCTTAAAATCGGCAGTTGAACGCGGCTCTTTCGACCAAACCATGGACGAGATGGACGTTGTGGACCCAGTGGGCTTCACCCGCAAGGAGATTGATTTTCTTGTCCATTTCGTCCATAAGGTCCACCACGTCCAGAGGATAGCACATAGAATCCGATCTTGACTGCCGAATCCAGGTTCAGGAATGTTGGCCAAACAAACCTTGTGTTGAGGCAAAAAAGGCATGAAACCGAAAATTCTCATTACCGAAGATGATCGCGTGCAGCGCGACATCATCGCGGACATACTGATCCGCGCCGGATACGCGGCCACCTGTGCCGCTTCGGGCGCGGAGGCCGTAGAGGCGCTCAAGGACGATGCGTTTGACATGCTGCTGACGGATCTGAGTATGCCGGGGATGGACGGCCTCGATTTGCTCCGTGAAGCCAAACGGATCCGGCCCGACATAGAAGTCGTCGTCATGACCGCCTATGCGACCGTCGCCACCGCTGTCGCCGCCATGAAGGAAGGCGCGACGGACTATCTGGAAAAACCCTTCGACAAAGACGAGTTGCTGTTAGTCGCGGCCAAGGCGTTAGAACGCGGCGGTCTGCGCATGGAAAACCGCCGCCTGCGCGAACTCGTCACGCACGGGGCCTCCCTCGGCAACATTATCGGCGAATGCGAAGCCATGCAGCGCGTATTCGACGTCGTTGGCAGGGCGGTCAACGTGTCAAGCACCGTGCTCATCCAGGGCGAAAGCGGCACGGGCAAGGAACTGGTCGCGCGCCATATCCATTTTGCGGGACCGCGGGCCAAAAAACCGTTTATCGTGATGAATTGCGCGGCCATTCCGGACACGCTCGTCGAAAGCGAGTTGTTCGGGCATGAAAAGGGAGCGTTCACCGGCGCCGAGGCCAGCCGGCCCGGCAAATTCGAGATCGCGAACGAAGGCACGCTGTTTCTCGATGAAATCGGTGACATGCGTCTCGAAAGCCAGGCGAAATTATTGCGCGTCCTGCAGGACGGCATGGTCGAGCGTGTCGGATCGAGCCAGCCCCGCAAAGTGGACGTTCGCGTAGTTGTGGCCACCAACCGCGATTTGGCCCAGCGCGTCGAGGAAGGCGCATTCCGAAGGGATTTATATTACCGGCTCGACGTGCTGCGCGTGGATTTGCCGCCTTTGCGCGATCGCATGCAGGATTTGCCGTTGCTGCTGGCTCATTTTCGCGGGAAACTGGCCGCGAAACTGGGCAAACCGGCGCCGAATCTGGCGCCCGACGTGATTGACGCGATGCGCCGGTACCGCTGGCCGGGCAATGTCCGTGAACTGGAAAACACCCTCGAACAGTTGTTTATTCTCTGCGACGGACCGGTCGTGGAATTTGACGCGCTGCCCGAAAAACTGCGACCGCGAACCGCGGAACCCGGGGTCTTCACGCTTCCGCCCGGCGGCGTCGTTCTGGAAGATCTCGAACAAGATTTCATCCGGCAGGCTCTTGAGCGTTCCGGCGGACGTATCAAGGAAGCCGCCGAACTCCTCGGACTTACGTACAAGACGCTTCAATACCGCCTGAAAAAACACGATATTGACCGGCACGCATCCGACGAGGCCTGAAATCGGAAACATTTTTCAGGCGGCAACGGTCTTACATGGAATCACGCCTTGGGAAGCCGGACGGTCAGCCGCGCGCCGCCATTGGGCAGACTATCGGCCCAAATGACTCCATCGTGCGCGGTCACAATGCGCGAACAGATGGCAAGCCCCATTCCGACTCCGTTTTCCTTATCGGTGTAGAATGGATCGAAAATGCGCGTGATCTTGTCGGGCGGAATGCCGGGTCCTTCATCTTCCACGCGGATTTCGACCGATGCCGCGGATGGCGCGAGGGACACGGTGGCTTTTCCCCGCCCGTCCATGGCCTCGACGGCGTTGTGGATCAGGTTCATGAGAACTTGCCGCAATTGCGACTGTGCGCCATGGACCACGCACGGAATCTCGCCGGGCGGAAAGACGGACTCTATGCGCAACTCGCGTTTGTCCGCATAATCATGGGCAAGCGAATCGCACACCTCGGCGGCCAGCGTGCGCAAGTCCACTTTTTCTCGTTTCAGGGCGGGTTCGCGCGCGAAATCGAGAAATCCGGAAACGATGCCGTTGAGATGATCCGATTCACGAATGGCAATCGCCGCCAGTTTGTGGATCATGTCGCGTGAATCCAGGTTCGACCGGATTTCATCCACGGCGCCCCGGATGGCCGCGACGGGATTTCGGATTTCGTGCGCAAGCCCGGCGGCCAGTTCGCCCACGGCGGCGAGGCGGTCCTGCGCCTGCAATTCCTGGCGCATCCGGACTATTTCGGTCAGGTCTGAAAACGAAACGATAAGCCGTGAGATGCGCCCGCGCGCATCGCGAATCAGGTTGGTGGTTAGCCCGATGTGACGGCTCTGGTTTGCGCCTGTCACGACCAGAAACTCGTAACCGATGAAGTCGCGTTGCCGCCGCAAGGCCGTCAAGGCCGGGCATTCGCCGCCTGACGCCATTCGCATGACCTCTCCCACGTTCTGTCCGACGGCCGATCCGTCGGCTATGCCGAGTATTTCGTATGCGGCGCGGTTCATGGACACGATTTCACCGTCGGGCGCGGTCACGATGAATCCGCTGTTCATGTTGTCGAGGATGTTGCGCTGGAATTGTTCCATTCGTGTAATGCGCTGGTTCCAATATCCACTCACGAATGCGGTCAGATAGAACGCGAGGCTCTGGATAACGAATCGGTACCAGATATCCACCCATTCGTAGCGGGCATACTGTGCCGGCAGGGCAAAGGGATCGGCGGCCTGGACGCCGACGAAAATGGTCGCCAATGTCGCGAATACGAACCCCTGCAAGAGACCGAGGAACAGTCCCGCTTCGAGTATCACGATGACCATGAGAAACACGAAGAAACTGCGGATGCCGCCGGTGAAACTGATCGTGGCGGCCACCACGCCGAAATCCACCAGCATCTGCGTCCAGGTCAGCAGCAGCGGGACGGTTTTCGATCGCTTGAGGGAGGCGATATACAAGGCGCCCGTTATCAGGGCCAGCAGGTACAGGCCGATCTGCGCGTAGACGGCCTGGGTCGCATCGCCGAAATGATGGATGTTGAATGCGGCCGGCGCGAAACGGTACGCGCCTATCGCCGCAAGAACCAATACGACAATCCGCGCCACGCCCACCGACCACAACCACACCAGAGGGCCTTCATATACGGTCGAACGCAGCCAGTTGCCCCGCATAAGCCACCTGAATCGTGAAGTGCGACCTATGAATTACGAACGCCCGCCGCGCATCGCACGCCAGCGTTCGCAACTCGCCATTCATTCGTCATGGTCCTTTGTCCAGCAGCCGCTGCAATCCTTCGGGATTCGGGCTGCGTTTCATGGCCGTATCGAGCGTGATGACTCCGCGCCGCACCAGCCGGTACAGCGACTGATTCATGGTCATCATGCCCTCGCCGGTTCCGATTTCGATCATGGAGGGAATCTGCTCAAGTTTTTCGGCGCGAATGAGCGCCCGGATGGCCGGATTGGGCGCCATGATTTCCAGTCCGAGCACCCGCCCCGTTCCGTCGGCCCGCGGGATGAGTTGTTGAACGACCACGCCTTCGAGCACGAACGAGAGTTGGGTGCGCACCTGATCCTGCTGGTTCGATGGAAACACGTCCACGATGCGGTTGATGGTCTGAAGCGCGTCGTTGGTATGGAGGGTCGCGAAGGCCAGATGGCCGGTTTCGGCGACCGTCAAAGCGGCCTGGATCGTTTCCGGATCGCGCATTTCGCCGATGAGTATCACGTCGGGATCCTGCCGCAGTACGTGTTTCAGCGCCGCCGCGAATGATTTGGTGTCGGCATGGACTTCGCGCTGGTTGATAATGCTGCGGTTGTGCCGGTGCAGGTATTCGATCGGATCTTCCACCGTGATGATATGAACGCTCCGTTCCCGGTTGATCCGGTCGAGAATGGCGGCCAGCGTCGTGGATTTGCCGCTGCCCGTCGGCCCGCAGACGAGCACCAAACCCACGGGACGGTATGCGAAATCGGCCACGATCCGCGGCAGGCCCAGTTCCTCGAAGGTCAGAATTTCAAACGGAATCGCGCGAAAAGCCCCCACGACGGAACCGCGATCGCGGTAGACGTTGAGGCGGAACCGGCTCAATCCGTCAATGCCGAACGACAGGTCGCATTCTTTTTCGGCTTCGAATTCCGCGACCTGATCTTCGTTCATGACGGCATAGATGATTTCCTGGGTGTCTTCGGGCTTGAGGCGTTCATAGCCCGGCAAGGGTTCGAGGCTGCCGTGCAGCCGGACCATGGGCGGCGCGCCCACCACGATGTGCAGGTCGCTTGCGCCGGACTCGATGGTCTTTTTCAACAGTTCTTTGATGCTGATGGACATGCCCGTGCCTCCCCGCGCCTAATCCGCTGTTGTGTGCTCCAGCACCTGTTCGATGGTTGTAATGCCCTTGGCGGCCTTTGACAGCGCGTTCATGCGCAATGTGCGCATGCCGCATTTCATCGCCATAAGTTTGATTTGGGTGCCCGACGCCCGGTTCATTACCAGGTCCTGGATTTCGGGATAGTTCGGCATGGCCTCGATAACGGCCACGCGGCCTTTGTACCCCGTGTTCTTGCATTTGGCGCAGCCGCGGCCCCGCACGAATTGCGGGGGGCCGTCTTCGTCGCTGGGTTTGTATTGAATCCGTTCGAGAACATCCTTTGGAACGTTGTGGATGGGTTCTTTGCAGTAGGAGCACACACGCTTGAGCAAGCGCTGCGCGGCGGCCAGTGCCACCGACGATTGCACCAGAAACGGTTCGACGCCCATATCGGTCAAACGCGGAAAAACGCCCGCCGCGTCGTTCGTATGCAGTGTGCTCAGCACGAGATGGCCGGTCAACGCCGCCTTTACGGCCACGTCGGCCGTTTCATGATCGCGGATCTCGCCCAGCATGACGATGTCGGGATCCTGTCGCAAAATCTGGCGCAGCGCCTCGGCGAAGGTCAGGCCGATTGCCGCGTGTGTCTGCACCTGGGTTATGCCGAATAGTTCGTATTCGATGGGATCCTCGACCGTGACGATGTTACGGCTGACCACGTTGAGTTTGTTGAGCGCACTGTATAACGTGGTGGTTTTTCCCGAACCGGTGGGACCTGTCATCAGAATCATGCCATGCGGCAGTTTGAGCGCGTGGTTGAAGGCTTCCATGGGTTGTTTCTCGAAGCCCATGCCTTCGAGGTCCAGGGTCAGGTTGCTCTTGTCGAGCACGCGCAGCACGACCTTTTCGCCGTATTTCGAGGGCAAATACGCCACGCGGAAGTCTATGTCGCGGTTGTTGTACCGGATGTGTATGCGCCCGTCCTGCGGCTTGCGGGTTTCGTCAATGCGGTTGCCGCTGAGAATTTTCAGCCGGGCAACCAGATTGCTTTGCAGATTTTTCGGCGGGCCCTTGGCCTCCTCGAGCGTGCCGTCCACGCGGTAGCGGACCCGGACGATCTTTTCGAACGGCTCGATATGAATATCGCTGGCGCCCAGTTCAAGGCCATTGAAAAGAATGAGGCGCACAAGGCGCTTGACGGGTTCGTCTTCCGCGCCCGCCTCCAAAGCGGAGACATCTTCGACCTGATCGTTTTCTTCAACGACTTCAAGTCCTTTTTCTTCCTTGTTCGCGGCCAGTAGTTCGTCGTACAGATCGTGCGCCTTGCCGCCGCCGTAGTTCTTTTCGATGGCCGCGAGCAATTCCGACTCGATGGCCACGACCGGCTCGATTTCGTAGCTGGTCAGCATCCGGAGATCGTCCAGCGCCATGATATTCAGCGGATTCGACATGGCCAGCGTAAGCACGTCGCCCGTTATCGAAATCGGCAGCATGGCATGCTGGCGCGCGAGGGTTTCCGGCACTTCGGCGAGGACATTCTTCGGAATGTTGTAATTACCCACCCGCATGTGGGGAATGCCGAGTTGCTCGCTCAGCGTGACGACCAGATCTTCCTCGGAAAGATATTTTCGCTCGACGAGAATATGCGCCAGATTCTGGCCGGTGGCGCGCTGAATGGCAATACATTCCTTGAGTTGCTCTTCAGTGACCAGGCCCTGTTCGAGCAGCAAATCGGGCAGGCGCCGCTTGATCGCTTTCGTTGCCATAATCCATTACCTCCAAACAGAGCATTATGCCTTATGAAGGCCGGAAGAAAAAACCGTTTCGCCGTTCGCTCATCATGCCGCCTCTTCGATTCCCAACTGGAGCAAAATGTCGTTGGCCGTTTCGGGTGTGACTTCCCCGTCCTGGAGATTCGCATACGCCATGATTTTTCGCAAGGCGCCGATCATCTTGCGCATGTCGTTCGTTACGCGCCGGGCCACCAGCGCCAGAATGTCACCCGGCAGCGTCACGCCGTTTTTGGCCGCCACCCGTTCCAGAATGGCCACGCGCGCTTCGAATTCGGGCGGGCGCACATTGGCCACAATGCCACCCGAAAAGCGCGATACCAGACGCTGTTCGAGCATACCGAGCCGGTCAGGGGGTTTGTCGCCCACGATAATAATCTGGCGGTTCTGTTGTTGCAACGCGTTGAACAGGTGAAAAAATTCCTCCTGCGCCTCGATGCGCCCTCCCAGAAACTGGATATCGTCGAGAATCAGCACGTCCCAGTGGCCGTAGCCGGCGCGAAATGCATCCATGGCGTCGTCGCGTTGGGCCTCGGCAAGGCGCGAGGCGAAGCGGCTCGCCGAAACATAACCGATGCGCGCGTCGGGATAGGCTTCCGCGATGGCGTTTCCAATGGCGTTGACCAGATGGGTTTTGCCGAGTCCGACATCGCCGTAAATGAAAAAGGGGTTGTATTCGCCGCCCGGCTGGCGGGCGACAGCCTGGCACAATTTCACCGTAAACGCGTTGCCTTTTCCGACCACGAAGGAGTCGAATCGGTATTCGTCCAGCAGATGGTCGGAATTGAAAGCGGCCGGAACATGATCACCGGACTCGAAACGGGCTTCGGAACGGACTACGCCGACGCGGTCCAGGGCCGGCGCATGCTTCTGGCGCTTGGCGCGTTCGGTGTCGCGCATTTCCAAATCGCGCAGGGCGGTGCGGGCCACCGTGGCGGCCTCGTTTCCGCGCAACGCCTCCTGAACGGCGGCGCGCAAGACGGCCTGGATTTCGTCCTGCGTTTTGGGTCTTGTGGCAGTCCGGTTGCCCAAGGCTTCCTGCATGGCGGAGGCGACGCTTTCCCGAATCATCGCGCCCAGATCCGGGTCCGCCATTTGCGCGGATGTGGTTTTCGCCGCCGCAGGCAGCGCCGCCATGGTTTCCCGCACGGCCTCGGCGACACTTTCGCGAATGGCGCGGCTCAAATCTTCCCGCGAAGGCGCCGGCATGGCCTTGGTCCCTACGGCCTGATCTTTTTTCCCCGATTGGCCGGCCAATAGATTGGCCATGGTTTCCTGGAGGAGGCCCCCCACGCTTTCCCGCACCATTTCCGTGATATCGGGCGCCGGAACGCCGGCATGGGCCTGTTGGACAGGAGTGGCCGGGATAGGAGGTTTCGGCGGCGCCATTTCTTGTTCCGTTTTTCGGATAATGTCTTCCGCGGCGGCATCCAGTTGGTTCAGCACTTCGGGCGCCGGTTCGCTGGTCTTGTCGAATTGCCGTTTGGGCCCCAAGGGGAGCGCATACTCGTCAAGATTCTGCTTGGCCGCGCCGAACATCCGCGCAAATACCGTCTTGAGATGTTGCCAATCGCACAATATCGGCTTGATACGGAGATCCGGGCATACTTTCTTGACTTCATCAAGCGCGGCGGTATCCAGCGGATTCACCATGGCGACGGTCAGGATTCGGCCCAGTTTATCAATGGGGATAAGGTCGTGGGCTTGGCACAATTCCTTGGGCACCAATTGGAGCACTTCCTTCGAGATGTCGTAATCGAGCAGGCTGATATGGGGAATCCGGCATTGCTTGACCAGACACAAGACGAGATCGCTCTGGCGGATATGGCCCATTTCAACCAGGATCTGCCCCAAAAATCCCCCACGTTCCCGCTGGTACGCCAAGGCCTCCTCCACTTGAGCCGGCGTGACCAGATGTTCCTCGACGAGAATGGCGCCCAGACGTTTCGGCGGCACGGCTGAAGGAGTTCCTTCCGCAAGCGTGCTTATTGGTTCCGAAGGTTCCGGCGTAACCGATGTTTGTCCGGAAGCGGCATCAGCCGGTTCCGTGGAATCCGGAGTGGTGTTGGCCGTCTGGGCGGCCCGTGATCGGAAACCTAACATGCCTCGCCGTTGTCCTCTTGCGTAAATCCTAGCACCATTTGGGTTTTGCATCAACCGTCTTCGATTACGCGCATGAGTACGAGGTGGGTTGCGAGCCTGGGAGATGGTACAGAAATGGCGAAATACGGGGCGCAGACTGTCGATCCTGATCGGATCCGCTGGAAGACCGCCTTTCTTGCGCAGACTCGACAGTCTGCGCCACGCGGCTGGGCGATCTTTTCACAAGGTCTGAAATGATTTCGGATCCGCAGGTATAACGGCATCGTCTTGACATCATGAATGGGAAATTCGATGACGATGACGAGCACGATAATGAACACCAGCACGTTGTGCGAGATCGGCAAGCGGGTGATTGGCTCGAAATTTGGATGTGTTTGCCCCCGCCGGCCATCATGCGTTTGACAAGTGTGCGGCATTGGCATAGGATACGCCTTTGGAGGGGCCAGACAGGCTCCGTAATGCGTATGTAGTAGATGAGAGAGGGCTTCCGGCCGTGGTTAAGAAAATCGTGCTTGTCGTTGTGTTGTGTTTGATAGCCGCCGTGGTGGTGGCGGCTTTGGTGGCGGACAGCAAGTTTGGGGTAATCTGGGGATCGCCGCGCATTCCCCACAGCACGCTGGTGAAACCGGAAACGCGCGCGATATTGTCGGTGGATGTGCCGCGCGCAAAGGATTTTATCAAGCGGCAATTCCTCAAGGATATCCCGGCGCCCGATGGCGTCATTCCCTATGCGTTGCCCTACGAGGCGGGCCTGATCGTTTCGCCGGACTATGTCTTGGGCGAGATGAACATGACGTTGTTTGTAAACGATCGCCGTCTGGCGCCGGTGATTGCCGAAAAGGCCAATGGATTCAAACTGCCGGCCCCTCTAAACGAATGGTTTCCGGAAAAAATGACCGCGAAGCAGCGCGGCCTTCTGCGGCGGGACGGCACGGCGAAAATGGACAAGTTGTTTCTGGCCAAGTTGAAGACCCTGTGGAACAAGCCGTCGCCCGGCGATACGTTGAAAATCGAAGGCGGGCACACGGTTGAACTGGTGCTGGACAACCGCGACGGGAGCCTCCTCGCGATGGCGTCGGCGGTGGCGTCCTCCAAGGGTTTCGATTTGAGCACCATCTTGACGGAAGGCCGGATGGGCGTGTTCACGAATATCGGATCGGTCCGGTTGCAGGGCGACATTCTTCCGGACGATTCGATCAAGTTATTGTTGGCCATCGAGTGTACGCCGGAAGCGGAGGAGGCCATGGCGAAGGTGCTGGGCATGGCGCTTGAAATGGGCTTCAACCAGCTTCAGATGATGGCCAAGATGAAGGGCATCTCCATCGAGGGCAAGGCGGCGGTGGAAGGCAAGCGGGTCAGGGGCGAGTATACCGTGGCGAACGTGATTGAACTCCTGAATTGAAGCGGGAACAAACGGCGGGCCGCAAACGGTTGGCGTTGCAGGCGCGCGAACGGAAAAAAGGAACTCGGCGATGAAAAAGGCAAGGCGAATACACGGGATGGCGCTCGCATTCGTATTTTTGTTTGGAGCGCTTGGCGGGGTGGCATGCGGCGCGTCGGACCACCCGCTGCTCGGCAAGACCGCGCCGGCGCTGTCGCTCGACCTTATGGGCGGCGGCAAACTCGACCTTGAGGCGATCAAGGGCAAGGTGGCCGTCATGGATTTCTGGGCGACGTGGTGTCCGCCATGCCGCGCCGCCATGCCCGTCTATGTCCGGGTAACCGATAAACTGAAAGAAAAGGGCGTGGTGTTTTACGGCGTCAACCTGAAGGAGACGCCCGAACAAATCAAGGCCTTTCAGGAAAAGAACAGTCTGAAGTTCTCCGTGGCGCTCGACAGCAAACTCGAAGCGGCCAAACTGTACGGGGTTGAAAGTATTCCCCAGTTGGTGATCGTCGGCAAGGACGGCATAATTGAGGCGGTGCATGTGGGCATGGCGCCCGACGCCGAAGAAAAACTCACGAAAGAACTGGAAACCCTTCTGGCCGGCAAGAGCCTCGTCAAGAAAGACGAAAAAAAGTAGCGATTACACCCGCGCGGTGAAGCGGTCGAGGAGAACCGCGGCCAGGATGACGAGGCCGAGGATCACCTGCTGGCCGAAACTTTCGACGCCGATCCAGTTCAGGCCGCTGTTGAGCACCGATACGATCAGCAGGCCGATGAAGGTGCCGGGGATGGTTCCACGTCCGCCGCTGAGGCTCGTTCCGCCGACCACGACCGCCGCAATTACGCTCAGTTCGTCGCCGAGGCCGGACTTGGGGTCGCCGCTGCCAAGCTTGGACGAGGCAATCAGGCCGCCCAGCACGGCCAGCATGCCGCACATCATGTAGACGACCGTCTTGACGCGTGCGACGGGCACGCCGCTGAGGCGGGCGGATTCCTCGTTTCCGCCAATCGCGCGGACGTGGCGGCCGAATCGTGTCGCATTGAGCAAAATCCCGCCCAGGACAAATACGGCGAGCATGACCAGCACACCCAAGGGAATCAGATCGAATAGGCGGTAACGGCCCAGAATCGTATAGACGGAAGGCAGCGGTGCGATGGGCTGGCCGCCCGCCAGAATGTAGCCCAGCCCGCGCAACGAACTCATAAGGGCGAGCGTCGCAATAAAGGGGGGCACATGGACGCGCGTGACCAGCAAACCCGTCACCCCGCCACACAAAGTCCCCACGGCCAACGCCGCCGTCCAGCCCGCCAGGATCCACGGCATAGGCGGTTCGCCGCCCCATCGCACAATCCAGGCCGCGACGATGCCGCCGAACGCGATCAGGGAGCCGACGCTCAAATCTATGCCGCCGGTCAGGATGACAAAAGTCATACCGACCGACAGCACGCCGTACACAGCCGATTGATTGAGAATGTTCACGAGGCTCGCGACGGACAGGAAGGGCGGACGCTCCCGGTATTCCGCGGCAACCGCGAATACGACGCATTCGATGACGATGGCCGCCAGCAGAAAACCATACGCGCCCAGAAAGCGCCGAATGTTCCCGGTCATCCGTCTGCCTTTGCCGTTTCCAGCGCGGCGCCCGTGGCCAATTGCATGATGCGCTCTTGCGTGGCCTCGGCGCGGCTCAACTCGCCGGCCAGCCGCCCCTCGTGCATGACAAGGATCCGGTCGCACATGCCGAGCACTTCGGGCAGTTCGCTCGATATCATGAGAATACAGGCGCCGCGCCGCGCCAGATCGTTCATGAGTTTGTAGATTTCGACTTTCGCGCCGACGTCAATCCCGCGGGTCGGTTCGTCGAAAATCAGGATCTTTGATTCCGTGAACAGCCACTTCGCGAGCACGACCTTCTGCTGGTTGCCGCCGCTGAGATTCTGCACGGACTGTTCGATGGACGGAGTCTTGATTTGCAGTTCCTTGACGTATTGCCCCGTTATGGCGCGTTCGCGGCGGCGGTCCACGAACAGCACGCGCACCAGCGATTTCAAGTTCGCCAAGGTCGTGTTTTCGCGGACCGTCATGCCGAGCACGAGTCCCTGGCCTTTGCGATCCTCGGTCAAAAGGCCGATACCTTGCCGGATCGCGTCCTGCGGCGAGGCGACGGTCACCGGCTTGCCGTCGAGCGTCAGGGTTCCCGCATCGGGCGCGTCCGCCCCGAAAATCGCGCGCGCCACTTCCGTCCGCCCCGCGCCGACGAGACCGGTGAGGCCGACGATTTCGCCCGCACGCAACGAGAAGGACACATTCTGGAACACACCCCGACGCGAAAGGCCCTCGACGCGCAACCGTTCCGCTCCCGGCGTGAAGACTTCCTTGGGAAATTCATCCTTGAGTTCGCGCCCGACCATCATGCGGATGATATCGTCTCGCTTGAGATCGCAGACGGCGTGCGTGCCGATATATTGTCCATCACGCATGACAGTAAGCCGGTCGCCGATTTCGAAGATTTCCTCCAGGCGGTGCGAAATGTAGATAAGGCCGATGTCCTGCCGGCGCAATGTGCGAATCAGATCGAACAACGCGCGCAGTTCGTGATCGGTGAGGGTCGCGGAGGGTTCGTCCATGACGATAATCTTCGAGTTGAACGAAATGGCCTTGGCGATCTCGACCATTTGCTGCTGGGCGACGCTGCACTCGTTGACCGGTTTTCGGACGTCAATTTCGACCCGGATGCGGCCCAGCACCTCGCGCGCGTCGGCATACATTTTGGACCAGTTGATGAAGGGCGTCTTGCCGATGCGCGGTTCGCGGCCCAGAAAGATGTTTTCGGCGACGCTCAGGTAGGGGCTGAGATTGAATTCCTGGTAGATCATGCTGATGCCGAGTTGCTGCGCGTGATGCGGCGAGTGGATATCCACCAGATCCCCGGACAACAGAATCTCGCCGGAATCCATCGGCTGCGCGCCGGAGAGGATTTTCATCAGCGTGGACTTGCCCGCGCCGTTTTCCCCGACAAGGCAATGCACCTCGCGGGGGCGCAGGTTGAACTGCACGTTGTCGAGCGCGAGCACGCCGGGAAACCGCTTGGTGATATTGCGCATTTCGAGAACGAACTCGCTCATTTCGACGACTCCGCTTTCAGGCTGGCCTGGTCAATGATATCCACTTTGACGGGAATGACGGGCGGCACCGGCTTCCCGGCGAGATACGCCGCGATGGCCTGAATGGCCTGCCGTCCAATTTCTTTTGGATGCTGGACGGTGTCGGCTTTGAGCGCCGTGCCTTTGAGAATGGCTTCACGCGCTTCAGGCGTGCCGTCATAACCGACGATGATGATTCGGTTTTGCGCGCCGGCGGCTTCTACGGCGGCCAGCGTGCCCAAGGCCGAGTCGTCATTGATGGCGAAGATACCGTTGAGATCGGGATTGGCCTGCACGAGGTCCTGCGCGGCGCGGAAGGCCTTATCGCGCTGGCCCTCGCCGGGCACCTTCTGCACAATGCGGATATCCGGATACCGGGCGATGGCTTTTTCGAATCCCGCGACGCGATCCTGCACCGACGCGACGGCGGGATGATCCACAATCGCGACTTTACCCTTGCCGCCCATGGCCTTGGCCAGATACTCTCCCACCAGTTCGCCGCCCATCACGTTGTCCGAGGCGATATGCGAAACCACATTGGCGCCATGCGCCGCGATGTCCACCGTGAACACGGGGATTCCCTTCGCGCGCGCGTCCGCGATGACAGGCGCAATGCCCGCGGAATCGTTCGGCGCCACAATCAGCGCATCCACTTTCTGGATGACAAAGGTTTCAATGTGGTTGTTCTGCTTGCTGCTGTCGAAATCGGCGTATTGCAGAATGAGTTTGAATCCGTGCTTGCGGCATTCTTCCTGCAAAGCCGACACCATGTCCTGGTAGAAAACGTGCGTCTGCGTGAGCAGCGCGGCGCCGATCGTCTTGCCGGCCGAAACCGCCGGGACGGAGGAATCCGCCGGCGGATTCGGACGTCCACAACCGGTCGCCTGCCATACAATCGCCAAGGCCGCCATGGCCAGCGCAATTCGTCGTCCCATATACATTTCTCCATCCCTGTGACGTTGTGCGCGCATCTTCCCTTCACACAATCGGGCGATGCGCGAAAAGTCTCATCACGCCTGAACCCATCGGCGTGACCTCTCGCCGGTGCGAATAAATTTTCGCGGTCTTGGCGTCTGTGAAAAAAGCCCGAACCTGTGGCGCCGACTGTCCCGTCTGCGTAAAAAGGTTTGGGGGTATGCCTGCGCAGACTCGACCCTCTGCGCCACGGGTTTTGTCATTTATTCACAACCTCTCAGGGCGCGAATTCGTATGCGCCCATGTCGTATTCCGATCCGTCGCCGGTGGCGGCGCCAAGGCCATCGCCGTCCAAACCACGCGCCACGCCGAGAATATCCGTCGAAACCGATCCCAGTCCGGGAACATCCGCAAACCGGCCGGCGTCTATGCCCGGCGAACCCGCCTGCAAGGCATAGGGATTGGATCCGGTTCCAACGAACACCGGCGCGGCCTCGATATTGCCGATGCCGGAGAATCCGTTCCGAATCAGGCTGTACGTCACCGTATAGGATGCGTCGGGCACGAGCGGCAATTCGAATATGCCGGGATTCCACAGGATGCAGTTGCCGATTCGTGCGGTCGCCCCGGGTTCGTTTCGGACGGCTTGGGCGGTGAAACCGACGCCCGTGTTGTTCACGATCGTGCAGTTGGTGACGACCGCCGCCGCCGCGCGGTTGTGTATGCCGGCTCCGTTACTCGCGGTATTGTTTACGATGACGCAGTTGGCGATAATCGGCGCCGAACCCTGGTCGTTCCCGATGGCGCCGCCAACCGCCGCCTCGTTTCCGATAAAGAACGAACGCTCGATTAGCGGTTTTGCGCCGGATCCGTTGAGAATTCCCGCGCCCATTCCGTCGCAGCGATTGTCCACAAAACGGCAGTCGGCGACGCGCGGATCCGCTTCGCCGTTGTTGAACATGCCCGCGCCGCCCTGGCGCGATTCGTTGTAATAGAACGCCGAACTGGTGAACAACGCCAGGGAGGTCTGATTGAAGACGGCGCCACCCACGGAAGCGTAGTTGGCTTCGAAGGAACAGTTCATAAACGCGGGCGATCCGCCGGCATTGAACAGCGCGCCGCCGGAACCCGAGTCCGTCGTGGAATTTGAAATGAAAACGCACCTATCGAAGACGGACGATCCGTCAGAATTGAACGCGGCCGCGCCCCATTCCGCCGAATTGAACATGAACATGCAATTGCGAATCGTGGGCGAACCCGACGGGGTATACAGTCCGCCGCCGTAATCGCTGGCATGGCCGCGCAACAGGAGGAAACCGTCCAGGATCGCACCGTCGGCGCCAATGACGCACCGCCGCGTATCCTCGCCGTCAATAACGGTCTCCGCGGGGTCCGTACCCCGTTGTTCGCGGACCGTCTCCGTTCCGGCAAAGCCGCCGTACACCGCCACGCCCGGCGCAAGCGTAAGCACCGCGTCGCCCGCGTCCGTGTAGACGCCCGCCGCCACCCACACCTCGCCGATGCCGTCCGAAGCCGCATCGTCCACGCCCTGCTGCAGGGTGGCATAGGCCGTTGCCCATGACAAACCGTCGTTCGTGCCGCCGACGTTGCGCGCATCCACATGCACGGGTTTCTTCACTACGACGCAGCCGGTACGCGCCATGGCGTTCGTGCCGATCGAGGTCCTGACCGTCAACGTCACGTTGTACGTGCCCACTTCCGCGTAGACATGCGACGGATTCGCGAGACTGCTGGTTCCGCCGTCGCCGAAATCCCACGTCCATTGCGTAATCGGGGCGCCGGCCGGCCATGAAAGATCGCTAAACACTACCTCCAACGGTGCCACGCCCTTGACCGGCGTTGCGTCGAAGATGGCCGCGGGAAGGCCTTGGGCGCGAATTTCGAAAGCGCCGCGGTCGGCCCGGCCGTTCTGGGGCCGCGCCACGCCGAGGCGATCCGTCGCGGGGACGCCCTGCAACGCGCCCGTGTCCATACATGGCGAGGTGTAGCCGATGCGCAGATCGCCGCCGGCCAGATTTGCAAATTTCGGATTGGCGTTGATATTGGCCACACCTATATACCCGCCCTGGACATCACAATAGGAAAACTGGGCGTCGTCTTCGAGATTGGCGATTTCATCGGGCGCGTCGGCCCAGAAGATGCTGTTGACCACGGTCGGGGCGGCCTTGTTGTTGCGCATTCCGCCGCCCGCCTGCGCCGCGACATTGCCGCCGAACGTGCAACTGTCCACGGTGGGCGTCGAGGCGCGTCCCCAGTTGTACAGGCCCGCGCCCCACCCCGCCTTGTTGTTCCAGAACACGCAATTCGTAAACGTGGGCGAAGCGTTGTTGACCGATGCGCCGCCGCCGTTGCCCGACGCGTCGTTGCGGCCAAAGGTGCACCGGCTCACGGCAATCGCCGAGCCGAGGCTCGCAAACAGACCCGCGCCCTGCGAACTGGTATTGCCGTTGAAGGTACTCTCCGTAATCGTGCCTTTTCCGCCACGCAGGAATATTGCGCCGCCGGACGAACCGGAATTCGACGTAAAATCGCACTTTTCGATAACGGGACTCGCCGCGTCGAAGAACAATGCGCCGCCGTCGCGGCCCGCCGTATTACTCGTGAGCGTGCAACGCGCAAGCGATGCCGATCCGCCGTCGGACGACATCACGCCACCGTCGTTCGACGCTTCGTTGTTCGTGAACGTGCAATCCGCGATTACCGGCGAGGCATTGGCATTGGCGATGGCGGCCCCGTTGTTTCGGGCCGTATTTCCGCTGAACACGCAGGATTTGATGGACGGCGACGAATCCAGATTCCGGACGGCGCCGCCCGATCCGGTGGCGCTGTTTCCGGTGAACGTGCAATTTTTGATGGCCACCGAGGAACCGGCGCGCGTGTATAGCGCTCCGCCTTCGGTGGCGGAGTTGTTGGTGAAGGAACAGTCGGACACTTCGCCTTCCGTGCCGCTGCTGAACACGGCGCCGCCCGATGCGCTTTCGTTTTCCGTAAAGGCGCATCGCTCGATGGTGGGCGCGCCGCTGCTGGAAAACACCGCGCCGCCGTAACCGCCTTCGGTGGATCGATTGCCCGTGAAGACACAATCCTCGATAATGGGCGACGCCGAGGTGTTGAATATCGCCCCGCCCCACTGCGCGGTGTTGTCGGTGAACGTGCAATGCGCGATGGTCGGCGAGGTCTCCGAATTGTAAACACCGCCGCCATAATCGGCCGCGTGCCCGCGGGTGATGGTAAAGCCGTCCAGCACGGCGTCATCGGCGCCTATAACGCCCCGCCGCTTCTGTTCACCGTCAATTACCGTGGCGAGTTCGTCCCAGCGGCGTTGATCGCGGGCGGTTTCATTGCCCTCGAACCCGCCGTAAACCAGGACGTTTTCGCGCAGCGTCACAACCGTATCGCCGGTTCCCGTATACGTTCCCGCGGCCACCCATACCTCGCCCGCTTCGGCATCCGCCGCTTTTTCGATGGCGGGTTGGATCGTCTTGAACGCCGTTTCCCACGACATGCCGTCTTCGGTTCCCGAAACATTGCGCGCGTCCACCCGTATCGCCGTATTGACCGTCACGGCATTGGCGACCATTTTCGTATGGGATCCAAGGGAAGTGGTGACAGTCAGCGTGACCGTATAGACGCCGGCCTCGGTATAGGTATGGGTGGGATTGCGAAGGATACTCGTTGCGCCGTCGCCGAAATTCCACGCCCATGCCGTAATCGGCGCGCCGCCCGTCCAGGATTCGTCGGTGAATTGCACCCGCAGAGGCTTGGCGCCGATGCCCGGTTCAACGGTAAAAAGGGCCTGCGGCGGACCCGAAGCCGTCACCTCGTATGCGCCGATGTCTATTCCGCCGCCCTGCGGCCGCGTCACGCCCGCAAAATCCACCGCGGGTGCGCCTTCGGCGGTTCCGGCGTCCACGCAGGGTGAATTGGCGGAGATGCGCAGGTCGCCGCCCGCCGCATCCGCAAAGATCGGATCGGCGTCTATGTTGGTGTTTTCCGCGCCGGCATGGCCGCCTTCGATGTTGCTGTTGGAGGCTATGACCATGTCGCCGTCGAACGACTCGCTCTTGTTGCCCCATACAATGCTGTTCGTTACACGCGGACCGGCGTTGAACGAATAGACGGCGCCCCGCCGCGCCTCATTTCCGGTAATCGAGCAATTCATCAGCCGGGACGCGCCATACCCGTCGAACAACGCGCCGCCCGCTCCGTTCGCCGCCTTGTTGCCATAGAACAGACAATTGACGGCGTTGATGGACGCACTGGCGTTGTAGACCGCGCCGCCGTCCAGCGCTTCGTTGTTCCGCAGAACGCAGTTCGTCATCTTGACCTGGGCACCGTAATTGAACATCGCGCCGCCCTTGTAGGCGGTGTTACCTTCGAAGATGCAATTCGCGACCTGCGGCGAGACGCCGTAGTTGTACATGCCCGCGCCATTTCCACTGGCTTCGCCCTGGGTCGCATCCGCTTTTCCGCCGGTGATGGTGAAGCCGTCCAAGAGGGCGCCTTCGGCGCCGAGAATCACATGCCATGCCGCCTTGCCCGACCACGATTTCGATCCGTCAATGACAGTGGGATGGGCGGCGGGATTGCGCTGGCTCCGTTCCTTTTCCGTGCCGGCAAATCCGCCGTACAGGGCGATATTTTTCGCCATGACGAGCGAACCATTCGCCGCGCTGGCGCGGATTTCGTCGTAGGTTCCACCGGCCACCCAGACCTCGCCGACGCCGTTTTCCCGTGCGGCGTCTATGCCGGATTGGATGGCATGGAACGCTGTCTTCCACGTCTTTCCGTCACGAACGTTGCTTGGATTGTTCTTGTTCACATAGATGGCTTTTCCATAGGGCACGAACGGACAACCCGTAAGGACTGCCGCCAGCAATCCCAACAGCACGATGATGTGTGGCTTACTCGGACGCATTCCTATCCCCTTACCTTGTATCCGGCGCAAAACCGAGCGCCGTACGCCATCCAGCCAAACTTCTTCAACCTAAATATTATGAATAATCAAGGGCGGCGGTCAAGAAATCGTCCGCACGTTCCCGGTGATTTCAAATGTTCTTTAACAGACTCTCCCGCGCCCGGGCGGGATCCATCGCGGGCGTCGCCTCGATCAGGGTGCGCGTGTGGGCATGCCGGGGCTGGCTGAACACGTTTTCCGTGGCGCCGATTTCAACGATCCGGCCCCCTTGCATAACCGCCACGCGGTGCGCCAGATGCCGCACAACGGCCAAATCGTGCGAAACCAGTATGACCGCCAGCCCACGCGAGCGGATCAGATCCGACAGCAGATTGAGAATCTGCGCCTGGACCGAAACGTCCAGCGCGGAGACCGGTTCGTCGGCGATAATCAGCCGTGGCTCCAGCGCCAATGCGCGGGCAATCGCGATACGCTGGCGCTGGCCACCGGAAAACTCGTGCGGATACTTGCGCGAAAAACGCCCCGCCAGCCCCACCTGTTCCATTAGTTGCGCGACTCGTCCAGCCAGATCGCGCCGCGTAACGCGGCCATGCACACGAAGGGGCTCGGCAAGTGTGTCAAAAACCGTCATACGCGGGTTCAGCGAGGAGTACGGATCCTGAAAAATCATCTGGAGCCGCGGGCGCAACCTGTTCAAGAGGCGCCGCGGCAGGCCGGCAAGATCCACGCCCTCGAACCGGATACGTCCGGCGGTCAGCGGCACAAGCCGCATGACGGCGCGTGCCAAGGTCGTTTTGCCGCATCCCGATTCACCGACCAGCCCCAGCACCTCGCCTTCCGCTACCGAAAGGTCCACGCCGTCAACCGCGCGAATGAATGAGGAGCGTTTCGCAAAATGAACCTTGGCTCCCTCGATTTCGAGCAATGCAGGAATCGCCTCAAACATGGAAATGCCCGAATTATGTGGCGCGGACTGTCTTGTCTGCGCTGATATCACGCTTGTCTCGCAGACTGGACAGTCTGCGCCACGATCTTGCCGGAATCTTTTGACAAGACTCATATCTCGCCCCGTTGCACGCGCAGGCAGGCGCTGGCGCGTTCTAGGTCCATGGGCAGCAGATCGGGTGTTTCACGGCGGCATCGTTCGACCGCATGCGCGCAACGGGGAGCGAACGGGCAGCCGGTAACCGGACGTAGCGGATCGGGTGGCATGCCGGGTATCGTATACAGCGTCTTGCGCGCCGCGTCCAACGATGGAACCGCGTCCATCAGCGCTTGTGTATAGGGATGCCGTGGTTGCCGGAACAATGCGTCCACCGGCGCGGATTCGACAATGCGCCCCGCGTACATGATCAATACGCGATCACAGACGCCCGCCACCACACCGAGATTGTGGGTTATCAGCAGCACCGACAAGTTGCGCGCGCGCTGCGTCCGCACGATGAGCGACAGAATTTGCGCCTGAACCGTCGTGTCCAGCGCCGTCGTCGGTTCGTCGGCCAGCAGCAGGGCGGGTTGCAACATCAATGCCATCGCGATCGTCGCGCGCTGACGCATGCCGCCGCTGAATTCATGCGGATACGATCGCATGCGGTCCGCCGCGTCCGGTATTCCGACGGATTCCATCATTTCCGCGGCCCGCGCCCACGCCTCCGCGCGCGAACAGCCCTCGTGAACCCGCAACGGCTCGGCAACCTGATCACCGATGGTCTTATACGGATTCAGCGCCGTCATCGGATCCTGAAAAACCATGGAAATGCGCCGCCCGCGAATCCGCCGCAATGCGGCGTCGCCGCAACGAAGCAGATCGAGTCCGTCGAAATGCGCTTCACCCGATTCAATGCGGCCCGGCGGCATCGGAATCAGCCGTAACAACGCATAGGCCGTGACGCTCTTTCCCGATCCCGACTCACCGGCCAGCCCCACCGTTTCCCCTTTTCCGATTCCAAACGATATACCGTCCACCGCGCGCGCCACGCCGTTGCGCGTGTGAAAATGAACCCGCAAGTCCCGAACGTCCAGCAACGACTCCATGATTCTCACTCCAGGACGTCATCATAAGATTCCAATCAAAAAAATCCAAGCCGGAATTTGAACGTGTTGCCGGACGGAATACGGCGCCCAAGCCTCGCGAAGGAACTACGGTGGCGATTATCTCCCACGCCGGTGGACTCGAAACGTTTCAAAAGAAATTCCAGGCCGGATCCCGGTTGAACCGTTATGTTCGCGGATCGCCAAGCAAAATAGTGCGGCCTTCCGCCGCTGAATCGAATACGGCCTGAATCACCTGCATATAGCGCAAACCATCCTCGAAATCGGGGTGATAAGGCCGGCCTTCCCGGATGGCGGCGATGAAATCGCGTTCAACGCGCCAGTTCGCCACGTCGTAGGCGTCTTCGGGAAGGATGGCGATCCGCTCGGAATCATTCGGTGTCCGCCGCACGGTGGCCGTGTCCGAAGCGATGTCGTAGTGGATGGTCGCACGGGATCCGTGTATTTCAATGGTGTCTGAACCGCCGGCGACGACTCCGCTGAAAAAATAGTGCGCGGGAATCCCTGATTCCATTTCCGCATGGATCATAATCTGGTCGGGAATTCGCACGGGCATGCGGCGGCCTTCGGCGTCCATGCGTTCGGGTGTGAACGTCTGCATCCAGGCCTGAACCGCGCGTGTCCAGCCGAACCAGCGATGGACGACTTCCACAAACATGCCAAGGGTCAGCGTGTTGAGACCGCTGAGGCGGTGGTCCTTGCGCCAGTTCATCGGGGCATTGGGATCGGCGTAGGCGTCCGAAAAACTTTGGGCGCGGACACACCGCACTTCACCTATCCGGCCTTCCCTCAGCCAGCGCGCCATCGTGGCGTCAACCGAAAGGCCGAACGGCACCGGACACAGCGCCGCCACGCGCCCCGACTTCCGCGCGGCCTCATACATCAACCGGGCCTCAGCCAGATTCATCGCCATGCGCGCCTGGCAAAACACATGCTTGCCGTTTTCGATCGCCGCAAGGCTTATCGGGCAATGCATGTACGGCCATGTTCCGATGAAGACGGCGTCAAGATCGTCGCGGCCGACCAGTTCCTGCCACGAATCGCAAACGTCCGGGATGCCGAATTCCCGCGCGGCGGCTTCGCCCGACGCGCGCGTCCGGTTGGCCACGGCCGCGATTTCGACGCCTTCGATGCGTTTCAGACCGGGCACATGCCGTTGGCGGCAAATTCCGCCCAGTCCCACGAATCCCACACGAATGGTTTTCATTCGTTCGTCTCCTTGATGGTCTTTGCGACGGCGTCCACCTGATCGTAAAGGCGTTGCAACGATCCGTCGTTGTGAATAATCCAATCCGCGCAGGAAGTCTTCCGTTCGGGCGGAGTTTGCGCCCGAATGCGCCGAAGCGCCTCCTCGCGGTCGAGATGACGCAACGCGACCAACCGGTTTATACGGTCCGCTTCGGGGCACAACACAAGAATCAAGCCCTGTAAATAATCATCCCGGCGGCCTTGTTCCGCAAGCAACGCCGCTTCCACCAACACCACACGGTGGCCTGATTCCGCCAGGGCGGCGCATCGCCGGCCGATTTCCATTGTGATCAGGGGATGGGTAATGGCGTTCAACTGTTCCAGCCGTTCAGGATGGCCGAACACTTTCGCCGCCACACGGGCGCGATCAATGCGGCCATCGGCGAGGATATCTTTCCCAAGGGCATCCAAAACGGCACGTTCCGCCGCGCCGCCCGGCGCGATCAACGCATGGGCTATTTCATCCGCATCGAGAACGGGTATGCCGTTTTCGAAAAAGCGGCAGCCTGCTTCCGACTTCCCGCAACCGATTCCGCCTGTCAATCCGATGAGCCGCATGGGCTGATACCATCCTTCCTGAAATAGCGGAAAATAGTTTCATTCTGGATTCGGTTATCAAAATCCGAGTCCTGCGCGCAAACAGTGGACATCATGGATCTTGTGGACGAAATGAACAAGAAAGCCCATTCCCTTCGGATGAAGTCCGCTGTGTCCACGAAGTCCACGACACCCTGTTCCGTTCGTAGTCCAGCCTTTAGGCTGATGAAATCCGCTGTGTCCGCAAGGTCCGCGACGTCCAGAAGTTCGAACATAGAATCCGATCATGACTACCGAATCCAGGTTCATCCTTGCATGTTGCCGGGATCGATTGGCGATCGCCCGCCCGGATTTCGGCTTTCGATAAACCACGGACGCCTTACACGGACGAAGTATACACCATGTCGAAGTTTCCTGCGGCACAGCAGGTAGAACCTGCGTGAAAAGGATGCGGACTGGCAATGCTGAAGAAGGGTTGATACACTTGATGACAATGGCCGCCTGCCCATGAGTGCGTGGCAATGGTAAACGGCGCATCGGGCCGGCCGCTCAACATCGGGACGAATTGCCATACGATGCCGGCAAACAAGGAAACCGAACGGAACGGCGCAAGCCACGAAGACGATTTTCTTCTGGATCCTTCCTTGCTCGATGCGCTGGTTCAAGACGCTCACGCCGGGGAATCCGGCGCGGGCGATGTCGGCGAAGCGGTTTTGTCTTTGTCCAAGGGCGATATCGAAGCGCTTCTGAACAACGAGGAACTTGGGCAGGCCGGCGCCGAAAAAGCCATGGAATCGGAAATGATCCTGACGCCACGCCCTTCTCCGGCGGTGGCGGAACGCGGCGATATAGACGCGTTGATCGCGGGCGCGCCCGCGGCTTCGTCGTCCGCGGATCAGGAAAGCGCGGTCTCGCAGGAAATGATAGACGCGCTGATTATGGCCGCCTCGCGCGATGAAAATGCGCCGCCGCCAAAGCATGTCGAACCTTTGCAGGAACCGGCGAAATCCCCCAGACCCCCTAAAACAGAGAAAAAATCGGAGGCGGCGCCGGATCGCCAAACCGCCGGCGCCGGAACGCAAGAAGCCGGACCGCAATCCCTGCCAGAGCAAGCGCCGATTACCCAGAGGCAGGGCAAACTGCATCGCGGCGTGAAACGGCCTCGTATGCCGCGTATGCCGCGTATGCCTCATATACCGCGTATTTCGCTTCGGGGAAATCGGGCTCGGGCCATTGCATCCCTGGGGGTAACGGTACTGGTTACGGCCGCAACTTTCGCTTATTTGAAAGCCCACCAGGAGCGCACGCCGGCATTCGAGCCGGTCGAACGGATTGCCGCGCTGATTCCCGAACCGGAAGTCTTGTCTGAACCCCCACCGACAGGAACCGGCGCCGTCCCGCCGGGATCGCCGGGCGGACTTGCGCCGTCGCTTACGGGCACGCAGGCCGACAAGGCCTTCGAGTCGCTTCGCGCGGACTTTTTATCACTGGAATCTAATGCCGCGCCGTCATCCATCGAAGCGATGCACGCACGCCTTACTGATTTCATTCTCGCCGTCCCCAGCCACCCGCGGCTGGCCGAAATTTATCAATGGAAAGCCCAACTTTACGAGCGCGAGCAACGGATTGCCATGGCGCGCGAAATGTATAAAATCATCCTTGCGCGGTTTCAGGAAATTCCCAATCCCGACGCCGTCTTTCTGGGCGCCGCCAAAGCCGCCGTCGCACTGAACCAACCGTCGGACGCCATGCGTTTTGCGCGGCGGTTGCTTGACGAATACCCCGGATCGCCGTTGGCGCCGGAAGCGGAATTGGTTCTTGCAGACGCCTATGCCGCCTTGGATCGCACCGGTGACGCCTGCACGATCTGGTCGCGTATTGTACAAGCCGATTCCGCGTCACAGACTGGCAAGCGGGCCGCGGAACGCCTGGGTAAAACGCTCATCGAACAAGGACGCTTCGCCGACGCCGTCCAGTTGCTGGAGCCGCTCGTGAATGCGGCGGAAAGCGCCGAAGGCAATGAGAAACGCTATTGGCTGCTGGCGCGGGCATACCGGGGCGTTGGCCGGCTCGAAGAGGCGAGGCGCCGCTTGAACGACATTCTGACGTTCTTCGGGCAATCGGACGTCATCCCGGACGCCATGGTCGAATTGAGCCAGACGCTGGACGAATTAGGGTTGCGATCCGACGCCGTTCAGATCGCGCTGGATGCCGCGCAACGTTACCCGCGCAACGCGGCGGTATTGCGCAACCAGGGAAATCTGCTGGCGGAAGAAGGAAACAAACGTGAAGCCGCGGAGGCGCTCCTGGCCGCGCAATCCGCCGGCATGAAAGATCCGAACCTTTTATTGGATGCGGCGCGCCATTATCGCGCCGCGGAGGATTTGTCTAAGGCCGAAGAAACCTACGCGCGGCTGCTGCTGGAATTTCCCCGCGCGCCCATGGCGCTCGAAGCGGAAATCGAATGGGCCGAGGTCATGTGTGCGCGCGGCCAATCGGCAAAGGGCATCCAGCGGCTTGAAACCCTTCTGGCCTCCTTGTCCGATGGTCCAAAACGGCTGCCTGTTTTATTTTCCATGGCCAATGTATACCAGGGTCTTGGCTTGAAGACGCGCACAGCGGACATCTATCGCCGGATAGCGGGACTGTCGAATGAGCCGGAAGTGTTGGCGCGCGCGGCGGCGGCGTTGTTCGACGCGGGCGCCATTGACGAGGGACTTGCGGTGGCGGATCGCGTGGATCGCGGCAAGATCTCCGAAAAGACCGCCTGCGAACTCCTGATGAAGCAGGCCGCCGCGCTCGAACCCGCCAATCCCCAGCGGGCGTTCGACTGCGTCGAAAAAGCCTACACAGACTATCCCAGCCAGCGGACACCGGCTATCGAACGCAAACTGATGGCCGTATATGCCGCCCGTGACAATGCCGCCGGCGCGGACGAACTGCTGGCGTCCATCGAGGCGCAAGTCCGGGAGACACCTGCCGACGCCCCCCGTTTGCGCCATGCAGCGGCCATTTGGGCCGACCATCTCTACGACAAGAAAGACTATCGCGGGGCTTCGGACTGGTATGCGCGGGCGGTTGGAGAAGAAACCACCCGCGATCCAGAGGCGGCATGGGCGGCCTATCAACTGGGCAATTCGTTGCTGAAACTCGGCGATCTGGCCGGCAGCGCGGCGGCCTTCGATCGGGTGGCCGCTTCGGGCGGAGAATGGGCGCGGGACGCGCAAATCAAGGCTGCCTACGCCCGCATTACGCTGCGTACACGCGGCCAGCCCGTTCCGCCGATGGCGTCGGCGCCCGGAGGGCGCCGCTGATGGCCGGCGCATCCCTTGTTGAACGGGTCCGCAGCCATTTGGAACGGCAGGCGGCATGGTTTGAAAACGTTCTCGGGGAATTGGAAAACCTTCGGCTGGATGACGATGGTTTGGCGGACGCCATGCAGACAATCGCCCGCCGCGCGGAAGAACAGGCGCAATGGGACTCGGCGCAGGCGCGGCTTATGGAGGAATGGCGCCGTGCCTCCGTTTCGGTTTCCGAGGCGGATCGCGCGGACATTCGCGATCGATCGAATCATGTGCGGGCGCTAGCGGATCAGGTAAGCGCCGCGTACCGGCGCATGGCCGGGGAAGTCGAAACAAAAAAAGCGTGTGTCGCCCGGCAATTGGCCGAATTGAGCCGCGGACGTGAATTGCTGCGGCGGCAGTATGTCGAAGATACCAGCGGCTGGCTGGTGGACAAAAAGGCGTAGGACACCGAATGACAGCCCCAAAAATAATCGGGCGAATAAAGGGACGGGGTCGCTTTGCCCATGGTTGAGCCCGGCGAAGACGTAAAAGCGCTCAAGGAAGCCTTCGATCTGTTCACACGTTCGACGCAGACGCTTGAGGACGCCTACCGGCGTCTTGAAGCGCGGGCGCGCGAACTCGGCCTCGAATTGGCCGCGAAGAACCAGGAACTCGCGCTAACGATTGATTACCTCAACTACATCCTCGAAAGCATGTCCGACGGCGTCATCGCCATTGACACGAGAGGCGTCATCACCACCTTCAACCGCGCCGCGAGCGACGTGTTGGGCTTCACGTCCGCCGAAGCCGTCGGGCGCGTTTTCCATGAACTCCTGGGCCGGGAGTTTTCGGCGGCGCCCGCGGCGGCCCTGTCGGGCCGTTTGCGGGCTAAAAGCGGCCGGGCTGTGCCAGTCGCCGAACGCGATGAGCCAATCGCCGACCGCAACAAGACCTGCATCGGATACGTCAAGGTGTTTCAGGATCTGACGGAAATCGAAGCGTTACGGGAACAGGTCCGGCAAAACGAGCGCTTGGCCGCCATCGGCGAAATGGCCGCAACCGTCGCCCATGAAATCCGAAATCCGCTTGGCGGGATACGGGGCTTTGCCGCGCTGCTCGCGCGCGACATTCCAACCGACGATCCGCGCGCCCGGCTCGTCGAAAAAATCCTTGCGGGCGCGGACAATCTCAATCGTGTCGTGGACGAATTGCTCGAATACACACGGCCGGTCGAAATCCGCCTGCGGACCGTGGATTGCGCCGAACTGGTATCCGCCGCGCTGGCCTACCTCGATCTCGGCGGACGCCCCATTGCCATTCACAACAATATGGCTCCGGGACTGAGTGTCCGTGCGGACCCCGACAAGATGCGGCAGGTGTTGCTCAATGTGCTGCTCAACGCCGTGCAGAGCATCGAAGGCGCCGGATCGGTTTGGATAGATGCGGCCATGGACGCCGATTGGGTGGTGTTGTGCATTCGTGATTCGGGCTGCGGTATCGATCCCGGGCATATCGGCAGGATTTTTTCCCCTTTTTTTACGACCAAGGAAAAAGGCACGGGGCTTGGCCTTGCCGTCGCGGCCAAAATCGTCGAGGGGCATCTCGGCGCGATCGAAGCCGAAAGCACCCCCGGCATGGGCGCCGCCATACGCATCCGGCTGCCGCGGGTGGCGTAGCCGGGGATTCATCCTGCATTCGGCGGCAAGCGGATACTCCCCGGAAGAGATTGCATCCAGAAGTATTTTTCCTCCCAAAAAACGCACACCGCAGCCGCAACATTTATCGTGCGCATGCCCACAAAAAGTAGCCTGTTCGCCTAATCAATCAGTATAATCACGGCACAAGACATTGGGTCCGGCCAGATGGAAATCATACAACAACCGGCATGGTTCAAAATCAGGAAGACGCTGCGTTACATGCGCCTGTACGGTCCGAAGCGCACCTATATCAAGGTCCGCAGCGAACTGCACATGAAGAAGCGTTTTACGGTGTTGCCGGCAAAACGGTCCGATTGGCTTCCGGAGCAAACCGTCGGACTGATCGGGTGTGGGCGATACGGCTATTCGACCATCGCATACTACCTGCAACGCCGCTTCGGGGCCGTCATCGGCGCGTGTATGGACATTGACGCGCACCGGGCCGCGTCGCTCGCGCAATTCTTCCGGATCCCCTATTACACGGACGACGCCGAAGAACTCATCGCAGACGGCCGTTTGAAGATGATTTTTATCGCGTCGAACCACGCGACTCATGCCGAATATGCGATTCGCGCGCTCGATGCGGGCAAGCATGTCTATATCGAGAAACCGCATGTCGTCAGCAAGGACCAGTTGGCCCAGCTCCACGAAGCGATGAAACGATCCGGCAAACGCGTGTTTCTCGGCTTCAACCGGCCCGTGGGACGGCTCGGCCGCCGCGCTATCGAGTTGCTCGCGCGTGAACCGGGATCGGGTGTTTATAACTGGTTCGTCGTGGGCATGTTGCTCGGCGAAAACCATTGGTATCACGACGAGGGAGAAGGCGGACGCGTCCTCGGCAATATCTGCCATTGGACGGATTACCTCCTGCATCTCGTGCGGGAAAAGGCGTTCCCGATCGCCATCCATCCGGTGCGCGACCAAAAGCCGGACGAGGACATCGCGATTGGATTCCGCTTCAACGAAGGATCCATCGCGGTCATTACCTACTCCGCGAAAGGCTATCCGTTTGAAGGCGTGCGCGAACGGTTTTCAGCGCAAAAGGGCAATTGCATTCTCGCCCTGGATGATTTTGAGCGCCTGCGCGCGGACGTGCTCGACCGGAAATATGTCGTGCGCAATGTCTACCGGCATCATGGACACCGCGAGAATATATGCGGGGCCTATGAAAGCGTGTTTCAGGACCGTCCGTATGATTTCGCCACGCAATACGCCCATATCGTGAACACAGCGTGGCTTTTTCTCAAGACCAAGGAAGCGCTCGAACAAAACACCCCCCTGATCATCGGAGCATGCCCGTTGCTGGGCGAAAACCCATGAAAATCTGCATCCTTCAAACCATTCACGAGCCTTACGACAAGCGTGTGTTTCACAAGGAAGCCAAGAGTCTCGTCGCGGCGGGCCACGAAGTCATTTCTATCGTTCCGAGCGACCAGCCGCTGCCGGATTCCGCCGAGGGAGTTCAATTTCGGCGCATCCCCGCCTCGAAAAACTTTTTCGACCGGTTCGTCTCCTCGCTGCGTCTGGCGTGGATGGGCCGGCGAGAACGCGCGGACGTGTACATGAGCGTCGAGCCGGAGTCGTGGGTTTCGACGCTGCTGGTCAAACTGATGACCGGACGCAAAATCGTCTTCGACGTTCACGAGTATTTTCCCACACTTTTCGCGCGGCTGTTTCCCAAAGCGATGGAACGCGCGGTCGTATGGATGACGCTGAAAGCCATGCGCGGCATGGCGCGCATGACCGATGCGCTGATTCTGACCAAGGAATGCCTGCGCGCGGATTTCGCCGGGCTGCCCACGCCGGCCACAGTCGTCCTGAACACCAACCACCTTCAACCGCCCTGCACGGAAATTCCCGAAGACATCCGCACCCGCTATGCCCATCATACGGCCATCATCCACCAGGGCATTTTCGGCGACGCGCGCGGTTCGTACCAATTGCTCGACGCGATGAAGATCGTGGCCCAAAAGATTCCGGACATCAAGTGCATTTGCCTCGGCGATTACCTGTACGGCGACGAAGCCGCTTACCGGGAGGCGCTGCGGACCAGCGGCATGGATCGCCACATCGAACTCCTTCCGCCGGTTCCGTTTCAACAAGTCCCGGCCTATATCGCCGCGTCGCGCATCGGCCTGATCCTGTTCCAGCCGGTCGGACTGCAACACACGCTGGGCATGCCGCACAAGATGTTTGACTACATGCGCGAGGGCGTGCCCGTCATCGCGCCTGATTACGCCGTCGAGATTCGCCATGTGATCGAAGAAGCCCAATGCGGCCTGCTGATAGACGTCACCGATCCCAAAGCCATCGCCGAAGCCATCATCCGCCTGATCGAAAACCCCGAAGAAGCCCGGCGGCTCGGCGCCAATGGACGGCGCAGCGTCGAAACGCGCTACAACTGGGAAACCGAGGAGAAAAAACTCCTCGCCGTTTTTGAGAACCTCCGCGCAAAGCCGTAACCCTGGATTTGGCCATCGAAACACGAGTTTTGTGCGCAAGCCGTGGACATCGCGGACTTTATGGACGAAGTGGACAACAAACCAACTTAAAATCGGCAGTTGAACGCGGCTCTTTCGACCAAACCATGGACGAGATGGACGTTGTGGACCCAGTGGGCTTCACCCGCAAGGAGATTGATTTTCTTGTCCATTTCGTCCATAAGGTCCACCACGTCCAGAGGATAGCACATAGAATCCGATCTTGACTGCCGAATCTCGGTTGAAGACAGGGCAGACATCCGGGCGTCCTGGCGCCTTCCGTTTTTGGTTTCCGCGGTTTGCGTGCTATACTCCGCCCTTTTGGAATGTGCACGGAAAGTCCTTCGATCACGGGAGACGGGACGGCCTGTCCTGCGTTCTTTCCGTACGCGCCCTTGGCGCTTCACATGGACGGATGCGCGGGGAAAAACCGAGGTTATTACGTGTGAGCAGATTGTTTTGCGGGATAGATTTTGGCACGACCAACTCCAGCGCGGCGATCTCGGACGGCGATCGGACGCGGGTGCTTGAACTGGATTCCCTGAACGACGCGCCGCAATCGCTGCCGTCGTTGTTATACCTGTCGCGCGAAGGCGAGCAGATCGTCGGGCGCGCGGCCGCCGACGCCTTCATCGAACGCAATGTGGATCGCGAAGTCCGGCTTGAACAAGTGGATTTGAATACGGCGATCGAAGCCTACGTCGCATCGGAACCGGACAAGAGCGAAGGATACCGTCCAATCGAGTTGTCGGAACCGCGGGTCACGGAGGGGGTCCGCGTTTCGGCGACGGTGGAAGTGAATTCGCCGGGGCGGCTGTTCCAGTCGCTCAAGAGCCTGCTGCGCTACCGTGCGTTTCGCGGCACCGAGGTTTTCGGCCAGACCTATCAGATCGAAGAACTTGTGGCCATGATCTTGCGGCGCATCAAGCAGTCCATCGAAGCGGAAACGGGCCAGCCCGTCACCAAGGCCGTCCTGGGCCGCCCGGTGCGGTTCAGCGCCAATCCCGGCGAGGATGCCATCGCCGAACGCCGGTTGCGCGTCGCGGCGGGTCTGTCGGGCTTCGAGGAAGTGATTTTCTTCTACGAACCCGTCGCGGCCTGCCTGGAATACGCCGTTACTACCGACCGCGATCTGACGCTTATGGTGGTGGACATTGGCGGAGGCACCTGTGATGTATGCGTAATGACGTTCGGCGCCGGGGGAAACGCCATGGAACGCGTGGCGGGCAGCCGAATCCTCGGCGTGGCCGGCGTGCCGGTGGCGGGCGACGCGATCGATCGCGAAATCGTTCAGGCCAAACTTTTTCCGCGCTTTGGAAGCCAGTCGCGCTATGGCCCGTCGAACCTGCCCATCCCGCAGTTTCTGTTCAACCATATCCTCGACTGGCAAAATCTGTACAAACTCAACACGGAGGAAACGCTCAATTGGCTTACAGCCGTCGAAATGAGTTCGGACCGGCCTGAGGCGATCCGGGCGCTCCGTTATCTTATCCAGCGTAATTTCGGCTATCTTGTGGCGCGCGAAGCCGAGGCCGCCAAGAAACGGCTTTCATCCGTTACGGAAACCGACATCGTCATCGCGCGCGAGGTGATCCAAATCCGGGAACAACTCGAACGGGTTGAATTCGCCCACATCATCGAACACGATCTCGACGCCATGCTCGAAAGTATCGAGGAGGCTGAACAAACCGCCAAGGTCGCGCCTGGCGACATAGACTTTGTGCTGACGACCGGCGGCACATGCCTCGTTCCCGCCGTGCGCCACATGCTTGAAGTGCGCTACGGGGCCGATCGCCTCATCCAGCGCGACACGTTTACCAGCGTCGCCACGGGACTGGCCATCGCCGCGCGCTACGCGTAGGGCGGCCCACCCGCCGTGGAATTGTTGGCGGATATGGCCTGCAGAAAGGCTTCTTCCAGACTCTGACGCACAGGCCGCAGATGGCGGATTTGGGTCTGTTGCGCTTGGGCGATCTCGAAGAAGATCCGGACACTCGTGGCGGGCGGGGTTTCGACCAACATGTTGCCGGAATGTTCGCCGCGGCAGGCGCATCCCGCGGATTCGAGCGCGGCCATGAAGGCTTCGCGATTGTCGCGCACGCGCAATTCGTACAGTCCTTCGCGTTGTGCGGTAATCCGCTCGATCGTATCGTCAATGGCGACCCGTCCGCGCGCCATGACCACGATTCTGTCGCAGACGTACTCGACGTCCGGCAGCAGGTGCGATGATAACAGCACGATGACCTTGCGTTTGTGGGCAAGTTCGCGGACAAGGTCGAGCATTTCGATGCGGCCTTCGGGATCGAGACCGTTGGTAGGCTCGTCGAGCAGAAGCAATTTCGGGTCGTGGATGAGCGCCTGGGCGAATTTGACGCGCTGACACATGCCGGTCGAGTAGGTCTCCATTTTCCGGTAGCGGTTTTCGCCGAAACCCACGTAGTTGAGGACTTCGTGGGCGCGTTCCATCGCGTCCACGCGCGACATGCCCGACAAGGATCCGCAATGCGTCAACAGCGACACCGCGCTCACTTTCGGGGAAACGATATCGCGTTCGGGCATATAGCCGAGCCGTTGGCGCGCTTCGAGCGCGCGTTCGGGCATCGGCAGGCCAAACAAGGCAGCCGATCCTTTTTGCGGTCGCAGAAAGCCCAGCAGGGTCTTGAGCAGGGTGCTCTTGCCGGCGCCGTTCGGCCCCAGAAGACCCACGGCGCGGCCCGTCGAACCGTCCGCCGCCACATCAAACGTCATCCCCTGAAGCACTTTCAGATCGCCGTAGGAAACATGTATATCATTCAATGAAATAGCCGTTAGCGACATGCAATAACCCTCATTGTGGCGCGCCCTGTGTCCGTTCCGGCTGGGCGATCTCGACATTCATGTTCACGACTTGCCCGTCGGCGATGTCCACCATGCCGTGAAACACCTGCCGCATGTTGCCCAGCATGACCTCACCGAGATTGCTCATGAACACGTCGAGTTGATACTGGCCTCCGACGAGGTTGTCAATGCGGAAATATCCGTTCGACGTGACGGGCGCCATGCCCATTACATATTGCCATGGACCGGATTGGTCCTGGAACCACGCCAGCGGATTCGCGACGTTGAGTGAGACAGGGGGCGCGCCGGGTTGCTGGAGAATCGCATAGCCCAGATAGCCGCCCGGCGGCGGAGGCACGCAACGGCCTTCGAGCGCGGTGTTTGTGGGTTCCCCAAAATTGTAGACCGTAGGCTGGCCTTCCACGATTTCAATCCGCCCATGAAGCGGCGAAAAGAATCCCATAATGGCGCCGCCCGCCGAAAGCGACATGGCCGTCCCAAGGTACACACCCGCGGGTAGCCGCTCGAAACGGTACCGGCCCTGGGCATCGGTCGAGGTAATCTCCGAAACACCGTTGCCGACGACGCCGACAAAGGCGCCCGGCTCCAAGTATCCGTTGAATTGGACGGTGCCTTGGAGCGCGTTGCCGTATCCCAGCGCGATGGTGACGCCGTTGATTTGCTGGCCTTCGGCCAACGCGATGGGGGGCGTCTGCGCCTGGGCGTATCCTTCCAGCCGGGCATGAATCTGGTAGGTGTCCGCCGCCAGATTGGTGAATGCGAATGATCCGTCCGCGCCTACCTGCATGCCATTGGCCGGACCGCCGCCGTCCATGCCGGGCATCATGCCCGCCACGGGATTTGCGGTCGAACCGGTCCACACCAGGGCGCCTTGCGGACTCTTGCCGTCGGGCGTCGTTACGCGGCCCTCGATTCGACCGCCCGCTTCTCGCAGGTAGATGATGATATGGCCGATTTGCTGGCCCGGCGCGACCGATACGAACTCCCGGCCGGGGGTCAATCCCGCCGCGCGGGCTTCGATCGTGTAATCGCCGCCCCCGACGGTAATACTGAAGGATCCCTGCGGGTCGTTGAACGATCCGCCCGACGCGCCATCGAGCAGCATGCCAATGGATCGGCCTCCGCCGATATTCGCCGCAGACGCGCGGACCGAGTAGCCGCCCGTGGGCGGTTTTCCCGTTTCGCGCACCAGCACGGTTCCGGAAATGACCGATGCGGATTGCATGACGATATCGGTTGGTTCGTCGAGTTTGACGGCGGTGACGTTTTGCGACTGGTATCCGGCCTTTTGCGCCACGAGCATGAGAAATCCTTCAGGCACCTTGTCGAACCGGTACGCGCCGCTGGCGTCCGTTTCGGTCTCGCTGCCGCCCGCGCTCATGTCGCCCTGGCCGACCATGGCCAACTCGATGCGCACTCCGGGGAGGGCCGCGCCTGAGGCGTCCGTGACGGTTCCGTATACGGTGGATTTTCCGCTTTCGACGGGCGTGAGGGCGATCCGCACGCCGTGGATGTCATTCGTTCCGTCGGGATAGACCGGCTCGCCGATGGCCGCGAACTTGTAGCCGTCCTTTCGCGCCATGATCTGGTATTCGCCGATGGGCAAATTCGGAATAGTGAAACGGCCCTCCGCATCCGATGTGGCGTTGCGCAAAGCCTGGGGCGAATCGAGGGGGGAAAAGAACCGGCCATAGGAGGGTAAGCAGACCACTTCCGCGTCCGGAATCGGCGAATTGCCCGTGTCCACGACATATCCGTACACGTTGCTGCCGGGGCTGACATGCATGTCTATACGCACCGTCCGCTGTGTTGCCGACAGCAAGAACGGCGCGCTCAGTTGGGGGGCGCATTCACGGGGCATAGCCATGACGCGCCACTCCTTGTTGAGCGGTACTCCGGACAGTTCGTAATAGCCGTTCGCGTCGGCGCGCCCGGTGACCGGCGGCGCCTGGCGGATGCCCGCCTCGGCGATTTGCGAGATCATGCTGGCCGAAGAACAAAGCACCACATCGGCCGGCATCGGCTTGCGATCACGGGTTGTCACATAACCCCAGACCTGGCCGGCCGCATCCACCATGAAATCCACCCCGGTCACTTCCTGGGTTTCAAAACGAATGGACGCGTTGCGCATAGGAGCCATTCCCGTAATCATATAAGGAGAACGCGACACATCCAGACGCACTTCGTACTCGCCCGGCAGAAGGCCGGAAAGCGTGTAGCGCCCCTGCGGATCCGTCCGCGCCGACGAATGGGCCCTGCCGTTCGTAAAAACATGAACGCCCACCGCCGGCGCGGCCGAACCGCGTTCCATTACACGGCCTGAAATACGGGCGCCGCGCGACAAACTGAAATCCGCGCGTGCTATTTGGTCTTCGGACAATTCCACTTTCTGGCGCGCCGTGAGAAAGCCGTTGTAGGAGGCCTCGACAAAATAGGCGCCCTTGATTTCGACGCGAAGCGCATAGTGGCCGTCCTTGTCCGCATAGGCGCGTGACGGCTTTATCCGTTGTTCAGGGTGGTCCTGTGCCGTGGAAACGCATAAAACCAAGGCGCGGTTGATGGGTTTTCCGGTCTCGGATTCAGTGACGCTTCCTTCCAGAATGCAGCGGCCTTCCTGTTTTTCCTCGACGGTGTCCGAAGCGGGTTCCTCCGGGGCTGGCTGGTTTCGGCGGGGTCTCGGCGTGAGGCTTGACGGCGCATCCGGTGGAAAATCCGCTTCGGGCCGATCCGGCTTGGGTTGAAAGGCGATGGTGGAAGCGGGCGGGGCTTCCGGTTTTCGCGGCGCAAACAACAACGCCAACACGACTCCGGCCGCCATGATCGCAAAGAGTCCCGCGAGAATGGCGAACGTGTTTACGCCGCGCCGCCGCGCCGTTCCGTGGGCTTTCGCCACGCGAATGTCCTCCCTGCCGTCAAAACTCGAACTTCATTTATCCTACCAGAAACGCCATTCCGGTGTTACTCGCCGAAACGCCGCCGCGCATAGGCCATATCCTCGCGGATGGCCAGTTTCTGCGTGCATTTTTCCTCGCACACGCCGCATTCGGTGCATGCGTCCGCGCGAATCGTCTGGCGAAGATAGCGTTTGCGCGCCGACGCCGTAAAACCCCAATGGCGATCATCCTGGACGCAGGCCATAATCTCGGGAATGTGGATGCCGGCCGGACAGGGCAGGCAATATTCGCATCCGGTGCATAGCCGGCTTGCGCCGTCTGAAACTTCCGCCAGGTAAGCCTGAATACGGCGAATCTGTTCCCCGGAAAAAGGGCCGGCTTCAACGGAAGCGATTGAGTCGCTTATATCGGCGGCCTTGCCCACGCCCGTTAGGATCGTATCCACGTTCGGATTCGACATGATATACCGGACGGCCAGATCGGGGACGGATGCCGCGCCGATTTCTTCCGCCAGCCGCGCCAGCACCGGGCTGGGTTCGGCAAGGCGCCCGCCTCCGACGGGATTCATGACCAGCGTGCCGATGCCGAGCCGGTGCGCGGCGGCTATGGCCGGCGCGTATCGCGTTTGCAGGAGGTTGTATGGGAACAGGATGATTTCGCACCAGTCCGCTTCTGGAAGGTATGAAACCAGACTCTCCGGTTCGTCGTGCGTCGTGAAACCGGCATGGCCGACCAGCCCTTCGTCCATGGCCCTGCGGATCCCGTCCAGCATGCCGCCCCGGCGTGTTACCTGGTTGAATTGTTCGCGGCTGTTGATGCTCCATATCTGGTAGAAATCCAGGTAATCAACATCGAGCCGTTTCATCTGCTCGTCCATGCGCCGGCGGACACAGTCCGCGGACGTGTCGTCGTTTTTTTCTATCGGCATTCCCCACGGCGACCACTTCGTCGAGAGAATGACTTTCTCGCGGTAGCCATCCTTCAAGGCCCGCGCCAGTTTCAATTCGCAATCCTCGTAACCGCGGCTGGCATCAATGTAGACCATGCCCGCGTCAATGGATTTCCGGATCAGCGCCGCCGCCTCGTCGAAATCTGCCGGCAGCCGCATCGGACCCAGGTTCACACGGGGTATCCGAAACCCGCTGCGTTTTCCAAAATCGCGCAATTCCATATCGCTTTTTCCATATCGCCCATTGTTTTCATGCACATACCGCCATTCACGGCTGTCCAAAATAACGTGGCGGCGGCGCGTTTGCAACCATGCGGGCCTTTACTCATTGGAAGATCCGGTGCGGCATGTGTTCCAATAGTATCGTTGTTTGCCGCTTCTGCGCGACGCACGCGAAGACGGCGAGCCTGGCGATTTCGGAAGGAGGCAGGAACCATGGCTGGGATTTTGATGACGGTGGTCGCGCAAATGGCATTTGGGGCGGCGCCCACGCCCGCTGAACTGGATGAGGCGCGTCGGTGGGTGGCCGCGAAATTCGAGGGAATCCAGACGGCGCCGGAACCCGCGGCGGGGATCGTCGTGTTCGCGAACAACGATCCCGTCCAGCCCAACGCCCGCCACGGGCGACCCATGCACATCGCCGGCATCGAGTACACCCGCGGGCTGTACTGCCATGCCGAAAGCCGTCTCTTGGTGCGGCTGCCGGGGCCGGGCGCGCGGTTCGACGCCGTCGCGGGCGTGGATTCAAACGAGCAGACCAGCGGCGGACGCGGCAGCGTCGTTTTCCATGTGCGCGTGGGCGGGAACGAAGCGTGGACATCGGATGTCATGCGCGAAGGCATGGCCGGCGTTCCCGTGTCGGTCGCGTTGAACGGCGCAACGGAATTCCATCTCGACATTGACGACGCGGGCGACGGTATCGGTTGCGATCAGGCCGATTGGGCCGATGCGCGCGTCACGCTGGCCGACGGGTCGGTTTTATGGATCGGCGATCTACCGCTGGAAGGTCCGGCGCGCATGCCGTATTCGACCGATCCGTTTCTGTCGTTCACCTACGGCGGCCGCCCGTCATCGGATTTTCTGTCTTCCTGGAAGTTCGAACGGTCTTCACGAAAACTCGACGAAAACCGAACGGAATACACGCTGTCGTACACGGATCCGGACACCGGTCTCGTCGTGCGCTGCATTGGCGTCGCGTATGCCGATTTTCCGACGGTCGAGTGGACGCCGCATTTCAAGAATACCGGCGCGAAAGACACGCCCATCATCGAAAATATCCGTGCCGTGGACACTGTCTTCGACCGGGGCACGATGGGTGAATATATACTGCACTATCACAAAGGCGACAATTGCACCGCCGACAGTTTCGAGCCGCAGGAAACAACGCTCGGTCCGAAAGTGGTGAAGAAGATCGCCAACACCGGCGGCCGTCCGACGCAGATTGCGTTCCCTTATTTCAATATTTCCGCCGGCAACGAGGGGCTGATTTTCGTGTTGAGCTGGGCCGGCCAGTGGGACGCGGCGTTCACGCGCGACGAAGGCGTCCGCCTGTCTCTAAAGGCCGGACAGGAGCGCACGCATTTCATACTGCATCCGGGCGAAGAGGTCCGCCAGCCCATGGCCGTCCTCCAGTTCTGGAAAGGCGACCGCCTGCACGCCCAGAACGTCTGGCGCGCGTGGATGCTTGCGCACAACCTGCCGCGGCCCGGCGGAAAATTGCCGCCCGTGCCGCATCTCGCCGCGTGCAGTTCACATCAGTATGGCGAGATGATCAACGCGAACAGCGACACCCAGAAATTCTTCGTGGACAAATACCTCGAACGCGGTCTCATGCTCGACTACTGGTGGATGGACGCCGGTTGGTACTGGAACAAGACGGGATGGCCGAACACCGGCACGTGGGAAGTGGACACGAACCGTTTTCCCGGCGGCCTGCGCCCCATTTCGGATCACGCCCATGCGAAAGGCGTCAAGATCATCGTCTGGTTCGAGCCGGAACGCGTGACGGCGGGCACATGGCTCGCGGACAATCATCCGGAATGGATCCTCGGCGGCAAGGACGGCGGCCTGCTCAACCTCGGCAATCCCGAAGTGCGCGAATGGCTCACGAATCACGTGGACAAACTCCTGACGGAACAGGGCATTGACCTGTACCGGCAGGATTTCAACATGGACCCGCTCGATTTCTGGCGGAAGAACGACACCGAAGACCGGCAAGGCATCACCGAAATACGCCATGTCGAGGGCTATTTCCAGTATTGGGACGAACTCCGGCGGCGGCATCCGAACATGCTCATTGACTCGTGCGCGAGCGGCGGGCGCCGCAATGATCTCGAAACGCTCCGGCGCGCCGTGCCGCTGCTGCGCAGCGACTACATCATGGAACCCACCGGCAATCAATGCCACACATGGTCGCTTTCCCATTGGTTCCCCTTCTACGGCACGGGTTCTTCAAAAACCGACACCTACCTCATCCGCAGTACGTTGTGTCCCCATTACATCGCCTGCTGGGACCAGCGCGACGACTCCATTGATTGGGCCAACATCAAGCGTATCGTGGATCAATGGAAGGCCTTCGCGCCCCATTATTACGGCGACTACTATCCGCTGACGGAATACTCGCTGCGCAACGATCAATGGATCGCCTGGCAATTCCATCGCGCCGGCGAAAACGAAGGCATGGTGCAGGTCTTCCGCCGGGAGAACAGTCCCTACGAAACCGCGCGCCTGCCGCTCCGCGGACTCGATGCGGACAAGACCTATGCCGTGACGGATCTCGACAAACCCGATGCGCCCCTAACCCTCACGGGCAAAGAACTCCTGGAAAGGGGCCTGCCCGTCGGTATCGAGCGCAAACCCGGTGAAGGATTCTTCGTCTATCGCGAAACGATCTGACGTGGGCAGCACCCACAACCCAGTTTCTCTTTGTGCTCGTGCTCGTAATCGTGCGCGTAATCGTAATCGCGCTCAAAACCCCGCGGTTTTCACATTCGCCAAATCATGGGACTTCAATTGGTAGCGCACGTTGCCCAAGGATTTCTTGTTATTTTTTTGTAGAAGCCAGGCTATAAGACTTAAGAGGCTGTGAATTTGTCCTCGCCGCCAAAAGTATAACGCCGAATTACGATTCGGCACGGGAATCGGCGGCAACGGCGGTAACTTTTCTTCCGGATCAGGCGTGTTGGAGCATCCGGGCGTAGTGCGCCTTGAGGCGTTCCTCAAGCGTATCGTCATCGGCCAGAAGCGGATTGTGGACAGGCGCGGAGACGAGGCCCGCCCGATCTATTTCAAGGTAAATGACACGGCGTTCGCAAACGATCGAACGGATACATTCGACGAGGATGATCGCCTGATCTTGCTGGCCGGTCTCGACGGCGAGCGCCCGCACGCGCCACGTGCCGTCTTCCACGAACAGATCGGTCAGCCGGGCGGCATGGCCGTCCAAGGTGTCAATCCGGTATCCCAGCAGGTGCTTGAAACTTTGCCGGTTGGATCCAGGCCGGCGATGAGGCGCCGGTTCCGGTTCCGGCATGCCGCTGAGGGGAGTCCAATGCGATACCCACGCCGAATATTCCCGCATCTGTTCTTCGATCTGTTTATAAATGGGCGGATCGGCGGAAATGATCGGCAAGTGCCCGATTTCGACGCGGGTAAGGTTCACATGCAGGATCAAATCCCGCCACTCGACATGGGCTATCTTGTCGGACGGAATGAGGACATTGTGCCATGGGTAGCGAAAGCCCAAACCAACGACCACGTATTTCAGCGATCCGGTGTCGCTGTCGAAGTGAAAATCCCGGACTTTTCCACAAGAACCATCGGTGGCTTCGATATGGAATCCCAGCATCGCTTTCAAACTTCTTAACATCGTGTCCGATCCTTTCGTTTTTGCCTGCGCACAGGCGCGCCCATTCTACTTGCGTGTTGTCATATTGGTAAGAACACCCATTTTCCAGCAAGAAAAAGGCCAAGAATGATCGGAAAAGCAAAAGTGAGGGAAAAATCATGTAACTTATTTTGGTAAAAAAGGTTATGCACTGAATTCCATGCAGAGATCCGTGGCAGCGCGCTCCTGCCGGCATCCGTCTGTTACGGGAGAACGCAACCCAATCCACGGAAAACCGCAATTCCCTCTTCTTCCCCTGTTTCATACCTGCGGTGTGGGCAGGCGGTTCGGTGCGGATGGGGCAAAACGTTTCTTCGCTTTTATTGACACGGCGCGCGCAACACGCTAACGTGGAGCGGCAAGGCAACCGAGGAGGGTCAAGGTATGCGCATGTGGATGGGTTTGGTATTGATGACGGCTTTTGGCGCGGCGCTATCGAATCCTGGCGCCATGGCCGACGACCGGCAGCCGGATCGAATGCAGTGGTGGCGCGAGGCGCGGTTTGGCCTGTTCATCCATTGGGGGCCGGTCAGCCTGAAGGGCACGGAGATCGGATGGTCGCGCGGGGGCGAGCGGCGCGGAACCGGCGGAACAGGACAGATTCCCGTCGAGGTGTATGACAATTTATACAAAGAGTTCAACCCAGTCGAATTCAACGCGAAGGAATGGGTGGAAATCGCCAAACAGGCCGGGATGAAGTATCTCGTGTTCACGACACGGCATCATGACGGTTTTTCGATGTTCGACACGGCGTTTTCGGACTATAAAATCACGAATTCGCCGTTCAAGCGGGATGTGGTGGCCGAATTGGCGCAGGCGTGCCACGAAGCCGGCCTGCGCCTCGGTTTCTACTATTCGCCGCCGGACTGGCATCATCCCGATTACCGCACGGAGAATCATGCGCGATTTCTCGAATACCTGCACGGACAGGTGCGCGAATTGTGTACGAAGTACGGCCGGATCGACATCTTCTGGTTCGACGGGCTGGGCGGGACTGAAAAGGACTGGGACGCAAAGAATCTTGTGGCAATGATTCGCCGGTTGCAGCCTGACATCATCGTGAACAACCGCGCGGGACTTCCCGAAGATCACGACACGCCTGAACAGACCGTCGGCACGTTTCAGCGGACGCGCCCTTGGGAAACCTGCATGACCATCGGCGATCAATGGGCCTGGAAACCCAACGACCGCGTGAAATCGCTCAAACAATGTCTTGACGTGCTCGTCCGTTGCGCGGGCGGCGACGGCAATCTGTTGTTCAACGTCGGCCCGATGCCGGACGGTCGCATCGAAGGGCGGATGGTTTCGCGCCTGGCGGAAATGGGCGCCTGGCTGAAACAATACGGCGAGACCATTTATGGAACGCGCGGCGGGCCGTTCAAGCCCGGCCTGTGGGGCGCGAGCACCTGCAAGGGCGACAAGGTGTACGTTCACATCCTCGACTGGAAGGCCGTGGATTCGTCATGGCGGCTGCCGAAAATAGACGCACGAATCACGGAGGCGGCCATGCTGACGGGAGGAAACGTCAAGGTCCGTCAGACACGCAAGGGCATTCGATTCGACATTCCCGAAACGGCCCGGCAGGATTTGGACACGATCGTCGTATTGACCCTCGATCGGCCCGCGTTCGACGTACCGCCTGTCGCGGCCGTTGATCCCAAGTCAAAGGCGGCCGGCGCTTCCGCCTCAAACGTATTTCAAAACATGCCGGAATACGCCGCAGACATGGCCTTCGACGACGACCCCGGTTCGCGTTGGGCCACCGATGGCGGCACGCACAAGGCATGGCTCGCTATTCGCCTGAAAATGCCCGCGGCGTTCGCGGGCGTGCATATACGCGAAGCCTGCGGTTCCCGCGTCCAATCCTTTGCCGTTGAATACCTGAAAAACGGCCAATGGATTCCCTGTTACCGGGGCAAGACCATCGGCGAGGATTTTCACGCCGCTTTTCCGCCCGTGAAGGCCCGGGAGTTCCGCCTCAATATCCTCAAAGCCACCGAAGGACCTACCTTGTACGAATTCCGGCTCCTTCCGCGTGAAAAGTCGGTGCGGCCTTGACAGTGCCGCGCTAACGCTCTTTTCTGTTCCAACGTCTATTGTTGGAGCGACACGAACGGCCGGGGCCCGGACAAGTTGCGCTTTGCAGGACGCAATGCTATAAGTAACGCTCAATCGGAAGGAGGAAGTAACGATGAAAACGGTAAGTGGTTCGAATGTCGCCAAAGCGGCCAAGGCAGCGATGGAAGCGGGCGAAGGTATCCTGCGCCTCGCGCCCACGTGGGTGCCGCGATCTTTTTTGCAACCCGGCAAACGGCTGAAATTGCATCCCGACGATTATTACGCGCTCGGCACGCATCGCGGCGGCATTGATGAGCGCTGGTTCGCCTCGACGACACATGCCGACAACGAAGGCGCGCCGGACGACGAAGGCCTCAGTTATGTCATCCACGAAGGACAGCGGTTCACGCTGCGCGACGCGGTCGAGGCCCTGGGCGCGGAAATCATCGGCGACGACATCTGGAACCAGTACAAACGTTGGCCGGTGTACAGCAAGTTTTTCGACAACATGGGGCCGATCCCCCACCACCTTCACCAGAATTTCGAGCAGGCCGCGCTGGTCGGACGCGAAGGCAAGCCGGAATCGTATTATTTCCCGCCGCAGATGAACGCCATCGGCGACAATTTCCCCTACACGTTCTTCGGCCTCGAACCGGGCACGACGCGCGAGGACGTTTGCCGGTGCATCGAACGATGGAACGAAGGCGACAACGGCATTCTGGATTTGTCGAAGGCGTACCGCCTCAAGCCCGGCACCGGCTGGCTGGTCGGCCCGTGCGTGCTGCACGCGCCCGGTTCGCTGGTCACGTACGAGCCGCAATGGGGCAGCGACGTGTTCGGCATGTACCAGTCCATCGTCGAAGGACGCCCCGTCCCGCGTTCATTGCTGGTCAAGGACATGCCGGAAGACAAGCACAACGATATTGATTTCATTGTAAGCGAGATTGACTGGGAAGCCAATGTAGACCCGCATTTCAAGGATCACCACTATCTCGAACCGATCCCCGACGGCGACACGGCGAGTGAAGGGTATGTGGATCGCTGGATTGATTACGGGCGTGTCGGCGGCAAACAGTATTTCTCCGCCAAGGAACTGACCGTCAATCCGGGCGTCAAAATGACCCTCAAGGATAACGGCGCGTCCGGCGTGATCGTCACGCAGGGCCGGGGCCGCATCGGCAACATGCCGCTGGAGTGTCCGACGATGATCCGCTTCGGCGAACTCACCGAAGACGAAGTGTTCATCAGCGCGAAAGCCGCGCGGGAAGGCATCGTCATCGAAAACCTGGGCAAGGCGTGCCCGCTGGTTCTGTTGCGTTACTTCGGTCCGGAAGTCAACCCGCAGGCGCCGGAAGTCGGCGATTACAGGAAGGGATAAGTCATGAAGAAGATCTCCATTGGCACATGGGCGTATTCGATTGGACCGTACGCGGACAATCCTGTTCCGTGGGATGAAATCGTGTCGAAACTGGCGGAACTGGGATTCGACGGCGTCGAACTGGGCGGATTCGGTATCCACCCGAACCCGGACATCATGCCGGACAAGGAGTCGCGCGCGAAATGCCGGCAGGGCGTGGCCGACGCCGGCCTGGCGTTTTCCGGCCTTGCCGCGAACCTGTGGGGCGAGAAACTGATCAACACCGACGACAATTCGCATTACCTCGCCGAGTTCCGCAAGAACCTCGAATTTTGCGTGGACCTCGGCATCCCCGGCATCCGGGTGGACTGCGTCCAGCCGCCGACGATTTTCGACGAAGTGGACGAGGACACCGCGCGCAAGCGCGTCGTTTCGACGTGGAAACGCTGCGCAGAAGAAGCGGCGGACAAGGGCATTTACGTGACGTGGGAATTCGAGCCGGGCTTCGCGTTCAACAAACCGTCCGATATCCTGCGGATCGTGGACGAAGTCAACGACGACAATTTCGGCGTGCAGTTCGACACCTGCCATGCGCACATGGTGGCGGCTGTCGGCGCGCGGCAGCCCGGCAAGAAAGAAACCCTGCCCGGCGGCGCGCTCGAACTCGCGCAAAAACTGCGCGGCAAGATCAATCATGTCCACCTGATTGATTCGGACGGCACGCTGCACGACGACGAAACGAGCACCCACGCGCCTTTCGGTACGGGCATCCTCGATTTCGACGCGATCCTGCCCGAACTCAACCGTTCCGGCATCAAGCACGACTGGTGGACCATTGACCTCTGTTTCTGGCCGGACGCGTGGGCCGTGACGGCCGACTGCAAGAAGGCCGTTGACGCGCTGAACGCAAAATACGGCCACTGATCGCGAATGGCGCATGATGAATACCTTCGACCGCTATCGCGGCCAGACGCCCTATACGGTGGTCTTGCTGCATGGACACGGCTTGAACCGGACCTATTTCCGGCCGTTGTGCGAACGGCTTCGCGAGGACGGAATAAGTCACATGGCCCTCGATCTGCCGGGGTACGGATTCGCGCGGGATGTTGATTGCGGAAGTTACGCCGAGATCGCGGATTACGTGCAACGCATCGTGGACGGCGAAAACCTCGATGACATCGTGTTCGCGGGATACAGTTACGGCGGGTTCATCTCGCTGGTGATGAACGACCGCCTGCCGGACCGCGTGAGGGGACTGATCCTGATGGCGTCCTCCTACGAAATTTCGGTTCGAACCTTGCGGCTGTCGTTTGCCCTGACGCGCTTTCCACTCTACACCGCCATCAACGAGGCGTGCTGGCTCAAATGGAAGGAAGGACGCATGGACTACGATCTGGGCGCGGTGTCCGAGTGTGCGGGCAACTGCGAGATGGTCGTTCATTCCTCCATCGCGACGAATCGCCGGAACATGCTCAAGAACGCGGACATCATGAAGAAACAGTCATTGCGCGAATACGTCCACCGCGTCCATGTGCCCACGCTGATCATCCAGCCTTCGCGATGCCAGTTTTTCTCGCGCTATTCCTACGACTACCTCGCGCACAACATACGCGGTTCCCGCCGCGTCGCCGTCAATGCGCCGCACAACATCGCACCCGCATGGGACGAAGTCCACGCCGCGATACGCGCGTTTAATTCCGGAGTCAGTTTCGTATAAATGACGAAACCCTCGGCGCGCGAGGACGCACGCCCTCCCCGGCCGCGCCTTTGCGCCTTTGCGTGAGATAGAGACGTCACGCAAAGACGCAACGGCGCAAAGTTCCATCGCCTCTCTGTGTTCCTTGCGTTCTCTGTGGTTATTCTCAACCACATAGAACGCAAAGATCGCAAAAAAACCACAGACCTACGTTCAACCTGGATTCGGCAGTCAAGATCGGATTCTACGTGCTATCCTCTGGACGTGGTGGACCTTATGGACGAAATGGACAAGAAAATCAATCTCCTTGCGGGTGAAGCCCACTG